>Ga0075012_10002926_pt1 | contig 16537 bp, 10 predicted proteins | sample All_14_2_FD_71474 | JGI IMG/M metagenome (GOLD analysis project Ga0075012, IMG submission 71474) | Freshwater microbial communities in response to fracking from Pennsylvania, USA - Allegheny Zone_MetaG_DW_15 | ecosystem: Environmental > Aquatic > Deep subsurface > Groundwater > Drilled... | reverse complement strand
ATAAAATAATGTGTGCCTTGGTTTATTCTTTTCTCTTTATAAAGCTTTAATTCATAGGCACTTACATGTTAGAACTGTCCCATTTAGATAAGCGCTACTTTAATCAACAGTTCCTTCAATTTCGGGCACAATACTATTTTAATGAAACAAAAGAATTACTCGCCAGACATAAACTATTGGCAGCCTTTATCATTTGCTTGTTAGCCCCTGGTGTAAAAAATATTCAAGCCATTGGCATTCCATTTTATGCGCTGATTGATCCTGCTATTACGCTTAAAGCAAAGTTTATTTATTTGGGTGCATTGCTTTTCTTTTTATTAGCAATGACTAAAGCGCAATTATCTTTTATAAAAGGAGGGGAATTTAGAGAGTATCTGCATACTGTATACGTTACAACCGTATTTACATACTCGAATTTCCGATATGTCATTTGGCACCAAAAAGAAATTTCTTTTAAGTTCTGCCCTGATAGGCCAGCCTGATTTTATTATTTTAGATGAGCCTTTAAATGGCCTGGATAAGAAATCACAACAAATGCTATTAATGATTTTACAAGAAAAGGCGGCACATTGTGGCGTTCTTATAACAACGCATTATGATGCTCATCTCGATATGTTAGACCCGGTAAAGGTTGAGGTCGAAGGGCATCGTTTAATCGATCAATCCTGTGAAAATTTGATTGTATGAAAATACTGGTTGTGGCTCATCCTGATGATGAAATTATTTCTACTCCAGGTTAAAAATTTATTCATGGTGCAATAAGTTGTATGTGGAATGCAATAGCGTTCTGTTCAAGAGGCCCGGGCCGGCCAGATATCAACTTGCGCTATGCCATAATTTAATTCACAATGCGCGCAATTTGATTTTATAAAAAGCCGAATGGCAGAGGATTGGTATGATTGGCACACTTAACAGCATTTATTTTACACCTGACGGCCATATTCCCGAGCTCGTTTTAAACAACGTAAAACAGATAGCGCTGGAGGCTAATGACACGGGATATGCGGTTTGTTTTTGGACGGATATCCGTGTTTTAAGCGAAACAAGTAAAGACATACTGAATGCCAGCGGCGTCATCATACGAGATTATTATGAGGTCATGCGGCCATTGCGAGACATCATTGCCCGCTTTGTAGGCCAGGGTCATCAGGGCGACATCACATCATATGTACTGGCATCCGATTTATTGAGGGTTGCTGCGGCAGAAATAGCGCCATCTGATCAGCTCTATATTTATGCTGATGCAAATGACATTGTTTTTACCCAACTTGCCAGAGACTTGAAAAATTTATCAAGCCCGTTTTACACGAACCCCTGGGGGTTGTCGTTTCCAGCATGCGCAACCCGGGTTGAGCAACAGATCATCGGCATGATCCGAAACGATGTCATGCTGTTCAGACGAGATAATAATCCGGATTTCATCGACCTGTTTTTATCCCAGTTCGCAGTAAATGCACAAATACGAACCTCAGATTACCTCGTCACAAGTGATCAGCAATTGAATAAAAAACAGCTCGATTATATGTCTTGTTTTACCTCGCAACTGCCATTTAATATAACGAGAGCAGGCGACCGAATTACAATGGCATATGTGTCACAAAAAATGGCACCGTTAACTGATATAGATGCGCTGCGATACATTCAATTTAAACGAGTATTATCGGCAGGTAATTCCTGGCGTTCAGAGGCTCAACTTGCGGATGATCACGAGATAGATGAAGCAATAAAAGTGGCCTGGCGTGAGAGTGCATGCAGTGATGGATCTGCATCCAGCGGCGGCATGTTCGCACGTCCGCGAAACAGGAACATAATCTTAAGCAAAGCGCTTGATATAAATGTTGCAGAAATAGCCTCATATTTTCCAGACTTTCTTCACCGACAACCCTTTCTATCGACATTGCAGGGTATGATTGACTCTGAATTAATTCTGAGTAAGGACCTTCCAAATCCAACTGATTATGATATGGGGCATGAAAGCGAACCCAGAGTTTTATTTTCTTTTGACGGAAAAACACCCGCAGGATTTACAAAAATCAGCACCGAATATACCCCATTAGAGCTGAGTGATTTATTGCTACGATTGCCTGAATCCCTGGCAGAACCCTTGAAAGAAGCCTTGATTTTTTCCGGGTTTCTGAGCAAGGAAGAGCCCATGCAAACTATGACGTTTTAGGACGCGCCATCAGAGACCATTCCTCTTGTGTGCGAAAACCATGTCGCCATGTTTGAACAACTTCTGTAATCATGGTATTTTCGGGTGCCATTTTGTACGTGTAAATGGCCTGTATATCCTGTTTTTATTGCATAACTGATTAAATGTTTAAGGAAAATTGATTATGGCTTTAACTGATTATAATGATTCCACTGCTGCAATGTTGAGGGATCTGACGCCTCAACCAAAAGGTCCGTTTTTTAACCACTCAATTATCAAAGAATCGGAATTAGTGCCGCCAGATAGTCAACGTTTGATTGATGCTACAAGCGAACCGCATCTGCAATACCTTAAGCTCTCGAGTAAGAAACCTGAGCCGCTTTGTGCGGAGCCAGCCAATAATTCTGCCACACAGCCAGGACGTTCGTTTTTAATATGACCATTCATGCTTTTTTTCAGCAATCACCCGCGTGTAGCAGCAGGTAATCACTGTATTTTAAAAAATGCGCCTGTATAAAAGGATAATGGACGCAGGCGCAAATATAAAGTTAATGAAATTGCCTTGCCTCTTGCCGTCCAATACAATGGGCCTCAATCCAGACAATATTCACTTGCCACGTCAGCATGAGGCCAAAATATGAGCGACAAACTGGTTATTCGTAATAGCACCGCTGAATTTCTTATTTTCACTCAGCAGGCTGGCGAGAGCGGCATTGAAGTACGTTATGAAGAGGGATCTATTTGGTTAACTCAAAAACTGATGGCTGAGTTGTTTGATGTTGATGTGCGTACGATTAGTGAGCATCTAAAAAATATTTATGCTGGGGGTGAGTTACAAGAAGATTCAGTTATCCGGAAATTCCGGATAACTGCCAATGATGGTAAAAATTATAATACCCAATTTTATAATCTTGACGCCATTATATCCGTTGGTTACCGAGTCAACTCCAAACGTGCAACACAATTTCGCCAATGGGCAACTCAAGTTTTGAAAGAATTTGCAATCAAGGGCTTTGTTCTGGATAAAAAGCGCCTTGAAAATGGCAGTTTTCTTGGCGAAGACTATTTTGAGCGTTTGCTGGCAGAAATTCGTGAAATTCGCCTCAGCGAGCGCCGCTTCTATCAAAAAATCACAGATATTTACGCAACCAGTGCCGATTACAATAAAAATGCACCAACGACACGCGACTTTTTCGCGAAAGTGCAAAATAAATTGCATTATGCTATCCATGGCCACACCGCATCTGAGCTGGTGGTCGAGCGTGCCGACAGTAATAAACCACACATGGGGCTGACAAGTTGGGAAGGTAGTCCCGGTGGAAAAATTTTTAAAACAGACGTGTCTGTTGCAAAAAATTATTTAAGCGCAGAAGAGATGGATTCTCTTGGTCGTATCGTTAATGCCTATTTAGAATTAGCAGAAGATCGGGCCAGACGGAAAATACCCATGACCATGGAAGATTGGGCTATCCGATTAGACAAGTTTCTTGAGTTTGATGAGCGTGATGTATTGCAAAATGCAGGAAAAATTAGCGCAAAAATCGCAAAAGATCATGCAGAAAGTGAGTTTGAAAAGTATCGTATTATCCAGGATCGTCTTTTTGAATCTGATTTTGATAAGGAAATTAAAGCTATTACAGAAGAACCAGTTTCTCGGGATAAACGTGACCAAAAATAAACGATTATCGCATGAGCATGAAACCGCAGCATTTCCAATCAGGTCGGAAACGACGCGTTTTATTCCAAACATTCACAACCTTACCTTTATGGCTTATATTGAGGGCACGCTCTGACCCCTGATATTTAATAAGGACATTCTCATGAAAAAAGTTATTGTTGTAACCGGCGCTTCGTCAGGTCTTGGTCTCAGTTTGGCAATAAAATTGGCTAAGCAAGGGAACTGTGTGTATGCCACCATGCGCGATTTGGCGAAACGCGATGCCGTCTTGAAAGCGGCAGATGAGAGTGGGGTGAAGTTGATCGTGAAAGAATTGGATGTAGAGGATACATCCAGCGTAAACGCCTGTATCGCCGCTATCATGGCGGAGGAAGGGCGCATTGATTGTTTGGTGAACAATGCCGGCATGGGCTTTATCAAATCCACGGAACAAGCGAGTGAAGAAGAAATCCAGCGAATTCTGAATACCAATTTTATGGGGGTGGTTCGTTGTGTCAAAGCCGTTTTGCCCCATATGCGTCAAGCCCGAAGTGGGCATATCATTAATATTTCATCGGTTGGCGGATTGGTTGGTCAGCCATTCAACGAAATTTATTGCGCCTCCAAATTCGCATTGGAAGGCTATACCGAGAGCATGGCAACGTACATCCAGCCTGCGTTTAACATCAAATTCAGCTTGATAGAGCCGGGCGGTATCACCTCAGAATTCGCAAATAATATTTATGCGCGCCTCGGTTCAAAAAGAGAGACAGAGGATGAATACGATCCCATTTTAAACCAATATCTTGCAGGCGCCCGCAGTCGTGCGAACAACGCTGATGGCAGGTCTGTTTATCAATCGCCGGACGAAGTCGCTGAATGCATCGTTGATGTGATTTATAGCAAAAATCCCCCTCTTCGTATAAGAAGCTCTGATTGGGCAAATTCTTTTTGCCAATTAAAAACGCAAGCCGATCCGGATGGATCTCAATTGACGAACGCGGTGCGTTCCTTATTTTTTGAAAGGGATATGTCATGATTAATCGATTATTTTACCTTGCAGCAGCATCCTGTTTTGGACTGTTGACCCTGGCCAATCAAACCTGGGCTCAAACAAGCGGATCCGCGGCTGCCAACTATCTGGAAAACGATATAACGTCTTATTTTGACCGCAATATTAAATCGGGAGAGTTTTCCCTTTTCTACGATAATGAGCAGCTGGCAAGTATAGGCGTGTATGGCGTCAACATTGACGACATCATCTGGGTTGTGAACAACGACAGATTAAGCTGCGACAATTTTGAAGAAAAAAGCCGGCATCTTTCGGTAAGAAAATTTGACCAGGAAATAAAAGACGTGCGCTTTTCATGCCGGATTAGGTAGTGTAGGAAAGATGGGGGGGGGCTCTCTCCCATGCCCACTGCCATTAAGGTTGTAGCCCGGCAAAAACGCGTAGGTTGGGCCCTGGCCCAACGAGGATCCTCCGGAGCACGAACATGTTGGGCCAGGGCCCAACCTACGCGTTTTTGCCAGGATTTTCCTTAACTTAATGGCAGTGTCTCCCATGCCAGGGCAAGATCGTCTAATTTTTGAATAGTTCTATTTTTTTTCGTGAACGTTTGCCTGCCCGTCTGCATTACCGAAGAGGGCGAGTCATTGTTTGTGATGGCGTTTTATACATATGAAGCATTTATTATATTAAATCTTAATTATAAGATCTGATTGCGCCCGATTTTGACATCAACGACTGTTACACCAATGCCTTTTTGCCAACATCACCCCATAGCGACATAAGGCCAATTGCCTGCTGCATTGATTAGGGGGTGTCCTCAAAGGTCTGCGCTTTACCTGGTGCAAAATCTTCAGATGAAGAGGCTGGACCAGGTTGGAAAAAGGACATGTGCGTTGTGTTTGAACTCGCAATAGCGGGCACTGATTCCGGTGGCCAGGGCCAAGCTATATCAAGCTCGCGCTGCATTTGCCTGCGCTGTAAATAGTTCAGCCCAAGAGATTGATCAGTGCGGATGAAGTCCGCCAGTTCCTGACGATTGTGTGCGAGATGGGCCGCACTAATACCCGGGGTATGAGGCCAGCCATTCATTAATTCACGCAAAATGTCCATGCGCTCAGGCAGGGTCAACATGCTTTGCGAGAGCCTGAATACGCCGGGAAGCTTATACCTGGTAAAGGGATAAATCCGGCACCAGTGTCCTTTGAGCTCCGTTTTAAGCTGCAGGAGCAAAGCGGAGTTGAACGGTAACATAAGGGCTAACCATCTGAAGGCTGTATAGGCAGACAGATTGTCATCAATCAGCCGAGACCAGTGCCCTTTGAGCTCCTGCAAAATTTTGCCAAGGTATTTACGTGGGAACTGAGTTTCCGGCAGGCGAATTAATGGATCCAGAATATAGACGGATCTTATCACGCTGCTCCAGTGCCCCTCGAGTTCCTGCATAATTTGTGTGCGGTCTGCAAACGGTAATTGGGTCTCTGACAAGCTGAATATCGTTTCGTATCCTTGCGGGCCTTCAAACAATTGAACCCAGTTCCCCCTAAGCTCCTGCAGGATTTGTGCAGGATATTCCCCGGGTAATTGAGTCTTGGGCAAGCTGAGTATCTTTGCAGCCTCTTCTGTATTTTTGATGATTTCAGGCCAGTGCCCTTTAAGTTCTTGCAATATTTGTCTGTGATGTGCCTTGGGTAATTGGGCCTTGGACAAGCTGAGAATACGTGCCGCTTCTTTACCATTTTTGATGATCTGAGCCCAATGTCCCTCGAGTTCCTGCAGGATTTGCAGGCGTAATATCAGAGGTAATTGAGCCTCGGACAAAGCGAGAAAACTTGCAAGTTCCTCTGCATCTTTAAACACGTGAACCCAGTGCCCCTGGAGTTCCGCCAGAATCTGCTTTGGCAGTTCGGTCTCACGCAGTTTGAGCAGGTAGCCGGCGTCACTCCCGTTTCTGATCATCCGGCGCCAATTACCTTCAAGTTCTTTCAGGATTTGTACACGTTGGGTTGGAGATAACAGATCCAGATGTTGGTCAAAGAAACACCCAAGCTCATAACCGTTGTTAATTAAACTGGCCCAGCGTCCATCAAGCTCCTGGGGGATTTTTGTAGCTATTTCTGTGGGTATTTTTCTCCCGGCCAGCCCAAGTAACTGATTAAGATCGTACAGATCTTTAATCAGTGCAGACCAGTGCCCTTCAAATTCACGGATGATTTGCGTGCGTTGCGGCACAGGTAATTGGGCTTCTCTGATATACAGAAACAGCTCCAGGCTCGCGGCTGTTTCTGTCAGGCGAGGCCAGTTCCCTTCATGCGCCAGCAAGATTCGTTCAAGCTGTTCGGCACTTAACGAGGTGTTAGGGAGCTCAATCAACGCGTGGATGTAATGGATGCCTGGAGACAACAGGGGCAAGAAATCCTTTGTTGCTTCCAAAATATCATCACGATCGGTATCGTTTGAGTTTTCCATTAGCTCCCGCAGGAAATAACGTTTGGCAACAAGATCCGTTTTGTCCCGGGATAAGCGTTCAATCTGTTCTTTTACGGAAGGACGGGTCTGCGGATTGTGTTGCAAATGAGCCACAAGCAACAGATTACACAAAAAACTGGTTGGATAATCTGCCTTGAGGGCGCGTAGCGACAAGCTGTCTTGTAGATTCGCTTTTAACAGCTGGGGGCAAAGCCACAAGAGCGCTTGCAAGAAGGTCTCAGACCAGGCGGCGGGTTCTACCAGTACGGCATGAATCAGGATTCGATTCACTTCAAACGATGAGAGACAGAGCCTGGATTCTGTGCCTTCTTCCTGGCAATTCTCCTCGTACCAACGCAGCAGGTCTTCGTCTTTTAACAGCAGCGGATGCAGGCCGGCGGCTACCGGGTTTAAAGCTTGAAGACGGTGCCAGCGTGACAAAAATGCATGGGCTTGTATTGTAGGGCCGGTTCCCATCGCCTTAAAAAAATTCTCAACAAAATCCTGGTGGGATTGCGCTTTAAAGATTTTTTCCTGCATCAGAAACGCTTTTTTCAGCGGTTTGAATGACGCCGGGAGGGTGGTTCTGACGGGATAATGGTCGTAATAGTCTTCGAGTGTAGCCTGTAATGCCTTGCGTGCATCAAGAAACTCACCATCGATGCTCCCTAAAGTCATCATGGAGGCATAACGGAGCAGTTGTTGGAAAAAGTGTTCTGCCGTATAAAATGACTGGATCTGCTTGCCGTCAATCGTGCCAGCGCCTCTGATTTTTTCTTTCATGACGAAGAGTGCCGTGTTTCGTTTCCCGATCAATGCATTGAAGGCGAGATTCCATGGCTGCATTGCCTGGTCTTTCGCAAGGAGTAACTCGCGTTTGATAAGGATAAGTGGATCGATGTGTGAGCGCAGTCCTAATCCGGCAAGCCCGACTGCCGTTCCCTGAAGGTCGCAGTCTGCAGGATTCAATCCAAAGGCTTCAGCGGATTTTTTTAAAAATTCAACACAGGCTTCTTGCCATGCTTCGTCTTTGTTCGCATCAGCGGATGCAGGGTATTTCTCTCGCAGAAATATAACCAGAGGGGATTCTGCCGTCAGCTCGCTTGTTGTTTCCCAGGCGAGCCAGGCGTTTGTTAAACGCGATTGCTTTTCTTCAGTCAAATTAGCGGTCACTGATACAATAAAGCGGGATGATGATTGCAGCAAAAACAAGGGCGTGTTTTCGATTAATTCCACAGGTTTGTTCTGTTCATCCAGAAACACGCCATTGAGCACAAAAAGCATTTCGTTATTACGGCCTCTGGAGCACCTTTCAAGCTGATTTACCTTCGCTTCTCTGGCGAGTTCAAGCACAATTTTCATGAGCGCTCTCGCCCGTAAATCGACCTCAAGTTCCGCTTGATCCATTGAAAATCCAACCCAACGCGAAGGGTCAAAAATGGCAGCACAGATTAAATTCAGTGTTTCAGCGGTGCTTGCCATTACCAGCTCGTCCTTGCCTGTTTGCGCGTTATAAAATTTGTTGGTGCTCCATTGTTTATGGTTGTTATCCCATTGCAAGCCAGGACAGGTTTTTGCAATCGACTGGAGCTGGGTGAGGACATCTGTCTTTATGTCGAGACTGTCACCATGACGAAGGATCCATTCAGTCATACGAATCGTGGCGCCAATACCGGGGTTATCGCGTTCCTCACGTGTCAGCTCAGGCAGGGGCTTAGCGGGATCATTCAATGACTTGATGAGCCTGCCGATATAGCCAGCCAAGCTGCTTTGGCCTTCAGGAGTAACAATTGCCGCAGCCGGATACCGGTGCCGTAACAAACGGATCATCCTGACAGCCGAACTCTGTGGCGCAGCACCCATGGTGTTTTCGTAATCATTAACAAAGGCTTGAACCGCAAGCGCATCGCGGTCTGCACGATTCTCGGCACTTACGTCAACAGAATTGGAACAGCTTGCTTGAGATTCTCCTGGCATAATAAAAAACACTTTGTTTGTTGTGGATGTTCGAATTATATACAGATTTTATTAAGGTTATATTAAGAATCAGGATGTGTAGATAGTATCCGATCCCTGTTATCAATAGTTCTTCTTAATATGTTCTTAAGCTTTCTTCTGTATACTTGTGAACCAAATCCAGACGCGTTTATTTTAAATTTACTGATGAGGAAGTTAATATGCCAACCGTGTACGAAATTCTCAATATTGAACCCACAGCTAATTACACCGGGATAAAGAAAGCGTACCTCAGAAAAGCAAGGGCACTCCATCCTGACCGAAATCTTGATGACACGGTTGGCGCAGCAGAGCGATTCAAAATTCTTGGGCAAGCCTATCAGCATGTAAATAATGAACAAAATGCTCAATTGTATTTTGCCTGGTATAAAAAACAATCTTCGGCGCCCGACTACACCATTGCCAGGCCAGATTCTCATATTCCGTCACAGACATCCCCAGGTTATGCCGCGCCCACGCCTGATTACCCATCCTCCTCATCCACTGTTCCTCCCGTGCCGGATGGCGGCATTCGTTTATACACAGAAGAAAAGGTGGATGTGTTTGTGGTAATTGGATCCACGGCTCTGTTTCGTTGGGATGACTATGGCACAGACTGGTCGCCTGCCGCTTTTATTTTGGTGGCTAGATTGTTAGAGTCGCTTTTTAAACACAATAAACAAGTTGGCGTAACATCCGCAGAAGCCATTGAAATAAAAAACCAGCATTCCTACGGTGAAGGTGGAATCGTTGTACATTTTCGGGTTCGTTTGGCTGATTTGTCGGAAAACAAAGTGAGCGAACAGGATGTGTATGGCGGAACTCCGGGTGGATTGGGCAGTGAGCTTTATTTTCAAGTATTAGCCAATACAAAATTTTCAGCCGACGACATTATTTCCTTCCAGCCAATGACGGATATTTGGGATTATGGCAACACCGTTCGATTTGCTATGCGTGAATTTCTTCGCGACATCGAGCGCTGGCCTGGGAAGCACGTGGTTGTCAATTCATCAAATTTGCTGATGCAAAGCCCGGAGCCGGCCACCTTGCTGATTGATATGGTTCCCGGCGCTGCTAGCCCGCTGGCTATCATGTCAAGTTCCGCCTCTCCCATGATCAGCCAACCCGGTAGCAGCTCCACTTCAGGAAGTGTGGTTCCGTTCAGCATGTTTCCGCCTGAACCAAGCCCCTTAGACGCGTTACGGCGTCTGATAACAAGATTCAAGAATGAAAATAGTCTGACAAGTTTGTTTGCAAGCACGCTTCCCAAGCTGCTGGCAGCAGGTTCAATTGCAGATATGAGCGAGATAGCTTACAAGAGCGAACGAAACAGTATCCTGCCTCGACCGGCCAACTATCAAACATTGATTAGCTCGGTGGCACAACTGAAAGAGCATCCTGAAAACATTCGTAGCGTGCTTGACACAATAGAAAAGCTGTTAACACCTGCGCCAACAATCTCACCTGCTCCCTGATGCAGAAATAAGCCAGGGTATTAACCCAGGTATCTTGAGTCGCTGTCAGCGGTTTGCGCTGTCAGCGGTTTTCTATTTTCTAATGGTATTGATCTGCTACCCTTATAGGGAAACAATTATCTCGTACTCGTGTTTTCCCGTTGTAAAAAAGAGCTTTTTCCATTGATCATGTCTGATGTCGTTTGTCGATCCCTGCAATATACAAATCGTCTGAATTATGGCGTCAGCCATGATTTAGACGATCTTGCCCCGGCGTTCCACTCACGGCGATTGCATTTAAACGCTCAATATATGCGCAGAAAATCCGAACCGTGACCGTTAGGGAGCGGAAATTTTTGTGGGGCACGTGACAGACGCGTAACGTACTGAGCTATTACTACGCTGCAATACAGTATGTCGTTAATGAACAAGGCTTACCAATGTCCGTATTTGGTGCGCCACGAAAGTGCACCTCCACTAGCAGCTGAAAGTGCTGCCGGGAAAGCGCGACCGAGCGCATTTCGTACTAAGCCTTGGGCCCAATGTGGTAACACACTGGGTTAAGCGCAGGCATAGGAAATTGCAAGTCATAAGCCGCAAGGTTGAATGCAATCGAGCTCCGTTAAGTCATTTTTGAAGGGTAAACGTGGGAGACCCTGTCCGCGAGGAAAAGACAAGTATGGTCAATTTCTCGAAGATCAATTGTCGGCGGGGTATAAAACAAGAGTCATTTGAGTTTTTGGGATTTCGATTTTATCCAGGTAAGTCACTCAAGGGAAGAATTATTCCCAAGTTAAAAACGAGTGGCAAACGGTTTAGGTCTAAACTGAACAATGTAAAAGCCTGGGCGAAACAGATAAGAAACAAGATTCCATTGGGTGCAATATGGAAGACCTTCTGTGCCAAACTGAGAGGACACGTGTAATACTACGGCGTGAGCTTTAACTCTAAGATGGTGGATAAGTTTAATCAGTTCATAGAAAGACATCCGCTACCAAGTACAAAGATAGTACACCGATTGTTCTGACAGATACGGTATAAGTATGTAATGAAATTGTCTTGAGCCTATTGCCTTAACTGGGCACGATGGGTTCTAAATGGGGAGTTGACCAGGCGACTGGTCGACTCTACCAGATAAAACAAAAATCGAACATTCAGCATGGATATTTAAGTTTTCCGCTCCCTAACGGTCACGGTTCGGATTTTCTCCCTAACGGTCACGGTTCGGAGTTTCTCCCTAACGGTCACGGTTCGGAGTTTCTCCCTAACGGTCACGGTTCGGATTTTCTGCGCATATATTGAGCGTTTAAATGCAATCGCCGTGGCGATCCACTGCCATTAAAAGACGCAATAATGCCAATGTGATATAATTCCGCCCAATTATATCCATTAAAATTAAAGACGCATCTGATGGCAGCAAATGAACAAGTCCTAATCAACGACCAGGGTAAGCGCCTGTCTGGCTCTTCTTCTGAAGGCGATGAAAGACGTTTCCAGGGCGATCAAAGCAATCCATCTGATGCTTCACTGACCGATCAATCGCCCACTGTTGAACAATACTTTCAAATGCGTTTGCGTGAAGATTTCCCTTTTTACGATCATGGCTGCCCCAAAGAAGGCTGGCAACGTCTGTATTATGATACGGCGAGCAAGGTGTTGGCCGCCATTACGCCATGCAATCTCAATTTGCTTAATCAATTGTGTCATCCCGATTCCGATTATGCGGAATCGATAGACGCGAGCGAGCTACATTCGCTTGCCAACAATCTGGTGGAGATCATCAGTTCTTGCGAACACTATAATCTGTTTTATTTTGTGTCCCACCGAGCGCCTCAAAAGCTGCTGGATGCCATGTTTGCGTCTGTGGAAACGGCCAATTGCAAGCATTTGCCAGAACTGTCCTGGCGTTTTATTTGCCGGCAGGAGATCAGCGCGCCGGCTGATTATCCAATGACCAACGCTGAACGTTTGCAACTGTCGTTTTATGCCGTAATTGCCGACGATCCGGCCATGCTTACCTGGTGCGTGCCCCAACCAAGCCCGGAAACCCTGCAGCAGGTCTGTTTAGCAACCGCTGTTTTACCTGGCAAGGCAATGATGTCTTGCTTGTTAAGTACCATTATCACGCGATACGAAACGGATACCGCTCAAGCTTTTATTTCCTTATTGGGGAGTGAATGTTGTGAGCAAGTGGCCAAAACGTTAAGGTTTGAGAATGACCTGACGATCCTGGATATACTTCTGTCATCGGATAGTACCTTGTTTTTTATGAAACAATTAAGCGGCCAGACCTTATGTGACCTGGCTTTGTTATCCAGGGAAAAAAATAGTGGTTTTATTCATGAGTTATTTAATCTCACCAGAGCTGATTACCTTCAACTGTTTCTGGACAAACTCGATACAAAACTCGCCGATCAGTTTGCCTTGCACCGCAATGCAGATGGTGAATCTGGATTACATGAAGTTTACAGTTATAGTTTATCCAAAGATCCCCACTTATTTCCACGCTTTTTACAATGCCTCAGTCCCGCTGTTCGCAATGAAGCATTGTTCATAAGTAACAACAATGGTTCCAATCCGATAAGTGGGATGACAAGTCCTTATTTTAAAACACCATTTCAATCAACGCTCATACAGCTGGGCCAGGATCAAGCGTTTTGTGACTTTCTTGCTAAAAAAGAACAGGCAGCGGGTAGTTTGCTTTTTATACTTTGTCACTTATCCAGCGAAGCATTTATCCAGGAAATCAACCGGCTTCAGCAGTCTGTTCGCGATCAAATGGCCTTGGCAGAGCATGGTAATAATGGATTGGCCTATGTTATCGACAGACGATTGCCAGAGGATGCAGATGCTTTTCTTTATTCGCTCAGTCCAGCCACTCGTATAAAGGCTTTAATGATGCCCAATTGTAATGGAAATATGGCATTGACAACACTATTGAAACGCGATGAGTCGCGTTATCAATCGTTGCTTGATGTTCCAAATTGGCATGATGTGCTATTAACCTTCAATGAGGCGAACTGGAATCTGCCCTGGAATTTTTCGAAATGCCCGCCAGACATCATTGCGTATTGCCTGAGCCGTATACCAACAGACAATTGGATGAAATTTCTGCTTGCCTTAACACAGGGTAAAACGCTATTGGAACAAATACAGAATAAAATTCATCCTTCGGTGTTGGCTGCTATTTTAATGCAGTTGTCAAAACAATATACCGAATACAGTGAGTCCATCGAAGCAAATGCCAACCTCAATAACATCAGCGCCCTTGCGAAAGAATTCAAGGCACTCCTGGCCGCCGGGTTTTCGTTTGAGAACCATCAGGCACTCTTCCAAAGCCTTGTCACACAGCCACATCCTTCAGACAGTTTGTTACAAGTATTGGCCTTGTTGAGTCAAGCAGAATGGGATGACAAGGCGATATTTAATCAGCATGTGCTGGTAACCCATACCAGGATAACGTTACAGGTTGTGAGTCAATTACAGAACAGTGGTTGTTCATTTAAGGCTCAACCGTATTTATTCACCAGGGCTTTACGCTTGCTTGGCCAGCAACAGGCGGATTATCCTTCACTGATAAAAATGATTGATGGCATTGTGCAATTGATCAATCAACATAGCCTTGCGCCAGATCAAATCGATGAGATAATGGTCGATAATTTTTTTAGTAAACCGCTTCTTCAAGGCCCTTTAAATAAATCAACTGCAACGCGTCAAATAGAACAAGTGCTCGATGATATTTGCAGGACGGATCGGACTCAGTTGCGGATTGATTATAATTCGGCAGGGCATTATACCCTTCAACTGCCAGAAAAAAGCCCCATCAATTTAAGTTTATTAATCCAGCATGCCAATCTCAGTCAATTGGATTTAAACGATGAATTGATAGAAAAACTCGGTAAACGAATTAATGATTTGCTGGATTTTCCCATTCGGTGGCTTATTGAGGATCGCGTGATTGATACACCCATTGTCGCGTTATTGCTTAAAGCGCAACAAAATGCGATTAAAATCTATATAGGCATGCACTATTTAAACATTAACCAACTGTTTCGTGGCGAGCCATTAGATACAAGCGCTAATCGCGTTTTAAATACCCAACCAAATCAAAACCGTTTGTGCTGTTTTTTGTTAGGTTGCTTGTTAAATGATACAGCTAATAAAGTGAATCGTTTGATTAACAGCTCGAAAGAGAAAAAGACTTTAATCAAAATTGCCAATCACTATCAAATAGCTGATATCGGGTATTTGCTCTGTTCGAGTAACCAGGCGGAATTCCAATGCTTATTGACAAGAAGCTTAACAGCGGGGCTTATTACTAAAACTGCGTATGATAACGTAAAAAAGAAGCAGAACCTGTTAAGCTATCTTTTCTCATCTAACGGCGTATTTGATCGTGGCGAAGAACTCACTGAAGAGATGATTGCCCGTCGCCTGGCCAATCCCCACGTGCTACCGGCTTTAACCAGCGTTAGTCAATTCATTGAGGGGTCAGCGTTTGTTCAGGAGCCCGGAACGATACGCACAAAAATAAGTAATATTGGATACAGCGGCGTAATAAATAATAAAGAAGGGGAGGTGCTTATCCCGCAAGGCGAACACATGATCACCACACAAAGCGCTGAGTTCCTGGTGTCGACGCTGGTTAGAAGCCCTTCATTGGAGACCAAAAACCATTATTGGTCGATGCTTGCCCTGGTTGAGGCGAGCGGCTATTTATGTGCGCCATACAAGGACCAATCAAGTGCAATGCGATTGCAGGGTAAAACCATTGAGCGTCCGAATCATGATCCCTCGCATGTTTATCGCAAGATGCTTCATATTGAGCAAGTTGTTCATTACTTTGAAGCGTTTGCCGCGGATGACGCGTTTAAATCCTTTTGTCAGTGCTTAAGCGATGAAGAAATAGAATGGCTGCGCGTGGCAGCAGCTTTCAGCGTCACGGGCAGGGAAAGCGAAGTCAGCGCCATAGAAAATTTATCGCGATATGAAGAATTCAGAGCCGCTTCGCACGATCATTTTATACTATTCACAAGCAAAACAATGGACCCCAATCAAGCGCCGATGCAAGCACGCATGGCTCATATTGTTCGATACATGGGCAACCCGAATTATGAAAGCAAGATCAATGCGCATGCTGATGAGCATGAGCGTCAACAACGTAATTTTTATCATCGCCTGTTAGCCATTGCACATGATTTGGATTTACCACGTTGTTACAGTGTCGAAGACTATCAAAACGCGTTGAAGCCTTGCCGTGACTTATCGTCACCCGGCAAACAACAATCTGACGCTTATACCAGGCTCATCCGTTATGCCATAGACTTGATCAAAACCCATGGCGGCCGCTTAAGTTGCGATATCTTGCCGAACGATGAGTTAAGGGATGTAAAACTTCCGTATCAAGCGATGTTTGCCGAGACAAGTACAGATCTGAAACGACTGTCTGAACGAACCCAATTAGTCCCCAAACCAATCCGGGTTCCCCCGGGCACAGAAAGCGCAGCAGAACGTTTTCGGTTTTTCAGCGGTAGTAGTCGACAGGTTTCGATACAAATGCCTGCTTGCTCATCCAGTTTGGGAACAATATTTTAGGGAAAGGTGCCGGGCAGGATTCAAATCTGAGATCTGCCTTAAAAAACGGAAACGATGTCCATAATCCGTAACGTTTTCAGGGCGAGATCATGGGCGAGCAATTTTTACACACATATTCAGGTGATCCGTCATTGCGAGCGTTAGCGAAGCAATCCAGTGCTACGAAGCCGGATCTTCATGTTATCCAATGCCTCACTTCGAACACT
>Ga0075012_10002925_pt1 | contig 16539 bp, 15 predicted proteins | sample All_14_2_FD_71474 | JGI IMG/M metagenome (GOLD analysis project Ga0075012, IMG submission 71474) | Freshwater microbial communities in response to fracking from Pennsylvania, USA - Allegheny Zone_MetaG_DW_15 | ecosystem: Environmental > Aquatic > Deep subsurface > Groundwater > Drilled... | reverse complement strand
CCTCGCGGCGGGCTTCCGCGAAATGCGCCGCGTGCTCAAGCCCGGCGGCCGCGCGGTGATCCTCGAGCTCTCCGAGCCCGAGCGCTTCCCGGCGCGCCCGCTCTACCGGCTCTACCTGCGCCGCGTCGTCCCGGCCGTCGGCCGCCTGCTCACCGGACACGCGCGCGAATACCTCTACCTGCCCGCATCGATCGAGCAGGTGCCCCAGGGCGAGGCGATGCTCGCGCTGCTCCGGAACACGGGATTCACCGATTGCCGGTGTGAAACCTACACGTTCGGCGCCTGCTCGTGCTACACCGGCTGCGCCCCGCTTTGAGCGGTCTTGGACGGCACACTTCACCGCGCCGCGTTCCGCGTAAGCTACGCCAATTGCTGGCTCCAGCGGGGGCGCATCCCGTTTCATTGACCACCCTCGCACGAAGGCAGCAGGTCCTCAGGCCCTGCTGTACTGGCTTGGACCCAGTACAGCGGGGGCTGCGCACCCGCTGAACGCGCGCGTGTCTGACAGGCGTCGGACCACACATAAGACACGTTCGCGGGCTCCTGGAGCGGCGTCGCGTATGATCTCGACCGACACGTCAATGAAACGGGGATGCGTCTCTCCGGCGTCTCGTGGTTGCAAAGTACAATGCGGTGGGGCTATACTGAGTCTGATCGGAAAAGGAGGCCCATGCAACAGGAAAAATATTGACCTCCGGGGTTGCGGCGCTGGAGGGGCGGATGCGCCTGTTCATCGGCCCGGAGGCTTCCGGCAAAGGAACTGAGAGATATCAAATAAAATGAGGCATGTATCAATTTTTGACAACGCCGATTGAAGGGAGTAGACATGGGTTTTCTGAGTATGGAAGAGGCGGATGCAAATCGTTGGCAAGCGGCTTTTGAGACTTGCGTTGACTGCGGTTTTGGCACGCTTTTCAAAGTCGATGAGGATCTCTGGATAGAATCCTTGGGTGACACCTATGTGAGGAGTGATCGCAAGAACCATCCGGGCTGTTCGCTCCGGAAACACAATGCGACGCTAGGCCCGATCCCGTTGCTGCATGGAACAAGTAACAAACCGCGGAATCCCTGCATTGAGGTTGTTCAGGTGCGGAATGTCTACGGCGAGCCGCACACGACGTGGTTCGGCGGATTAGACCCCGTGCCGATGGCCTTCACTGAGTTGTGGCGGAGCAGGCGTATTGTCGCTGCAGAAAAGTCGAAGTTGGATAAGGAGGAGACTGTCGCAATGCTGGGCCTATGCGCCCGGAGGGGGTGGTAACCATGGCGAAAACTCAGATGTGCGCGGTTGACGCGGCCAGTTGGCACGAATGGAAAGAAGCCTGCTCCATTGAGAACTGTGAACGCGACATAACAATCAGCCAGTTAGTCGCTTTCGGCCGTCACCGTCTTGGCAATGCCTTGCGGCGTTACAGCCCCGAGACGGCGAACCTGTATTGCGATCCCGACGGCCGAAACCTGCGGGGGGCATGGCTAAAGGTCGAGCAGTATCTCTACGCCGGGGCACCGGGGACGCAGGAGCGCTCAGGAAAGGCCTACAAGGATCGGCTTGTTGAAGGGTGCCGCAATATCGCGCACTTCGAAGCTGCGTTGACGCTTAAAATTCAAAGAGAGATGACCCGGTGGATACTCGCGGATGAAGGCTTCGATATCGTCCAGAAGACGGATGCCGAGACCGGGCATAAAAAATATGTGGTCACGCGGGCGCAGAATCTTTCGGAAGAAGAGCTGGATGATGCTCTGGCCCAACTGGATGGTTGCTACAATGAGCCTGGCACGGAGGAAGATGAGGACGCGATCCTGCGGGCAGCGGAGTATCAGGCCCGGAAAGTCTGGCAATCTCTGGACGGTGAAGAGCGATCCGCGCAACGCCTTTTGCTCGCTTGTCTCTTGAATAACATCTGGGATATGAAGGCTGTGCTGGCTTCGGGACTGGTGTCATGCAAGCAATCGCAGTTGTACAACGAGCGAAAAACCGTTCTGGGTCTCTTAGACTCAATTGATTGGGGACCGGGATGCCCGGAGACCGGCCAACGGGCTTACATGACGCGCCAACTGATCCCTCTGTTGAAAAATATCTGCGCAGAATGGCTGTCATCTGTGGAAAATTCTAAAACGAGACTCTTTATAGAGACGGCGGGATGTGACACCCGTCTGTGAGGAGCGTCCTATGGCGAAGATTGATAGTCCTGCCTTCAAGCTGTCTGCCGTATCCGAGACACGCAAGAGGTTCCTGTTGCGCTGGCGGCTGGAACGCAAACTGGATCTCGAACTGCGCGAGGCCCAGGCAGAACAGGAGCAGTCGCTGGTCGCCGAGCGTGGTCTCACGCGCTACGGGTCCTCCTTTCGTCCGTTTGACACCGATGTCCGGGAAGGCGACATCCGTTTGCTGCGGCAGGCGGACGTGCCCGATTTCAGCCGATTCCTGTATGTCGCCGTCCTGTACGTGCGGGACAACTTTACAAGCGTCGTCGCGCCATTCTCCTCTTATAGCGTTCCAGCCTGCAAAGACGAGTGGCTGACGGGTCTGGCGAGCGAGCCCTTGAAGGTGCTGCAACTCTGGAACGCGCAACCTGTGGCGACGAAAGACATCGCGCAAAGCTGGCGAACGCACATGCTTGACGAGGGAATGCTGTCGCAGGCTCGCACGCTTTACAAACACGCGGTAGACGGGTCGTGGCCGCAAGGCCATCTGCGCGAACGGGTCGGGTTGGCCATTCTGAATCCGGCGGACGAACGGCTGGCCTACCAGCACGAGGAACTGGCCCTGTTCACGGGGTTGCGCAAACGCCTCTTCCGTGTCAGCGAACGGGCGGACAGCTTGGCAAAACGGACTGTCCAGTTCACGCCAGGCGGCGCGCTCGCGTTCTCGGATACAGGGCACGTGTACGAGAAACCGGACCGGCTGGCGGCCGACAGCGGTGACGTTTTTGCGGAGGTTATCGTGCTGTGCGGCGACGGCGAGACCGTCACGACGAAGGCCCGGCGCGAGGCAGACGCGACCCACAAGACCGTCAGGTGGCATCTCGACGGTTGTGCCGTGTCCCTCCTTCCGGGTCTTCCCGCGTACCTTTATGCCATCGGCCGCAAGAAGCCGCTAAACACCGCAGGGCAGACGGTTGGTGATGGCTCGGTTGTTTCGTTCAAGGCCGAATCGGAACCGGCTTTTTCCCGCCTGTTGGCAGACTCGGGGCTGTGGATCGTCATTCAATACGAATAAACTTAAGCCGAATCGTGGAAAACGGGCGGTGCGGACGCTTTAGGCGGGTGAAGGCACAAAGCCTTTCACAAGGAGAAGATCATGAGCAACACAGAGATGGCGGCAGAGAAGGCGACGGGGAACGATGAGGCGCCGAGAGCGACAACGGACGGAAAGAGTGTGATCCGCCTGACCGACCGACCGCCGGTGCGGGTCAAGGTGTCCGAGTGGCCAATTTTGGCACAGGCGGTTATGCCGTTGTATCGGATTGATACGCATCAGACCGAGTTGAATTTGTTCAACGCGGTAAAGGCGTCGCTTGAAGAACCTGAAGAGATTAACGATGATGACCCCGACAATGTGTGGCTGGAGCACCGCTATGTGCATATTCTGTGCTCGGTGCTACTCACCGTGCGTCGGCATGCGGATGGCCGCATCCTACTTTATGGTCTCCGCACGAAGACAGACGCACAAGAAAACGGTCTTGCCGATGAGTTGGGCGGGGAACTGCTGGCCTCCGACAAGGCGCTCAAGGACGCCCTGATGAAAAACGCCAAGTCCTTCATCGCCATGTGCGGCGGCTGTTGCGAGGATGCGCCGCGGAAATTAGCGGAGGCGATTCTCTCACAGTTGCCCCCAAAAAATCTGGACGTTGACGGGACGGCGAAGGCGGACTCCGGCGTGATCGTGCTGAATGGCGGTGCGCCCGTTCAGATTTCACAGACAGAGTGGCCGTTGATCGCGGAGGTTAAAACGCCGCTTATCTATGACCCGTACTACTTCGGAGAATGGGATGTCTGCACGCGGTCTTACGGGTACGAACGACTCGCCGTGCGGCAGCGCCATGACGGGAAAGCGATTGTCTACGGGATGCTGCATTATGACGACGAGTGGGCGGCGCAATTCAACATTTTCAATCCTCGCGGGGGCGAACTCGTGTCTGCCGACAAGGACCTCGCCGCCGCAATCAAACGGGTCGGCACCGAACTGGGCCTGTGCGATGAAACCATCCGCGCCTGCGTGAACGGGCTGCCCGCGCAAGATTTGGACTGAGCCGGACATGGAGCACCCCTACATATTCGACCGAGCGAGGGGCATCAGTGAGGCGGCGAACGAACCGGCCTTGTTCCTCACACAGTCCATGAAGCGTTTCGGCGAGACGGCTGAGCGGTTGCGGTGCGGCTATTCGGGCTGGCCGCTGATGTCAAGTTCGCGTGCTGTTTGGAGAAACGCGCTGGCGGCGGAAGCCCTGCTCTTTCAGCCAACCTACCGGCAGGGCAATCCGCCGTTCACAGGCTTTGTGACAGACGCCGCCAGACCAGGAGGTGACGCGATGCCGGATTATGGCGTGATGAAGCGCTTCCCCGCCGCGGCCGCGCTCTTTCCAATGAGCGGCAACACCCCGCGCAACGGACGAGTCTGGGCGGTCGGCACTGACTGCGGCGGCGACTTGCCGCCTGCGTTGCCCCTCCAATTGGGTGGTTCTGAGGATGTGCTGGCTGACGCCGAGCAGCGGCGCGTCCGCCTCTATGTCGAGACCGGCGAAGGCAACGGCTGCGATTTCACGGGCAAGTCGTGGCACCTTGCGGCACATATGGCCATGGACGCATTGCTCGAAGACGACCTTGAATACCGGATACGCCTCGCCTCGGAATGGCTGATCACAGGCGAGGTCAACCGCGCTGGACGGGTCATGGGGGTGGGCATCAAAAACAAGCCCCTCTGCGGCCTCGACAGTCAGCGGCGCTGGCTGGTGCCGGACGCCAGCCTCGACACATTCTGGCTGGCTGCCCGATCATGCCGTCTGCCAGAGCCATCTGTTACGTCAGCCGGAACGCTCGGTGACGCGGTTGAGGCGGTCAGGGGCTGCGTCGCCCGGCGACGGCCAAATGAAGCCTGGCCGTCCGAGGAGGTTTGCGCACATATCGCGGTGGCCGCAAGCGCCGGCCCTGTCTGGCGGCTACTCGAGCATATCCGGTTTCGGGAACTGCACCTCTGGCCCTTGGGCGAGCACCCGTGGGTGACCGACGGGTTGCAGGTGATGCTGCGCGAGAAGTTTCCGCGTCTCAAGGTGCAGACGCACAAGAACGTTTCCGCCGACGCGCTCGATGTGATCAGCCTAGCGTTGCACAACCATTTCGGCTCTGCAGCACGGGTTAAAGACGCTTTGTTTGACGTCACCGCCGGTTCTTGGTTGTTCAGGGTCGGCGTCGAGGGCGTCGCGCGGCGCATGGGCTTCCCGATTGTCTGTCAGGAGTCGGAGGCGAGCCCTTACGTGAAAGTCTGGCACGAACGCGGCGTGACACGATACAGTCCGATGGTGACGGCGGACGCGAGGCCGACGCTGCTTCGTGCGCCCTATTCCGGAAAATCGCGTGCCGTGCCGACTCAAGACCCGATTTGACACCTCGATCCCGCCCCACGCGCACTGGCGCAGGGCGCTCGAAAAGCTGAATTGCATCGTAATTGAAACAACTCTGCAGAGTGCGGTACACAGACGGCGTTACAACGCTGCGCAAGGAACGTTGAAAGGGCTGCCATGGCTGGAACTACGCTGAACATACTCGGCTGGACCGAAACAAAGCCCCTCATCGACTTGTGGTGGAAGGCCTATTCCCGTTCCCAAACCAAGATATCTCCCTATGACGCCCTCGTTCAGGCGGCGAACGACCATGCCGAGAATGATCCGGAGAAATGCAAAAGGCGTTACGAGCGGCTGAAGGTCAACGATTACCGGGTCGAAGACTGGGAGGATGCGTTCGCCTACGTCAAGCACGTGGCACAGATCCATAAGCCTCGGTTCAAGGCGTGGTTCGAACAGAGCCGGTCGGCGTACGAACATCCATTCTCGCTGGTCGTGTGGACGTGCGGGTGCGGCTTAGACCTCATCGCGCTGCACGATTGGCTGAAGGAGCGCGTTATGACGGACGGTCATGTTTTCTATGACCGGATTACATCCATTACGCTGATCGATATCTCCGCGCCTGCTCTCGAACTTACGGAGGCCATTGCAAAATTCCTCTTCCCTTCAATTTCTGTCAGGAAAGTGCAGTGCGACTTGATGGGTGCGGACCGTGTGGAAATAGTCAAAAAGGGGTTGATTCCCTCCTTCCCTCTGGTCCGGCGCGTCCATTTCCTGTTTAACTGGCTCGACCTGCTCAAGACCCGCGAAAATGCCGAGTCCTTTGCCCGCGACTTCGACAAGATCATCCAACGAGATCCGGAAAACGCAAACGAGACGTGTCTTGCGTTTTCGCCAAACTATTCGACAATAGAGGCAAATATCGCTGCTCTCCAGAGCGTGGCGAAGAAATACTCCGCCGCAAACGGGGTGGACGGCGTCAAGCTCATGTCTTTTGTTGTGCCGGAGGAAAACAAGTCGTATTACGCCACGATGTTTAAAATCGTGCGAATAGGCACCGGAGTGAAGCAAATCCGCGAGAACTGCCGCCAAGAACCGGGATTGAAGGACTCGCCTACTGCGACTCGGTTCCTCCGTGCGGTCACTGCTTTGGCGGAGAAAGCTTGTAGCGACTGCGCTGGCGAAGGCCATTCCATAGCGGAAACGACGGCGGCTGAATGGATGCATCTATTGAATCTTCTGTCCGGGCAGATACCGGGCAGGAACGATGAGTATTTCCGGGAAAAGTTCTCAAGGGTTAAGACGGAGCGCCGGAAGGTGAACGACGAGGAGATTGAATGCCTGATGTTCTTGCCGACCAATATCCAATACAAACTGCTTGTTGTCATCCAAATGCCGCCAATCGATCCAGATGGCCTTTATAAGATCCAAAGAGAAATCCTCGCCGACCTGCTGAAACGTCTTGCCGAGAGAACGGATTCTGAGACATTGAGGCAAATTTGGGAAGATTACCGAAGCGATGACAAAATGAAACGAAAAACTGCATTCGGCGAATGGGCGAAGACTATTCGCGTTGTCTATTGGAATGCAGGAACCAATATCCGCGAACTCGTAATGCAAGGCGAAAAACGTGCTCTTGCCGACTTGAAGGACGGAGAGAGTTACCTCTGGTTGAAATTCGCGAAGCACAAGGATGTGGATTTTTCGTCCCTGTTCATTATGCCGACCGGCTCCGACCGGCTTCCAGAAAAGGACTGCTTGGAAAAGGAGCAAAAAACGCTGATCGACGGCCAGCGGGCACTCCGGAAAGTCCGAGGCGCTCCGGGGACGGGTAAGACAACGGTCATGCTGCACCGAGTGAAGTATCTGTTGGAAAATCAGTCGTTGCCGGTCTTGGTGTTGTGCAAGACAGTGTCCCTGATTTCCCACAATCAGAGGAAGCTTGTGGCTTCCATGGCGGAAGGTGTCGAATCAGAACGCTTCGTCTTTCAGAACTACTACAAGTTTATTTGTGTCAACGCGCAACCGCAAGCCCCTTGTCACCGATTGAGAGCCGTCCCCGAAACAGAGGAGGTTGGACATGGCACTGACGCATGCGAGGCCTGTCAAGAGCGGTGGATTAAGCATCCGGTTCTGCAGAAGCCGGAAAAAGTGGGTGCGGTCCTAATTGACGAGGCGCAATTACTGAAACCGAAGTTAGTCAAAGCCATCTACAAGGCGACAGGAGAGGCGAACCCGTATCGCGAATTCTATGTGTTCTGCGACGAGGAGCAAGCCAGCCGCGACAACAAGGATTGCGTCCAGACGGATCCAGACGAATCTCCCGCGAAGAAGATTGTTGTTATGCCGGACGTGGGATTCGACCGGTTCGTAACATTGAAGAAGAACCATCGAACAGTGAATAGGGAGATTTTCGATGTATGCAGGCGTGTCCAACGGGCCATGGGGCAGGATTATAACGTCGATGAATTGAAGATGGATGGGGCCGTGGAGGACGAACCATTGGATTTCGAAAAGTTGCTTGTCCGAAAAGTGCCCGAATCGGAAACCGTGGATGCAGTGTGCGCGCTCATTGAAAAGTTGGACGGCCATATTGCAGATCACAAACTGGAGACGTGGGCCGTTACCGTGGTCGGCGACACTCTTGACGTTGTCGAAGCCTTCATCAAAAGAATGAACGACGTGAACAGGGAGGTCGTATCAACTGTGATTCCTCGAGTGGTGAACGAGGACAAACAAGGGACAAAGTTGAGAAAAAGGGGGGAGAAGTCGCTCAAAGAGGATTTCCAAGAGTATCCCAAGAAGCTCCATGCGACTACTATCGACAGCGCTCAGGGGCAGTCGTTCGATATGGTCATTCTCGTTATGAAGGGCTGGTCCCACGATATGGAGCTGCTCTTCACCGGGATTTCCCGAGCCAAACGCCTATTGTGGGTTGTCGACGCCACGCCGGATGGCTGGGTTGAGAAACTGATTTCCGTGCCTGTTGCTACGCCTCATTAGGCCGTTCCGTCTTCTCCAGCATCTGCTACAATCACCCCGTTTGAAGCCCCCGCCATGACGAAAGACAAGATTCAAATAACCGATGATTCGGGGACGAACCGCGAGGCCCAGCCCCCGGTCATCGTTTCAGCTAGTCGCGCCACCGACATTCCGGCCTTTTACGGTGATTGGCTCATGAACCGGCTTCGTAAAGGGCACGTCATGTGGCGTAATCCGTTCAATGGGCAGCCGCTATACGTGTCCTTTGCGAAGACACGGGTGTTCGTGTTTTGGACGAAGAACCCTAAGCCCATGCTGGCGCATTTAGACGAGTTGGACGCGATGGGGTTGCACTATTATTTCCAGTTCACTCTCAACGATTATGTCGCTGAGGGCCTAGAACCTAATGTGCCCATGGTTGAAACCCGCATTGAAACGTTCCAAGAACTTTCACGGCGCATTGGCAGGAATCGGGTGATTTGGCGACTCGACCCCCTGCTGCTAACGAACACGCTCTCGGTCGACGACTTGCTGTACAAAGCGAAGCGAATCGGTGACGAACTGGCCGGATTCACCGTGCGCATGGTGTTCAGTTTTGTCGACCTTGACGTTTACAGCAGCGTGCAAGCGAATCTTAGAAAAGACGGTGTGAGTGCGCGTGAATTCACCGGGAAGGAAATGCACCGCTTCGCGAAAGGGCTTTCCGATCTCAACCGGGAGTGGAAGTTCCAGCTTGGCACCTGCGCTGAAAAGGCGGATCTCTCCGAGTACGGGATCGAACACAACCGATGCGTCGACGACCGCTTGATGGCGCAGGAATTCGGGAACGACCGCGAACTAATGAATTTTCTTGGATTCGATCACCCTCCCAGCCACGACATCTTCGGAAGCCTTGTCCGCAAGGATGCGAAATGCCGCAAAGACAAGGGGCAGCGGGAGGCGTGCGGTTGCGTGGTCAGCAAGGATATCGGTGCCTACAACACATGCCCCCACATGTGCCGCTATTGCTATGCAAACCACATGTCGTCCTTGGTCGCCAAGAACCATGAGATATTTTTACGAAATCTCAAGAAGGAATCCATAGTGTAAGCCATCATTGTTGAAGGACGTGGAGCAATTCTCTTATGACAACCACACACACAAAGCGCGACCCGCTGTGGGCAGAGATCGAGAGGGCTCTGCAGTGCGGCGAGTATATCCGTTACGACGGCATGTTCGCGCTCACGGGCGGGCTGGATCAGGTGGAGCGGAAGCTGCAGGTGGCTTATGGCGGGCGGCGAGGCTGAGCGGGCGCTGGCTCTGTACGAGGTCTTTCTGGCCATCTACTACAGGAGCCGAAGGCCGCTACGGAAAAGAGTGCTGGGGATGGAGTGAATCAAAAGTGGGGTGAAAAGTGGGGCCTGTAAATGACGACTAAACGCCTGAAGATTGCCGAGACATGTTGGTGAACCCCCGCATTTCCATTCCGCAACTGGCAGCCCGACTCGGCATGGGCAACACGGGTATCGAAAAGCATCTGAAGATTATGCGCAACAGCGGAGCAATTCGTCGTGTTGGTTTGGCCAGAGGAGGTCGCTGGGAGGTTCTATGAGCGAGCAAAAAAAGACGAAACTGACGGTTTTTGCGGGAAAGAAGATCCGCAAGGTGATTTACGAGGGCGCATGGTGGTTCGCCATCGTGGACGTGGTGGCCGTGCTGACGGATTCGGCCAACCCGTCAGGCTATTTGAAAGACATGCGCCGTCGCGACCCTTCCCTGTCTGAACTTTTCAAAGGGGGGGGGCAAATTGCCCCCCCCCTTGCCCTGCCGGTTCCCACGGAGGGCGGACTCCAGAAGATCCTCTGCTGGAACATAGAAGGTCTTATTCGACTGCCGCGCGGCAACGGATAAGGAGGCGAGTATGGCGGATCCTTATGAGATGACGGGCAAGATCAAGGTGGTGTTTGAGCCGGTGAGTTTCTGGAGCTCTGGAGTTTGTTTCTTCGAGGGAGCGTCTGAGTGAGCATCGATAAAGAAAACGAAAGCCCGACTCTGAAAGACGGAGATTGCCTCTACACGTTGGACGGGAATAACGGCGAGGCAACGCTGACCGGTGTCGGCCATGACGTGTTGGGTGCTTATGAAATACCTCGCAGCCTAGGCGGATGCCCTGTCACAGGAATTGCCGAACGCGTCTTTGCGTTGCATAGCGGTCTGACGAGCGTCACGATACCGGAGAGCGCCACCCGTATCGAGGAGGGAACCTTCAACGGCTGTCATGAGTTAACGCAGATCCATGTCGATGAGGGAAATCCACGCTACAGAAGCATCGACGGCATGTTGTTCGACAAGGAGGGGCTGCGGCTGCTCCGGTGCCCGCCGGGCCGGTCGGGCGCCTATTCTGTCCCCGTCGGCGTCAGTGAAGTTGCCGACTACGCCTTCTCCTGCTGTTATGCCCTGACCGACGTGACACTCCCCGCGAGTGTCCGGAGCATCGGGGATCGGGCTTTCACCTGTTGCACCGGAGTAAAAGCCTTCACCGTTGATGCGGAAAGCCCTTTTTTATCGAGCCCCGACGGCGTGCTGTTCAGCAAAGACGGAGAGGAACTGATCCAGTTCCCGCTGGGGAAAGCCGAACGATATACGGTTCCGGCCGGCGTCAGAAGGATTGCCCAAGACGCTTTCTGCGGAAAATCGGTGCTCACGTCAGTTGACGTCGATGAGGCTAACGAAGTCTTCAGCGGTTTCGGCGGCTATTTGTGTGACAAGGGAAGGACCCGCATCGTTCAGGTTCCGACAGGGATACGCGGGAAGATCCGGATTCCCGGCAGTGTTGTGACGGTTTGCGGCTTTTCCTTTTGCACCGATCTGACCGAGGCCGTCATTGAGAGCGGTGTGACGGGCATCGCTGCTGGCGCGTTTATGGACTGCGTGCGTCTTGCCAGCGTCACGCTGCCCGACAGTGTGGCCAATATCGAATCATATGCGTTCGCGGGGTGCCGCCGCCTGGCCGGCATCACAATGCCCGACAGGGTGACCCGTATCGAAGCGAGCATGTTTTCCGGCTGCCGCCATTTGATCACCGTTGTTGGCGGTCGGAACATCACTGAAATCGGGGACTCAGCATTCCGCAACTGCGGAAGCTTGGCGGCCTTCACGTTTCCGCAAGGTGTCAGCAAAATCGAGAAATCGGCTTTTTACGGGTGCTCCAGCCTGAAGAACCTCGCAATCCCCAAGGGAGTTGTCGAAATCGCACCGGACACCTTCTCCCATTGCTCAGGCGTCGAGGCCGTGACCCTGCCCGACGAGGTCATCAAGATCGGGAGTTCGGCGTTCGCAGACTGCATAAGCCTGACGGAGGTGTCCATTCCCGAGAGTGTCACCTGTATTGAAGAGTACGCCTTCTCGGGTTGCGTCAAACTTCCGCATGTGACTCTGCCCAAAAGCGTAAGGCGCATTGGAGACGGGGTTTTCAGCTCATGCTCTCTCCTTTCGGGAATCGAAATCCCGGCGGGCGTCACACGGCTTTTCTCATATACCTTTTGTGACTGCAACGGTTTGCGGCGGATAGGTGTTCCGGCAAGCCTGATCCGGATTGGCGATTTGGCTTTTATCGGCAACCGTTCCCTGGCCGCCATTGATGTCGCTGAAGGCAATCCGCTCTACCGCAGTGTGGGAGGGGTTTTGTTCGACAAGAAACTGACGCGGCTTGTCAGATGCCCGGAGGGTTATTCCGGCAGTCTGTTCATCCCCGCAAGCGTAGAGAGGCTTTCGCCATGGTGCTTTGAATCGTGCGAGCGCCTGACTGAGATCAACGTGGAGGAGGCGAACCCTTGGTACAGCAGTCTGGAGGGGATCCTTTACAACAAGCGACAGACAACGCTGTTAACATGTCCCGGCGGGAAAACGGGGCAGGTCATGATCCCGGCCCGTGTCGATCTCTTGGCAAGCGGTGCCTTTGACGGTTGCGAGGGGGTGACGGGGATCGTGGCTGACGGAGCGAACCGGCATTATCGCAGTGTGGACGGAATACTGTATGACAGACAAATGACCACTGTTGTGAGGTGCCCCGAAGGGAAGAAAGGACTGGAAATCATTCCCGCCAGTGTCACGCATCGGGCCGACGGCTCGCACAGAAAATGTCGAGGGCTGTCTGCCGTCGAGGCCGACGATGCGAACCCCTGCTTCAGCAGTTTGGACGGGATTCTGTATGACAAGGGGTACATCAAACTTATCGGATGCCCAGACGCGAGAGGTGGCGTTGTCGATATTCCCGCCAGCGTCGCTTGTGTCTCCAAACCCGCTTTCTCAAATTGCAGCGGGGTGACGGAGATTCGCGTCAACGCAGCCAATCCATTTTTCAGCAGCGAGGACGGCATCCTGTTCAACAAAGACAGGTCACGGCTGATCTGCTGCCCATGGGGCAAAGAGGGCGTGGCACGGATTCCAGCGAACTTTATGGACTTCGAGGACAACGCTTTTTGGGAATGTGCCAAACTCACGGCTTTCGATGTGGCCTCGGACAATCCGGTGTACAGCAGCCGTGACGGTCTTTTATTAAACAAAAAGATGACCAATCTCATATTGTGTCCGAGGGGGAAAAGCGGGCAAGTCAGGATTCCCGCCAGCGTTGAGATCATCCATGAGGAAGCGTTCAAAGGATGTGATCAATTGGAATGCGTGGTTATTCCCGATGAGGCGATGGGCGTGTGGTGCGACATGCCCTCACATTGGTTCAGCGGCGAGATCCGGTATGAGGAGTGAGAGGCCGGAGATGTCTAAACAACGGGTGCCCAGACAAGTCAGGACAGTATGAAAAGACCAATGATTGGATCAGCAGCGCTTCTGCTTGTTTTATTCACAGGAATATCGTGCACCATGCGACCGGCCGCGTTGAATCAGCTCGACGCCGACTTCGAGTCGCTCTTCAAGCAAGGGCGCTACGAAGGTGCCCTCATTGCGGCAAAAAAAGAGGTGGAGGCTGCCGAGAAAACGGCGGGAACCGATCAGGCCTTTGTCGCCCGGGGCCTGAACAACCTCGCGCGGGCGTATAAGGCTCAAGGCAAGTATCCGCAAGCCAAATTGCTTTTCACGCGCGCGCTTACAATCGACGGCCAAAACTTGGGTTCAGACCACCCGAATGTCGCGGCAGACCTGAACAACCTTGCGGAGTTGTACGTGGTCACTGAAGAGTTCGCGCTGGGCGAAACATTCGGCAAACGTTCTGTCTCGATACGGGAGAAGGCGTTGGGCCCGCAGCATGCGGATGTGGCCGCGAGCCTGAATACCCTTGCGGAGTTGTATCGGCTTACTGGCCGGTACGCGCTGGCCGAGCCGCTCTTCGAACGTGCGCTGGCGAGCCGCGAGCAGGCGTTCGGCCCGGAGGATCATCCTGAACTGGCGGTAACCTTGCATGGGCTCGCGCTGTTGTACCTCAATCAAGGCCGGTATGAACGGTCAGAGCCTCTCCATAAGCGTGCGCTTGCCATGCGGGAGAAGATATTCGGGCCGGAACATCCTGTTGTGGCCTTGAGCCTGAATGACCTCGCTTTACTGTATCACAGCCAAAGCCAGTACAAATTGGCAGAGTCCCTTTATAAGCGTTCCCTTGCGATCCGGGAAAAGGCTCTTGGGCCAGACCATCCCGATGTGGCAGAGAGCCTGAACAACATCGGATTACTCTATCACTATCAAGGCCGGTACATGTTGGCCTTGCCGCTGTACGAGCGAGCGCTAATAATCCTTGAGAAAACCCTCGGCCCTAATCACTCCAATGTGGGCACATGCTTGAACAACATCGCTTTAGTGTACTACTACCAAAATCATTACGAACGGGCTGTGCCGCTCTACACGCGCGCGCTGGCGATCCGCGAGAAGGCGCTCGGGCCGGATCATCCCGATGTGGCTCAAACCTTGCGCAACCTCGCTTATGCGTACAAGGCCCAAGGAAGGTCCACGCTGGCGGAACAGCTTTTCACGCGCGTGCTGGCCATACGGGGAAAGGCGCAGTATCCGAGAAATTCCGAATTTGTCGCCGATCAGCCTGCGGATGATCCTCTGGCCCGGATGTGGGACGTGGAACATGCCTCCGGCAACCTTTACATGATGGGTATGGACATCTGCCACGGTGCCCCGAAAGAGTCCGAAGTTTTGTCGATCTATGTCGGGGTCGATACGGCAAAGAAAGAGGCCGCAGGCGTGATCATCCACGTGCCTGCCACGGCGGACAAGACCCGCGGGCTTATCATGTGCTTCGTGGAAGACGGCGAAACGATCTCGGTTCCGAGAGATACGGTACGCGTTCTCCCCTTGAAGGAGCATAAGCATGGCGTCTATCAGATTTTTCTCCCGGAGCACGTGGTGCCTGCAAAAGGAGGCGAGAAGGCGTTGGATGTGGTTGAATGTTTCTTGAAATATCAGATGGTGGCCTTCATGTACTGGATTGACGGCAAGCAGATGCGGGCCTCTGCAACCCTTTCCGGTTTTCAGGAGCAGTACCCAAAGGTGTTGTTGGAAAAGGCGGGCTTCTGAGGGCTCCTCACCTTTTGAAACGCGCCCGCATTAGTAGTGCGCTTCGACGATGTTATTGGTGAAGCAGGCGGCGCGGACGTCGCCGAGCACAAGCCAGCTGGCGCCATCGACGTGAATGCGGCTGCAGCACGCGCTGACGCCTTGGACCCCGTTCGGCATCGTCTCGACGGCCGCGCGCTGGTTCAGCGACAGCTCCGGAACCGTCAGGAGCCTGTCCGAGACCGCATACCCGCCCGCCTCTCCGCTTCCGTCAACGGCACAGTCCGGTACAACGATCTTGAATTCAACGACTTTGATTTTCATCCCGCGATGATAGGCGCTCTCACTTCCAAAGTCACTGTTATTATCGGCCCGCGCAGTAACCGGTGACTGGGGGTGCGAGTCTGATGCGTGTTGGTCGCGGAGCACGGGGACGAGCGTCTGCTCGTCCGGGCAAGCAGACGCTTGCCCCTCCCGGTCGGTTCGAAGCCAGACGGTCAAAGGAAACGCGAAATCCTCGCAGCCCCCGGCCGCTTGAGCGAAAGTGAAGGAAGAAGGACCGAACAGGAAGACGCTGCCGGCCTCCCGCAGGACAAAGAAGACGCCGCGGGCCGACAGTTCATCGCCCCGTGCTTTCGCGTTGGGCTTCCTCCCCATCCCGCCTCGCGGCGACGCAGTTGCCCTTTCGCTTCCCTTCGGCTTCTCCTATACCTGGCGCGGGGACTTGCACCCACACACGTTACGTGCCATGCCCGGCATACACGACGCCCACCATCGACGGTATCCCGTTCGATGGGTGGACTGGTTCTGCGTGTTCATGATACCCAAGTGAGGGCCAGCTTCTTTCCGGAATGGGCGCACTCACTCAGGTAGAGATTGATCAAGTTCTGGTAGGGCACTCCGGTCTCGTGGGCCAGAGCCTTGAAATAGGCGATGACGTCCGTCCCCAAGCGCATAGTCACCTGCTTTCGCAAGCGCTTCGCGTAAGGGTTGCGAACCGAGTCGGTGAAGTCGTATTCTTTTCTCATAAATAGCTCCCGTATTGTTTGCGTTCGTTTGGCGTTGCCTTGCGTGCCGAGATGATGCGGATCACCTCGTCGTTCTCGCGACAAGCATGGCACACGAGCAACAGCCGCAGCTTGGCACTGAACCCGAGCAGGACAAATCGGTCCTCCTTCAGGGAGTGATCAGGATCATGCTTCAAACGGGCGTTCTCGTCCGCAAAGACCGTCGTGGCCTCCTCGAAAGCAACGCCGTGCTTGCGTCTGTTCTCTGCAGCCTTCGCTTCGTCCCACGCAAACCGTATCGCAACCATAATGCTACTGTATTGCTTATAGCGTTATACAGCAAGGATATTTTTCTTCCCTCTTTTATCTAGCAGAACGACGGCGGTGAGGCGGCGGTATCCCGTCGCCTCCACCGTCTTGTTCGGCTTGTTCTGTCATCCCGGAACGGCTTTGAGCTTTAATCCGATTGCATCGAAAACTTTCAGAACAGTGGTAAGCTC
>Ga0075012_10002924_pt1 | contig 16539 bp, 13 predicted proteins | sample All_14_2_FD_71474 | JGI IMG/M metagenome (GOLD analysis project Ga0075012, IMG submission 71474) | Freshwater microbial communities in response to fracking from Pennsylvania, USA - Allegheny Zone_MetaG_DW_15 | ecosystem: Environmental > Aquatic > Deep subsurface > Groundwater > Drilled... | reverse complement strand
TCGCAGGATGAAGGCCTGTCCGTGCGCCTGTGGGGACAAAATCTGACGGACGCCAAATATCAGGCGCAGGGTGTCAGCGCCGCCGTGGGCGACCTGCGGTCCTTCGCTGCGCCGCGCACCTATGGCGTCACCCTCACCACGCGCTTCGGCGCGCGCTAAGGATAAAACGGGAGAGTCAGGACGATGGCGGACGCGACGGATCATGAAAAGCTGGACTGGCTGGCCGCACCCCGCGCGGGGTTCGGCCAGATCAGGCCGGACTATGAATATCGGTTCGACGGTGAAGGGCAGACCGATTATTCCGTCACGGAAACATGGTGGTACACGGTCAGCGACGCCGCCAGCGGCCTGACCGCCAATTTCTACATCGCTATGAAACCGAACCTGGGCACCTGCGCCGCGGGATCATGGATGTTCCGCAGCCATCGCCACGACCATCTGCTGGCCGACCATGTGAATTTCCAGCTGCTGCTGCCAGCACCGGAATTCGACGGAGACCGGATCGCGGTGCCGCAGGTGGGGCTGGAATATCGGATCGTGAAACCGTTCCAGGAAATTCACGTTCGCTACAATCCGCCCGGCCTGAACGTGTCGGCGGACCTGGTATTCACTCATCTGTTCGATCCGGTCATCCGCGCGAACGAGCGCCATTTCGAACAGGCGACGTGGACGAAGGGCACGATCACGATCGAGGGAGAAACCTTCCCCATCGACGGCCCGTCCTTCCGCGACCGGTCATGGGGCGAGGCGCGGCGAGAGGACGCGCTGGTGCATCCGCCGATCGGCTGGCTGTACGGCGTGATCGGCAACGGCAGCGGCGCATTCAACCTGTCCGGCATGGACGATCCTGCAGGCACGCCATGGGCCGAAGGCTATGACATGACCGGCCGGAGCAGCCTGTTCGACGGATGGATCAACATCGGTGGAGAACTGCGCCGCGTGACCAGCATGTCGAAACGGACGGTGCGCGATCCGCGCCGGATGCGCCCGCTGTTCGTCGAAGTCGATTTCGAGGATGATCAGGGCGTCGCCCACCGCCTGACGGGCGCGCAGACGACCAGCTACAACATCCATTTCTGGCCCAACCAGAACTGCTTCCATGCCTTGACCGAATGGGAACTGGATGGCGTGAAAGGCATCGGCGGATGCCAGGACTATATCTGGCCGGAATTCGCCCGGCGGTACTGGACGCCGTGACGATGACGATCGATCTCTTGGAAAGGAGCGCACAGGCCGTGAGCGAAGACGCGCCGCACAGCGCAGGATCGGTCGGCCCACTGGGCGAACCGTCCGTCGCCGAATATCTCAGCCTGCTGCGCACGGGGCTGGCGGGCACGATCCGGCCGGAACTGGCGGATGCACGTGCGCAGGGCATGCTGGACATGGCGCTGACGCTGATCGATCACCTGATCGTCCGCTCCGGCCCGAACGCCACGGCGCTTGCCACACGCGATGCTGCGCTTACGCATCTGCGCACATCGCTCGGCGCGACAAACGCCGAGCAGGCCGTCGCCGCCGCGATCGCAACACACAGCGATGCCGCCCTCGCCCACGTCCGCGACGGCATAGCGGCGGAAGCCCAGTTCCTGCGCGACATCGACACGCTGGAACAGGACGCAGCCCGCGATCACACGCCAGTAGCCCACGATCCGATCGATCCGCGCGTGCTGGAGGACTATCTCGGCAAACGCTACGGCGGACCAGTAACGATCGCGTCGATCGGCAATCCGATCGGCGGCTTTTCCAAAGACGTTTTCATCCTCAATCTGGCCGGAGACGCGCGCCCCGCCGACCGCATCGTCATCCGCCGCGACCTGCCTAACGGCCCGCTGGAGGGGAGCGTACAGGAGGAATTCGCCGTGCTGCAGGCCGCGCAGGCCGCCGGCGTCCCCGTCGCCGTGCCGCTGTGGCTGGAAACGGATCCGGCGCTGTTCGGCGGTCCGACCATCTGTCTGGCGTTCGTCGTCGGCAGCACCGTCGCCAATGCGCGCGGCGAAATTCCACCCGAAAGCGCCGCCGCCAGCTTCCATCATCTCGCCCGGATCATGGGCGCCATCCACGCCATCGATCCGGTGCAGGCCGGGCTGCTGCCCGCCGATGACGGCCGCACCGTGCAGGACCATATCCTGTCGCTGCTGGCGACGTTCGAGGGGCAATGGCATCGCCGCCGCGAAGCCGACAGCATCGTGCTGGCCGCCGGCTTCGCCTGGATGCGCACGCATATGCCGCGCGAAACCTACCCTGTCGCCATCGTCCACGGCGATTGTTCGCTGCGCAACCTGATGGCGCAGGACGGCACGCCGACGGCCATGCTCGACTGGGAGACATGGCATTTCGGCGACCCTGCCGAAGACCTCGCCTATGTGCGCGACGAAGTGGAAACCTGCATGCCCTGGGCCGAATTCATGGCCGAATATCGCGCAGCCGGCGGCCCCGCCATATCGGAAGAGCGCCTGGAATTCTGGTCGATCTGGCGCGAACTGCGCGGCAGCATCACCAGCATTTCGATGATGGATGCGGTGCCAAAGGGCGTGGCCGACCTGCGCTCCGCCTTTGGCGGCATCTATTTCACGCGCCTGCTGCTCATGAAGCTGGCCGACCGGCTGCAGGGGCTTCTCGCCCGATGAGGATGGAACGCCAACAGGACCAGAATGCATCGGCCGACATCGTGACGGCGCTCGCCGACGAAGTGGTCAACCTGCGCGACTTCGGCGGCCTGCCGACCGTGGCCGGGCAATACGTGAAAACCGGAATGCTCTACCGTTCGGGCCATCTGGCCACCCTGTCGGACAGCGGATGCGCCCTGCTCGACGCGCAGGGTTTCGCGATCGTCGCCGACCTGCGCTTCGCCAAGGAACGTGAGGAAGCGCCGTCGCTATGGCCGACGCAGGCCGGCATCGACATTCTGCGCGTCGAAGGCGGCGAACAGAGCGAGGGGCCGCATGTCGCCGTGCTGAAAAGCGGCGCTCTGGCGCCGGACGACATCGATCATTTCTACCGTAATTTCTATCGCACCATTCCCTTCGACCCGCATTTCCGTCCGATGTTCGCCGCGATCATCGCGCGCATCGCAGATGCATCCGGCCCCGCCCTCATCCATTGTTCGGTGGGCAAGGATCGCACGGGCATATTGGTCGCGCTGATCCATCACCTGCTGGACGTGACGCCGGAGGCCATCCGCGCCAACTATATGAAGACGCGCGAAGCGCCCGGCCTGGAGAAGATGGTGCCGGAAATCATCGATCGCCTGCGCGACCGGCTGCGACAGGACATCACCCCCGCCACCGCCCGCAAGATGCTGGGCGTCGAGGAAAGCTATCTGGACGCGGCCTTTGACGAGATCGTGCAGCGATGCGGGTCGATCGCCGAATATCTCGCGCAATCGGGCGTCGATGATGCCGTTCGCGATAGCCTTCGCGCGCGCCTGCTTTCATGATCGCCGCAGAACATCGCCGCACAGGAGAGGCAAAATCCATGCAACCGACCAATGAACGGCTTTTGATCGGCATCCGGCAGGCGCTCGATTCGCTCGACCAGGCGGGATTGCCTGCAGAGGCGAGCGCCACGCTCAATCATCTGCGCCTGGCCGTAGGCGAACTGACGCTGCGCGAGGATGCGGGCTTCACCGAAGCGCAGGATGCGCGCGCGCAAGACCTTATGGATCGCGCGATTGCACTGGTGCAGCGCCACGGCCTTGCGCTCGCCGCGCCTGCCGGTCAGTCGCGCACGGAACGCCTAGCATCCGTGACCACTCTGTTGATAGCGCATGAGGACGCCGATCCGGATGTGAAGGCATGGCTGGCCGATCTGGTCGACTGGGAAAACGCGCTCTATGCGCGCCGCCAGCCGACACCACCCGTGCCCGGCGAAGACAGGGGCGACGCGAACCTGTTCACGGCGGAAACGATCGGCGCCTATCTGTCGGCCCGCTTCCCGGATCGCGCGCCTGTCGCCGTCGAAAATATGCGCCGCCTGTCGGGCGGTTTTTCGAAGACGACGGTGCTGTTCGATGCCGTCTATGCCGATGGCGGGCGCGACGAACTGGTGATCCGCGCCGATCCGCTCCAGGGCCTGCTGTTCCTGGAGGCGGCGCATGTGGAGAATGAATTCCCCGCGCTCCGGGCTGTCTACAATGCCGGCCTTCCCGTCTCCGAACCGCTCTGGCTAGAGGCGGACGAGACGCGCATGGGCCGTCGCTTCCTGGTCTCTCGCAAGGGACCGGGCCGCAATATCGGCAGCCGCGTCGATATGGACGATCCGTTCAGCGAAGCGCTGCTCGGCGATTTCATGCAGCGCCTGGTCCAGATCCACAACACGCCGGTACGACCGGACGATCCCGATGTCGCCGCATCGCACCTCGCCAGCCTGGCGCGCCTCAAGACGGTGCGTGACGTGGTCGAGGTCCAGATCGATCAGTGGCGCAAGGGCATTGCCGGCTTCGCCCTGCCGCCCTCTCCCTTACGCAACCGCACGCTCGAATGGCTGGCGCGCAATATTCCGGACAATGACGAGGCCCCGTCGCTGCTGCACGGCGACTATGGCCTGCACAATATCCTGATCGAGGATGACCGCATCAGCTGCATCCTCGACTGGGAAAGCGTGACCATGGGCGATCCGGCGGACGAACTCGCCTGGCTGGCCGACGGCCTGCGCGCGCAGATTGAACCGAAGAAGGTCATCGGCCTGTACGAGGAGATTTCCGGCCGCCGCATCACGCAGGAACGGCTGCGCTATTTCGCGGTCTACAATGCGCTGCGCTTCATGGCCGTGTGCCCGCGCGCGCTCGACCTGTTCCAGGCGGATGCGCGCGTAGGCGTTTCCGCGCTCGACCTGGGCCTGCGCTTCACCTTCTTCGGCACGGCCGAACTCAATGCGCGCATCGCCGCGGCGGAGGAAATGAAAGCGCGCGTGCCCGCCGAAGCTGACTGATCGACGCAAGAATATCGACAAGGAGAGAATGCCATGGCCATCGTGGAAGCCGACGACCTGTTCCATACGCCCCCTGACGATCGCTTCACCTGGACGGAGACCAACTGGTTCGGGATGATGTTCATTCCGGAAAAGCGGCTGCAGTTCGACAGCTATGTGTGGACGCACCCCAATCTGAAGGTCGTCTATTCCGGCTTCTACGTCTCGCACGGCAAGGTGAAGGACCAGCTGTGCGCCGACTATTTCGACTATCGCTGCTGGCTGCCCATGCCGGAAGGCAATCTGGACAAATACACGCTGGAAAACGGCTTCTCGGTCGAGATCCTGAAGCCGCTGATGACGTACAAGCTCGACTATGTCGATGCGGCGCGCGACACCGAACTGCATGTCATCTGGGACGGCATCATGCCGCCAGTCCCCTTCCCGATGGGCGAGCATCTGGAGCAGGCGGGCCGCGTCACCGGCACGCTGAAGCTGAACGGCGAGACGCATGACGTCGACTGCATCGCCATCCGCGATCACAGCTGGGTCCACCGCCCGGAAAATCCGAAGCTGGGCCGCCGCCCGATGGGCTATGTCGCCTGCGGCTTCGAGGATGGCAGCGCCTTCTGCTTCACCATCGCCGATTCCAACTATGGCTATGACGGCGTGACGAACGAAGCGCCGCCATGGCTGGAACAGGCCGACAAGCCGGAAATGGAATTCGTCCCCTTCTGCTGGCTCTATCGCGACGGCGAACATCGCCAGATCCGCAGCGCCGACCTGCGCGTCACGCGCGAGGATGACGGTTGGCATCCCAAGAGCTTCGCAATGGACTTCGTCGACGATCGCGGCGAGAAATATGTCGTGCGCGGCGAGGTCGAAAATTTCTTCCCGATGCACTGGATGCAGAACAACATGATCACCTGCTGCCTCAGCCAGTTCGACTGCAACGGGCAAAAGGCATGGGGCGCCTTCTATGAATCGATGGAGCAGGATGTCGTCCGCAAACTGCTGAAATAAACGACCGGCCCGAACCGGGCGGCAAGCAACGGGAGAGCGACATGGCGGAACAACTGCGGTTCGACGGTCAGGTCGCGCTCGTCACCGGCGGCGGCAGCGGGATCGGCAAGGCCATTTGCATGGCCCTTGCCGATCGCGGCGCGCGCGTTGTCGTGAACGGCAATATCCGCCCCAACGGCGTCGGCCCGGAGGCCGATGTCGCAGCGGAAATCAACGCGCTGGGCGGCAATGCCATCGGCATCAACGCCAGCGTCACCGACGATACCGCCGTGCGCGCCATGGTGGATCGAGCCGTCGATCATTTCGGCCGGCTGGATATCGTCGTCAACAATGCCGGCACGACCAGCGTCGAACATCTGGTGCAGGACGCGCCCGGCCCGAAGTTCGACGAACAGATCGACGTTCATGTGAAGGGGAGCCTGCGGGTCGCACGCGCTGCCTGGCCGCACCTGATACAATCAGGGGCCGGGCGCATCCTCAATACGGGGTCGGGCACCGCCTTGGGCGGTCCCGGTCCCCATGGCTATGACGGCGCCTATCCGGTCGCGAAGGCCGCGCTCTACGGCGTCACGCGCCAGATGGCGGGCGAAGGGGCGAAGGTCGGGATCAAGGCGAACCTGATCATGCCCTGGGCGGAATCGCCGATGACGATCAGCGCGCTGACAGGAACACCGATCGGCCAGTGGATTTCCGACAATGCCGGCGCGGACAAGATGGCGCGGTCGGTATTGTTCCTGCTGCATCGCGACTGTCCGGCGAACGGCCAGTTCATTTCGTCCTGCGGCGGCCGCATCGCCCGCATCTTCTTCGGTCAGTCGCCCGGCTACTTCAATCCGGATTTCACGCCGGAGGACGTACGCGACAACTGGTCCGCCATTGCCGGCGAACCCGATGCCGACGCCATAGTCGGAGCCATCGAAGTCCGCAGCATGGAGCATGAATTCACGATATTGCAGGGATATCTTGGCGCAGTCGGAATGTCGTGACAGCCTGCGGTAGCGCGACGCAGCATTGGCCGAATGCCTGCAGCACATTGAACTCAGAGCCGCACAATCTATAGATCAGGTCGTTTCAAAGCTTAGATGCGGAACAACCATGATCGCTCGGGAGAATCAGAAAACCACTCGCCCGCGTGGACGCCCGAAGCGTCTGGTCGATATGGATTGCTCTCCGCGCACGACGGAACTGTTGGTCAGCGCAGCAATCGCACAATTTGCCGATCACGGCTTTGATGGTGTGAGCCTTCGGCAGATCGCAGCTTCGGCCGGCGTCGACGCTTCCCTGATAATTCATCGCTTCGGTTCCAAGCTGGGCCTGTGGCAAGCCGCGATTGACCAGCTCGCGGATCGTCTTGTCACGACATTACAGGAAATTTCCAACGGCGCGCCAACCGACATACCCCCGATCGAGCGGCTCGACGCCTATATTCATGCGCTGGTTGATGTCGTCTGCGACACACCGGAACTTGCTGCGTTCATTCTGTGCGAAATCGTGCGTCAGAATGATCGGTCTGACTACAGCCACAGACGCCTCGTTTCTCCGATCCGCGATTATGTCTATCCGCTGATAGCAATAGCAACGGACGAGGAAGATGCGCCCGATCCCGATTTTCTGTTCTTCGCTTTAACCGGCGCGATCGTGACCAGCGTTGCGGCGCGCCAGCATCTCGTCCGGTTCAGCACTGCCGCCGAGGACGACCAGTTGTTCCGTGAAACCCTGCGCCACAGCATTTCCGTTCGCGTTTCCGCGCGCCTCGGGCATCACCATCGGGCAGCGAAGCGATAGCCGCTCCCTGCCCTGCACGTGATCACATTCCAGGCTGTGTATCGAACAACATGACTGGGAAATGTCCGAAGCTAGGTTCGCCGTTGATACGAACCCGGACTGGCTGCTCCCGATGGCCGGACGCAATCTCCTGCCCCTGTGGATCGCGCACGATCTCCGGATGGGAAAGGTCGTATTCGTCGCGTTCCGGCGCCAGATTACCGCGCTGCGCGCCCAACCCCTTGCCGTCATTATAGCCGCGATCATAGCCGGTTCCGCGATAGGCCCAAGCGCGCAACGCCGGCTCTGCCTCGATTTCCAGAACCTGGCCGTCGGACAGTGTGACCCGATATGTCAAGCTTTCTACCGCCTTGGTGCCCGGAACGAAGCGAATGTCATGATCGTAACCCGTCACAGTCAGGGCCGGCCGGTCCAGTTCTGGCTTGTACAAAAGCGTGCCATCCATGTGCAGCAAGCGGCCGCGCGCATCCTCGACCCGTTGCATCTGCAACGAATAGTCGGCTGTGCTCAGACACGACCACAACCAGAGGCGAATTTGCGTATCGAGTTGCGCGGGGACAGCCTGGCCATGATCGCCACGTAAGGGTTCAAAGCCGCCCACGCCGGGTCGCACGCCCCAGCTATGGTCGCGCACGCTCCACCAGTTGTCGACATCGATCCGTTCACCGTTGAGCGCAATCCAGCCGGAAACACTCCCAACCTGATCGTACCGCGTTACCTCCTGCGTGATCATTCCGCTCACCATGTCGGCATGCAATGCTTCCAGATGAACGGCATAGTCGCTGTAAAAATCCAGTGCTCCGGCCAGCCCCGAACCATTTTCCTCTATGGTCAGGCGCAGGTGCCGATAGGGTTCGATAACACTAACCTCCAGCGGGCCGACACGCATCGACCCAGCGTCGGGACGCAGGACGCGCGACAAACGCAAATTATGCTGCCGACGATCCTTCTGGACGGTCAGATAGCCATCCAGAACATTCATGTTCTTGTACAGGCCCATGCCGACCATGAATCCCATTTCGCGTGAAGGATCGATGGCGTTGAACCAATGCCGGTCATAAAAGCGGTGATCGGTGATGCTGGTTTGCGAGAGCGGACGCGGAACCTGATGCAACAAAAGTTCATCCGCACTTACCAGCATATATTCCTCCCTTATCCGTTTTCTGCACGATCGTACCGCGCCACATTCGCCTCACAATAGCGGGCATCGAAAGCCTAATACCAGTCGTACAATAAATAAACTTGCGTTGAATTTTGTTCCGAGAAATACTGCCCTCGACAGCCGCGAAACAGACGGCGTGACATGGAGAGGAAATATGGGACGAAAGGCATTCAGCACATTTTTGCTCTGCGGCAGCGCTTCGGTCGCTGTCACTTCCGCAGCATTGGCGCAGGACCAAGCGCCAGCACCTGACGCCCAGGCATCATCGAGCAGCGGATCAAATACGTCCACGGGTTTTGAAGATATTGTCGTCACCGCGCAAAAGCGCGCCGAAAGTCTGCAGAATGTGCCTATTGCCGTCACGGCGCTGGGTGGATCGGAACTGCTGACAGCCAACATCCGCGGTCAGGTCGATCTGCCGAAGCTGACACCCAACCTCAATTTCACCGTCAATCAGGGCTTTGCCTCGGCCTACATCCGCGGCGTCGGCACGCAATATGGCAATCCCGGACTCGAAGCGTCGGTTTCCGTCTATTTCAACGATGTCTTCGTGCCCCGCGCCAGTTCCGCGATGTTCAACTTCATCGATATTGAACGGATCGAGGTGCTGAAAGGACCGCAAGGAACGCTCTATGGCCGCAACGCCACGGGCGGCGCGATCCGCATCATCACCAAGGATCCGGTGGATGAATTCGAAGGCAAAGTGCAGGGCGTCGTCGGCAGCTACAGGACGCGCAATGTTGCCGGCATGCTCAACATCCCCCTTTCGGAAGGCATCGCCCTGCGCGTTTCCGCGCAGCATGACGAGAACAAGGGCTATATGCGCAACGTCAATCCGGGCGGCGATGCGAACGGCCACACACGCGGTGGCAACGTCAATTCCGAGCTCTACACTGCAAAGCTGCTGATCGAGCGCGATCGCCTGAAGATCAAGCTGAGCGGCGACTATGCATCCAAGCGCGACCGCGACAGCGTGGCCGCTGCCAACCTGTTCCCGGGCGCTCCGGAGCAGATCGGCGCGGCACTCGGCGGCGCAGTATCGGACGGCTTCTATACCTACGCCAATGACGCGCAGGATCATCTGCGGGTCAAGGCGTATGGCGGGGAACTGCGGATCGATTACGATGCTGATAGCGCCACGCTTTCCAGCATCACTGGATACCGTGTCGAACAGGAAAACAACTGTTCAGACATCGACGCGACGGGCGCGTTCGTGCAGCCGGTATGCGGTGCACCACGCACGCGTCAGTTCACCCAGGAACTCCAGGCCGCATCGAATGGGGGTGGACCGCTGCGCTACGTCGCCGGCCTCTATTTCCTGCGTGAGCGGTCGGGATACCCCTTTTACGTACGGACCAGCGCATTCGGCCCGCCGATCGATGCAGACGGTAGCCGGCTGGGCCTGATCAGTGGACCGGACGATCAACTGAAGGTCCTGTCGCTTTCGCCTTATGCCCAGATCGATTGGGATTTCACATCGAACCTCTCACTGAGCCTGGGCGGGCGCTACACCTATGAGCGAAAGGAACTGACGGAGAACTATGCCTTCGTCGGCATCATCGGGCCGGATGGCACGCCTGCGTCGAATATCCCGGTAATGCCGTCACCGGTTTGCACCGAGGCATCGCCTGCGCCGTGCAACGATCCCGGCAAGTCCACCGATTTCAAGGTCTTCACCTACAAGGCCACGCTGAGCTGGAAGCCCGTCGACAAGGTCATGCTGTACGGAACGATCAGCAAGGGCTTCAAGAGCGGCGGCCTGAACCTGCCCGCACTGACCTATGTCAGCGTCGTGAAGCCCGAGACGCTTCAGGACTATGAACTGGGCTGGAAGACGGAATTTGGCCCGATCCGCTGGAACGGCGCCGCTTTCTACTATGACTACAAGGATCTCCAGATCGCGATCACAAATCAGCAGACGGGCGGCACCGATATTCGCAATGCCGCATCTGCGCGCGTGAAGGGGATTGAAACCGATCTCGCCATCATTCCGACTCAAGGCCTCGAGCTTGGGTTCGGCGGCGCCTACACGGATGCAACCTACCGCAATTTCCGCGGGCAGGCCTATTATCCCTGCGGCGATGTGCCCGGCCTGTCGACGCCGGATGCAGAGGCCGCAGCGGGTGTGGCGGCCGCCATTGCTGCCTGTACGGCACAGGGCAATCTTGGTCTGGCGCTCGTCGACGGACGCGTCCTGTCCGGCAAGCGACTGATCAACACGCCGAAATGGTCGGGCTACGCGCGCGCGCAATATCGCTACGACACGGGCGCGATCGGGACGTTCACTCTCAGCGGCATCGTCAATTACCGCAGCGTCGCCTACTTCGACTCGGGCAACCTCTTTCCCGACAAGAAGCGCGCCCTGGTCAGCGCACGTCTGGCCTGGGAGGCCCCTGATGAGCGGTTCTTTGCGAGCATTTACGGTGAGAACCTGACCAAGGTGGAATATAATTCAGTGGCCGCGCCCCAGGCGACGGGCGGCTGGCGCATCCCGGCGCCCCCGCGCCAGATATTCGCGATGGTCGGCGTGAAATTCTGATCACGCCAGCCTGAATACGGCACCGAAAATATGAAGGGGCGCCGGGCGATAATTGTCCGGCGCCCTTTCTTTGTGTGCACGGAAATGGGCGTCAGACCTTGTAGGGCACCGGTTCCAGTCCAAGCGCCGCCTCCACCTTGCGCACGATACGCAGGATGTAGCCTTCTGGTGCGTAGGGGTGAATCAAACTGAGGTGATGCAGGCAACAGTCGTAGATCGTCTCGACTTCGGTTCTTTCCGGACCACTCCGCCCGCCAATGCAAATCTGGTTGATCCACGTCGCCCACATATTCTCGGCCAGGATACGGGAACTGTTCGGCGGACGTATCATGGCGATGTCTCCCACGGCCGCCGCATCGTCGATACGCTTCATGGACCCTTCCTGCGCAATCATGGCCAGGCGATTGTAGCTTTCTTCAATCAACGGGTCATCTCGAACCAGATAGGTAAAAGAAACGAAGAAGAACCGATGCTTCCACATGACGCGGAAGAGCGTCACCAGATAGTTCGCCATCGACCGAGTCGTAACGTCTCGCCGCTGGGACAGGACAAGCGTCATTTCCGTTTCGAGTTGATGGATCAGGGCAAAGACGAGATCCTGCTTCAGCGCGAAATGATAGGTTAGATTGCCCTGACTGATCCCCACCTGCGCGGCAATCCGGTATAATGACACACGTTCGATCCCCGTCTCATTGAACAGGGCAAGAGCCGCATCGAGGATGCGCTGCTGCGTGGGAGTTCGGGCAGTTTCTCGGGACACCACTTTCTCCATCACACCGGCGGATCGATGGCTAAGCCGCCGCATCGACCGCTGTCAAACAGGCAGCGAATATGTGCCGCTTGACTGATTAGGTTGTTCAACCTATTCAGTCCAGACCCCATACTACATTGGGGCTGCCAGGGATCGGAAAGTCGGCCGTCACAGAGCCGCTCGATCGAACCGATGGAGGGGAAGAATGAGCATGATTCATGCTTGGCGCACGCGTTGCGGAGCGATGCCCATGGGGCTTTTCAGCTTGGCGGCGGGACTGAGTCCGGCGATGGCGCAGACAGATACGCCACCGATCGCAAATGATGACATTATCGTCACGGCAACAAAGCGAGCAGACGCGACAGCGCAGTCGGTTCCCCTCGCGATAACCGCGCTTGGCGCAGAGCAGCTTGCGCGGCAGCAATTCCGAAGCCTTGAAACGCTCGCCTACAGCATGCCAAACGTACAGTTGAGCCCGGGCGGCGCGGTGCCCGGAACGGCCAATTTCACTATCCGGGGTCTAGGCGTCGCAAGCACGATCCCCTCGATCGACCCCACGGTCGGGCTGTTCATCGATGGCATCTACCAGGGCATCACCGGCGGGTCGCTGTTCGACACCTTCGATGTCGAAAGCGTGGAAGTGCTCCGCGGGCCTCAGGGCCTGTTGTTCGGCAAGAATGTGACCGGCGGCGCAGTGCTCGTCCGCACGACCACCCCGCGCAACGAACTATATGTCGATGCGCTCGCGTCTCTGGAAAGCGGGCTGAACTACACGGCGCAGGCCGTGGTTTCGGGTCCGATCGTCAAGGATCGCCTGCAAGTGAAGGTCGGCGCGTTCTTCAACAAGGACGAAGGTTGGTTCACCAATCAGGCGAATGGCAAGGATCTGGGCGGAGGCCGCACCTGGGTGTTACGCGGCGCACTGCGCTTCGTGCCGAGCGACGCCATCGAATTGATCGGCCGCTACGACCATGGCGAAAACAAACAGAATGACAGTCCCGTCAGCCAGAACCGCGCACGCTATCCAAAGACCGGTCATCTTGCGGAGCAGAGCACCAACGAGGACTTCGGCGGTCACGCAAAGTGGGATTCCGCAACACTGGAAGCCAATATCGATACCGAATTTGGCAACGGCACGATCACGAACCTGACCGGTTACCGTCGCTACAAGATCGACAGCGTCTTCGATCCCGATGGCCTTCGCGAATTCTATTTCAACTCGAGCAATTTCACACGCCAACGCCAATGGAGCGAAGAACTGCGCTACGCTGGCACTTTCGGTGCGATCGACGTTACCAGTGGCCTCTATTATTTCGAGCAGCGGGTCAAATATATCGAGGATCGCCGCCTCGGCAACGGCACAATCCAGGTGCTCAATCTGAACGGTGGCGGCATTCAGCGTACGCACACCTACGGCATTTTCGGGGCGGCCGATTGGCACGTCAACGAAAGCATCACCCTCAATGTGGGCTTGCGGTACACGCAGGAGAAAAAGCGGGCGCAGATCGCGCGGATTTCCGCAGGCGGCTGCAATCCGGTGACGCTGGAATGCAATTTCACCTTCAATGACAAGGCGAAATTCGACGGCTGGACGCCAAAAGTCGGTTTCCAGTGGAAGCCGGAACAGGATATCCAGCTTTATGGCTTCTGGACGAAGGGTTTCCGCAGCGGCGGCTACAATCTTCGTCACACCGCGCCTGAGGTGACACCAGGACCCTTCGATGACGAACGGCAAAACTCCTTTGAACTCGGGTTCAAGTCAGACCTCGCCGATCGGCGTGTGCGCCTGAACATCGCGCTGTTCCATTCAAAGCTCAAAGGGCTCCAGCGCGAAATCAATACGGCAGACCCGATTGTTGGCGTCGTGCAGGTTATCCGAAATACTGCCGACGCCGTCATTTACGGCGTTGAAGCGGATGTAAGCGTCCAGATCACCCCGGAACTGACGCTCAGCGGAAATGTCGGTATTGTCGACGGCGACTATAAGAAGGTGATCGCCGATCTTAATCGCGACGGCGTGATAGACGAGCGCGACAAGGATCTCAGGATTCCGCGCCTGGCGCCGCTGACCTACAGCATCGGCGCAAGCTACGCGAAGCCGCTGGGCTTTGGCACGCTCAACGCTCGCGTCAATTACTCCTTCCGCGATGACAATTTCTACACGGACGCCAACACGCTCGTACCCAACACCCTCATGAGCAAATCGGATATCCTGGATGCATCTGTCGGCGTCGGCCTGATGGATGATAAGCTGACGCTCTCGGTCTACGGCAGGAATCTCCTGAACGACGTGACCGAAAACAGCATCTCGCCGCTCCCACCGACATTCGGTGGCCCCGGCGCTTCACTGACGCTGATCAACAAAGGCCGCGTGTACGGCGCGTCGGCGCGCTATCGCTTCTAAGAGAAAACAGGAGAGCTTCATGACCAATGCCAAGCCCTGGTGCCGCGACCGCAATCTGTTCTCGACACGATTCAGGATTGATCCGGCGCGGCGGGATGAATTTCTCGCCGCCTTTGAAGAACTGTGTGAAGCAGCGACGTCCTTCTATGAGCGCGGCTGCGCCTTCGCCTTCCAGGGCTGGGCAAGGGACCCCGACGAATTTGTCGTCTTTGCGTCATGGGATGAGAAGGTGGTGACGGAACTGCGCGCAACCAGCGCGTTTCAGTCCTGCAATCAACGGATGATGGATTGCTGCAGCGGCCCTGTGATCATGGAGCAGTATAGCGGGCTGGAAAAGGATCGCAGCATTTTCGACGCCTACCCCGCTGGGAAATCATCGGTGCACAAGCCGGGCAAAGAGCAGGAATTCATCTTCCTTTGAGGAGCGGTATCGAAATGGCGGATATACGTGACCGGGCGATCGACAGCTTTCAGGTGCCGAGCGACGATCTGATCGCTTGCCCATGGCCCTTTTATCATGCGCTACTGGACGAAGCGCCGGTTCATAAGCCCGATGGCTACCCTCTCTATATCGTCAGCCGTTACGACGATGTGCAGACAGTGCTGCGCGATCCGGACACATATTCGAGCGACTGGTATCACGCATTAAGCAACCCCCACCCCGAGGTCGCCGCCATTCTGGCACAGGGCTGCCCGCGCAAGGATGTGCTGGTCACCGCCGATCCGCCCTTTCATCGGCGTTACCGGCGATTGGTAGAAAAGGCCTTCACCCCCGCTCGCGTCCGCGGGATGGAAGACTATATCGCGACACTGATCGACACGTTGATCGACGGCTTCATCGATCGCGGTGAGGCTGACTTCATTCGTGAGTTCGCCGTACCATTGCCGATCTCGATCATTGCCGACGCGCTGGGCGTTCCACGGAGCGACATGGACAGGTTCAAGCGCTGGTCGGACGCAGCGCTTGTCCCGCTCAGCCGTACCGCGCCATTGGATGAGCGCAAGGCGGCCGCATATCAGAAGCTGGAGATGCAGTCCTATATGGCCGAAATGCTTCAGGCCAAGCGTGCTTCACCGCAGGACGATCTTGCAAGCGCACTCGCCGTCACAGCTTTCGAGGATGAAGTGGACGAGGCAGGTGAACCGCGCCTGCTGGACCTGCCTGAATTCATCCAGATCGTGGAATCCTTCATCGTTGCAGGCAACGAAACGACCACTAATGCCCTGGGCGCGGGCATTCTCCACCTGATCCGCAGGCCCGAATTGATCAAACGGCTCCGATCTGAGCCCACATTGCTGCCTGCATTCGCCGAGGAGATTTTACGTCTTGAGGCCCCCATTCAGGGCGAACCCAGGATAACAAGCCGCGCTGTACAACTGGCCGGCGTGGATATCCCGAAAGGTGCGCTGATCGACGTCCGCCTTGGCGCCGCCAATCGCGATGCAAGACAGTTCCCCACGCCGGACGAAATCGATCTGGATCGACGCAATGGCAACAGCCATGTTTCTTTCGGGTCCGGCATACACTTCTGTATCGGCTCTGCACTCGTGCGGCGGGAATTGCCCATGGCTTTCGGTGCCCTTCTCGATCGGCTCGATAATATCCGGCTGGCCGATCCAGCCGCCGAACCGGATTATGTACACAGCTTCATGGTCCGGGGTTTGAACACGCTCAGGATACGATTCGATCGATATGCCGAATCGTAAGGCAACCCATCATTTCGCCTGACGACCACAGCGAGCCTGTTTCAAAAGCACAAAAAATGGAGCCCTCATAAAGTTCTCCTGTGCCCCGCCGTTATTCAGCTTCGAGGCCGCGCCACCCCATAGGCGGCGACCTGAGGGTTAAGCGGGAAGGAATTACAATGACTGTTATCGGAACCAATGTCGCCGCCCTGCGCGCCAGCAACGCCTCTGCAAAGGCGAACACTGGTCTGCAGTCGGCTCTGGAGCGCCTGTCGACCGGC
>Ga0075012_10002923_pt1 | contig 16541 bp, 18 predicted proteins | sample All_14_2_FD_71474 | JGI IMG/M metagenome (GOLD analysis project Ga0075012, IMG submission 71474) | Freshwater microbial communities in response to fracking from Pennsylvania, USA - Allegheny Zone_MetaG_DW_15 | ecosystem: Environmental > Aquatic > Deep subsurface > Groundwater > Drilled... | reverse complement strand
ATGTAGATTTCGGTCTGTACGGGTTCCGGTTCCTCGGTGGGCGATTGATTTATGAGCCACCCGAAACGGGTGGCTGTCTCATTCCCGAAACGGGAGGCCCCTGTTATGCCTGGTCCTGCGCCTAAAGATCCGTCGACTCGTGCTCGGCGTAATGCTGATCCGATTCCGACGACTGTTCTGACGTTTATTCCGGGTGTGCAGCCGGATCTTCCTTTGCGTACGTACACGGAAGAGGTCGATGGTGTGCGGGTTCGGCTTGAGGCTGAGTGGCCTGAGCGGACTGTGGCGTGGTGGGAGATGTGGGGAGAGTCTGCGATCGCGGAGAGGTTTACTGCGTCTGACTGGGAGTTTCTGCTCGACACGGCGATGATCCATGCCGCGTTTTGGGATGGCGACTTGAAGCAGGGTGCGGAGCTTAGGCAGCGTGTGGCGAAGTTTGGTGCGACTCCTGAGGATCGTGCGAAGTTGCGAATCCAGTACGCACAGGCTGATGAGGCTGATGAGCGTGTCGGTCGGGTTCGGAAGGTGGCTCCGCAGCCTACGTCGAGTAATGATCCTCGGCGGCATCTGACCGCAGTGAACTGAGGCCCCTGTGGCGGTTCTGATTGTTCCTGAGTTGGATGAGGAGCCGTGGCCTACCTTGGGTCCGCAGATTGCGGAGTTCATCACTGAGCGGGCCATTTTTGGTCCTGGTTCTTTGCAGGGTGAGCCGGCTCGGTTGGATGACGAGAAGTTGGGCGCGCTGTACCGGCTGTATGAGGTTTATCCGAAGGGGCATGATCTTGAGGGCCGGCGACGGTTCAAGCGTGGAGCGTTGGAGTGGCGCAAGGGTTTGGCGAAGACTGAGTTCGCGGCGTGGGTGACTCTTGCGGAGCTGCACCCTGACGGTCCGGTTCGGTGTGACGGTTTCGATGCTGCTGGTAACCCTGTGGGCCGTCCGGTGGTGTTCCCGTCGATTCCGATGATGGCGTACACGGAAGAGCAGGTTTCCGAGCTCGCCTATGGGGTTTTGAAGTACATCGTTGAGGAAGGTCCTGACGCGGATCTGTTCGATGTGTCTCTTGAGCGGATCATTCGGCTGAACTCGCGGGGCAAGCGTGACGGCATTGCGATGCCGGTCGCGTCGGCCCCGAACGGTCGCGATGGCGCATTGACGACCTTCCAACATTTCGATGAGCCTCACCGGTTGTACTTGCCGAAGATTCGTGAAGCGCACGAGACGATGACGGCGAACCTTGAGAAGCGTGTGCTGGAAGATCCGTGGTCGTTCTACACCTCCACGGCTGGTCAGCCTGGGCAGAACTCTATTGAGGAGGATCTGCGGCGTGAGGCTGAGAAGATCAGCTCGGGCGAGATCGCTGATCCGCGCATGTTTTTCTTCGCCCGGTGGGCTGATGAGAAGCATAAGGATCTCTCTACCCCTGAGAAGCGCATTGCGGCTATTGCAGACGCGACTGGGCCTGCTGGTGAGTATGGTCCTGGGCAGTTTCGTGGGATCGCTGATCAGTGGGACCGTGAGGGTTCTGACAAGGCGTATCTCGAGCGTGTGTGGTTGAACCGTTGGGTGAAGTCGTCGGGTCAGGCGTTCGATGTTGAGAAGTGGAAAGACCTCGCGGTCGAGGGCGCGACGATCCCTGATGGGGCGTTTGTGACGGTCGGGTTTGACGGGGCAAGGTTCCGTGATGCGACCGCGTTCGTGGTCACTGACATCGCGACTGGTGTGCAGTTGAGCTCGCCGTGGTGTTGGGAGAAGGAAGACCCGACCGATGACGACTGGGAAGTGCCTGAGCCTGAGGTGACTGCTGCGCTTGAGGACATCATGTCGCGGTATGACGTGTGGCGGCTCTACGGTGATCCTCCGCATTGGACGGAGACGATGGGGTCGTGGGCGGCGAAGTGGCCGGATCAGGTTGAGGAGTTTTGGACTAACCAGATGAAGCGGATGGCGTACACGCTCCGCGAGTTCGTGGAGGGCATCGACTCAGGGTCGATTCATCACAACGGTGATGAGGAGTACGCGAAGCATATTGCGGCGGCTGGGCGCAAGGATTTGCGGATGTTGGACGATCACGGGCAACCGTTGTGGGTGTTGCAGAAGATTGACATGAATCGAAGGTTTGACCGTGCGATGGCGGGTGTTCTGTCGTGGAAGGCGTGCCTCGATGCACGGAAGTCAGGCGCGCAACCGCGCCGCAAGCGTGGGATTCCCCGCCGCATTTACTAGATGGAGAGCTGATGCCTAGCACCCCGGCTGAATGGCTCCCCATCTTGACGCAGCGGCTCGATGAGCGGCAACCGCGTATCGCACTGAACCGTAGGTACTCAAACGGCGACGCCCCGATGCCCGAGATGGGTCGAAATACGAAGGCTTCGTGGTTTGCGTTTCAGAAGAAGGCTCGCACTGACTTGGGCGGGCTCGCTTGCGCTTCTCTGAGTGGTCGAATGGTCCCCAACGGGGTTCGTGTGGGCGGTTCCAGTGATGGGGCATCGATCGAGGCTGCACGGCGGGTTTGGCGTGACAATCGCCTCGATGTCGTCTTCGCGGATGCGATCTGGGAGATGCTTTCAGTCTCGGTCGGATACCTCATCACTGGTGTTCGGGAGGGCGACCCCATCATCACGTCAGAGAAGGCTGAACAGGTCATCACGGCGGGCGATCCGGCTCAGCCGTGGCGTGCGCGGGCTGCTCTGAAAGCTTGGCGTGATCTAGACGAAGAGCGCGACTATGCGCTCGTCTGGGTGCCGGGTGTGCGTCAGCGGTTCTCTCGTAGCTCGAAGACGGCGACGGGCACGCTGTACGGAACTTCGTACGGTGAAGAGTGGCGCGAAGACGGCTTGCCGGAAACATACGACGGCCCGGTGCCTGTGTTCGCGCTCGACAATTTCAACGGAGTTGCGGAGTTCGAGCCGCACATCGACGTCATCGATCGCATCAACCTTGGGAAGCTGCAACGTCTCGTCGTAACGGCGATGCAGGCGTTCAAGCAGCGAGCAATGAAGGGTGGTCTTCCTCAGACGGATGCGGACGGCAACGACATCAACTGGGCTCACGTTCTCGAGCCGGCTCCGGGTGCGATGTGGGATCTCCCTGAAGGTATAGACATCTGGGAATCAGAGGCGATCGACATTCGCCCCCTCTTGGAGGGTGAAAAGACTGACGCGCGCGACTTCTCAGCCGTGATGCGAGTTCCGCTCGACGTCTTCGTGCCATCTGGCGAGAATCAGTCCGCTGAAGGTGCCGCAAACGCGCACAAGGGCGAGATTCAGAAGGCGAAGGACCGCACTGCGCGCGCCTCGGCCCCGATGGAGGGTGCGATCGTCGCTGCGCTCCGCATTCTCGGTCTCGAAGACGGTTCGACGGTTCAAGTTCTGTGGCAACCGCCTGAGCACATCTCGTTCGGTGAGAAGACGCTGGCCGCGACTCAGGCCATTGCGTCGGGACTCTCGAAGCGTTGGGTTGCCCAAAACATCATGGGTCTCTCGCCTGAGGAGATTGCTGAGGAAGAGGCTGAGCAGCGACGCAACAATGTGTCGCAGCTCCTCTCTACGATCCGGCCCACGGAGCCGCCGACAGCGGTGGCTGAGGTTGCGGCGGCGCGCGGTGAAGGATGACGACCACGGCACAGTCCGCTGCACTTCGGCGGAACTCTGACGATCTGACAACCCGGTTCGTCGGTGATTTGTTCACAATCCTGACGCGGATGGATGGTCGCCCGCCGACTTACATCCGTGACGTGCTGCTTGAGATGTACCCGCTCATGTTGGAGCCGTACAGGGAGATCGCCGCTCAGATGTATGCCTCCTGGTATGAGGAGGTGCGTCGATCTACTCTCGGTGGTGTTTTCGTGGCCACTGCTTCGACCCAGGCTCTTGCTCCTGAGGCTGTGGTGGCGACGGTCCGGTGGGGTGTAGGTCCGCTGTTCGGTCAGGGTGACTCGACTGCGTTGATGCGGTTGGGCGGGGCGTCTCAGCGGCTCATTCTGGATGCCGGCCGCAGCACAATCGATGTGAACGCTGAACGCGACCCGGTTTCGGTGTCGTGGTCGCGGGTGGCGCAGCCTGGCGCGTGTGACTTCTGCCGCATGCTCGCTGGTCGAGGTCCGGTGTACCGATCCGAAGCAGCAGCAGGGCTAGTGGTTGGCCGTGGGGTTGACCCGGAGCGCGCTTTCGATACTGAAGGTAACCGCAAAGTGGGCGGCATCGGAAAGGGTGGCCGAGCTCGCGGTTCCCAGTCAATAGGCGACAAATTTCACGATCACTGCCGTTGTGTGCCGAAGGCGACTTGGTATGAGATCGGGTCGTATACGAACCCGCGCACTGGCGCTGAGGAATCGGCTCTCATCCCGATACCTGACTAAAGACTTCCCGCCCAACGCGGGATTGAGCCTCCGAAACGGGGGCTTCTCACCGACCCGAAACGGGGAAACCGACATGCCGAAAACGGCTGACGAAATCGCTGCTGAGCAGGCCGAAAAGGACGCACAGCAGCCAACGATCGAAGAGCAACTCGCTACCGCGCTTGCGGAAGTTGAGAAGTGGAAGGCGATGTCTCGTAAGAACGAGGCGCGGGCCGACGAGAACGCGGACAAGGCGAAACGCTTTGACGCAATCGAAGACGAGAACCGCACTGAGTTGGATCGAGCGACCGCCCGAGCAGAAGCAGCAGAGAAGATCATCGCTGAAAACAAGGCGAAGGAAGAAGCTGCTGCACTGCGCGAAGAGATCGCGAAGTCGAAGGGTTTCGAGGAGCGAAAAGTTCCCGTCACCGCACTTCGCGGGACCACACGCGAAGAACTCGAGGCACACGCCGACGAGTTGCTTGCACTGCTCCCCGTACCCCCCGCAGCACCGTCCGCTGACGGTCAGGGCTTGACGGGCAAACCGATCGGTGAAGGCGAGATGTCGCCGGAAGACATCGTGGCAGAAGCCACGAAACGGTAACCCCTCTCATCCGATCTGGGTGAGACAACCAACCTAAGGAAACTCTCATGGCAAACATTTTCGAGAAGGCGACTAAGTTCGCCGGCACTGCTCTCGCGCTGCTTCGGCGCGATGTGAAGCTGCCGACGATCTTCGTCAACCGCTACGGCATCTCCGACTTTCGGGGTGCTGCTGGCGACGTCGTGAACGTCAAACGCCCCCCGCTGCTCCGCGCGCGCGATAAGGGGTGGCGTTCGGCCAACGCGATCGTCGTTGACGATCTCACCCAGTCGAAGATCCAGGTTCGCCTGGACAAGTTCCCCTACAACGCTGTCCACCTGTCACCGGAGGAAGCCACGCTCGATGAGGTCGAGTACGTGCGCGACATCCAGGCTCCGCAGGTTCAGTCGATGATCGAGTTCTACGAGGACGTGATCGTTGACACTCTCGGCGCTGCTGACTTCGTTCTCGAGGTCAACTTCACGCCCACGTCGCCGCCCACTGCCTACAACCACGACCCGGCGACTGTCGCCCTGCGTGCGCGAAAGCTCCTGGTCGACGCGAAGGTCCCCACCACCGGCCTGTACTGGCTTGTGGGTTCTACTGTGTCGGAGAACATCGCCGGTAACGACCGTCTGCTCTCGGTGGACACGTCGGGCATGTCGGAGGCGCTTCGCGAGGGCGTCGTCGGCAAGATCGGCGGCTTCATCGTCGTTGAGGTTCCCGCGCTTGACCCTGAGGCTTCGTACTTCGTACACGAGACGGCTGTCGCACTTGCGAACGTCGCTCCCGTGGTCCCGCGTGGTGCGGTGTCGGGTTCCTCGGTCTCGGCCAACGGCATGGCGATCACTCAGATTTTCGACTACGACAGCGTGAACGCGAAGGACCGCTCCATCGTGGAGTCGTTCGTCGGTGCTGCGGTCGTGCTCGATCCTGAGGTGGATGAAGACGGAGCGATCATCGTCATTGACGGTGATCCTCAGATGGACTTCTTCCGCGCCGTGAAGGTTGTCTACGGTTCGAGCACTGCCAAGGCTTCGTGGCTGCTCGACTCGACCGGCACCGTTTCCGGTGGTACCTACACGATCACGGTTGATGGGGAAACCACGACCGACATCGCGTACAACGCCACGAACACCGTTGTCGCTGCGGCGCTCAACGCGCTTGATGGTGTCGCCGGGGCGACTGTGACGGGTACGACCGACAAGACGGTCACCCTCCCGGCCCCCGCTGTCCTCTCGGTTGAGGACGCGAACATCACTGGTGGCGGCTCGATCGTCGCTGCGTAACCCACCCCCACGAAAGGAGGTCAGGTCATGGCCGTTGTTCAACTTGCATCCCAGGAGGATGTTGAAGCGATCCTCGGTCGTGACCTGACCTCTGCGGAGGTGGCACGAGTTGATGCGATCCTCGATAAGGCGTCGGAGCTGTTCCGGCGAGTATCGGGGCAACAGTTCACGGCGGGTACTTCGGATGTGCGGCTCCGCGCGGTCGGACGGTATGTGTACCTGATGCAGCGGCCTGTCGTTTCGGTCGAAGCGGTCGCGGACATGGAAGGCGACGCAGTTGAGTACACCCTTGATGGGTCGAGGATCGTGTTTGAAGACCCTGCTGGTGGCGAGTTCTTCCAGGTGGAATACACGCACGGTGGAGACGTCCCGGATCTTGTGCGCTTGACCATTGCCGAGATTGCCGCGAAGGTGCTGCGTATCGACTCGAATGCGCTTGCGGGCAAGGTGCAACACACCGACACTGCTGGCCCGTACTCGACCAACGACACGTATGCGACGTGGGCGCAGGGTGGGCAGACAATGCTTGCCCCGTCCGATCTTGAGATTGCCCGGTCGTATCGGGTGAAGTCGTATGGTCCGGTTGCGGTGATGGTTCCGTGACCTTCGAGTTTGGGGAGACCGTCTCTTACTCGGTGCCTGGTGCTGCGACCGGTTTGTATGACGAACAAGGCAACCCGACATATGCAGCATCCACTTCGGTGGATGTGACAGGTGTTGGTATTGCTCCGTTGGCGTCGGACGAAGCCACAGAGGCGTTCGGTTCCCGCTCCGTAACCGGCTACCTGTTGATGCTCCCGTACGGGACCACAATTCCGGCCGACAGGTTGGTGACGGTTCGTGGTGAGAGTGGTTGGCAGGTTGAGGCCGGTTCACAGGATTCCGATTGGCGGTCACCGCTCACCGGTACTGAGCATGGAACAACGGTCACCGTTCGGAGGGCAGCGTAATGGCGAAGGTAACTATTCGGCAGACGGGTTCTCTTGAGCGTGTGGCGAAGTCGGAGAAGTTGGGCGACCAGTTGGAGAAGATCGCCCGCCCGGTTCTTGAGGCGGCGCAACGTGACCCTAATGAGGCGTACGTCGCGTCTTTGCGGATGCGCCGGTTTGTTTCCTCTGGGAAGCGGGGTCGTGTGTCGATCCAGATTGGTGCCCACCCGGTTATTGGTGCCCGTGTGGAGGCTAAGCGCGGGACGTTGGCTCGTGCGCTTGGTGAGGCCGGGTTGACCTGATGTTCTACCCCGAAGTGGCGTTCCCTATCACGACGGGGACACTGGCTGTGTTCCTCCGAACTGAGCTCGCGTCCTGGTCATCGCTGACTATTGCCCCGAAACGTCCGGCGTCTATGCCGAAACGGTTCCTGTCTATCCGTGACGATGGTGGGACGCAGCGGGGCGCTCAGATGGTGAACCGGTATGGAGTAAATGTGTGGGCTGACTCTGCAGTCGATGCGGAGAAGATCGCCCGCGACGCGATGACCGCCCTTCGCAGACTTCCAGGTACGGGGCCGTTCAAATCTTCGACTAACTTTTTCGGCCCAACAGAGATCGAGGATGACCCCGCTTTCACCTTCGGCGGTGTCCCCATGAGCCACTTCTATTTCTCGTTTGCTGCTGTGGTCAAAGGCAGCTAACCCACTAACTCCGGTTCCTCCCAGCCGGTATCTCGCCCTCCGGGGCTCACTACCCCTTTCTGAGAGGAATCGAAATGGTTGCGAACGCAGCAGAAGAGTTCATCGCTATTGATGGAATTGTGGCGACTGGTACCTATGGTGTCTCCGTTGCACCGACCACCGCATCCGGTGCCCTGGGTGTCACATGGAAGGATCATGGTCTGACAACTGATGCGGGTGCCACCCGTTCCCAGCCGGTTTCATCCACGGTCAGGCGGGCTTGGCAGAACCGGAAGAAGCTCCGCACGATCGTCACTGAGGCTGCTGTCCGTTTCAACTTCATCCTGGTGCAGACCAACGAGGACAACATTGGTCTGTTCCACGGGGTGCCGCTGGTCGCAGGTTCACTGGTCACAGATCCTTCCCGCGAGTGGCCGCTGATCGCGTTCGATCTCGACATGATCGACACCGACTCGACTGCCAATGACACCATTCGTGAGTATGCCCCGTCAGCTCGTGTGGTGGAGGTTGGCGACCAGGTTGCCCTTGCAGGCGGGGGTCTGGGTTGGCCGATCACCATTGAGGCTGAGTACGACTCCGGTATCGGTGGGTACACGAAGCAGTTCTACTCGAAGTTCGAGACGGTTGGTGCCCCGGTGATTGACACGGTGACTGCTGCTGGCACGAACCCGGCCGGCACGGGCGACATGGTTATCATCACTGGTGTCAACTTCGCTGGCGCTACCGGCGTCACGATCGACTCGATTGCGATGACCGAGTTCGACGTGTTCGATTCGACGACGATTTACGCGATTCTGCCGTCCGATACTGCTGGTGCAGTGAACGTGGTTGTGACGACTCCGGTTGGTGCGTCTGCCGCCGAGTCCTACACTCGCGGCGCGTAGGTAGGTGTGGTGGCCGGTCACTGGGAGGTAGCCGGCCACCACGTTCCACTAAAACCCTCCCGAACATGCATTCGAAACTCGACCAACTGACGACCTCTTAAACCGGGGGGATACACAGGGGTCACTTTGGGGTTCTAACCCCTCAGATCGTCTCCTGTGCCCTCCCACAACCATTCCCTAACCCTCGCTCGAACAGATGTACTAAATGAAAGGTCCTCCTCCCATGCAAACGTTCTCCACTGAAGAGACACGCCATAACTTCCAGGTTGACGGGCGTGAGTTTTTCATCCCTGCAGTGTCGATCGGTGACGCCCTCGAGTTCGCAGCCCTCGCGGACATGGAAGCCGCTGAGCAGGCTGAGAAGTTCGGTCACATTCTTGCAAGCAAGGTGCAGCCGCTGAATCGAACCTTGTGGGAGCGCATCACGGGGAAGAACCCGGCACCGACCGCTCTGGACAAGCTGTCGATCCGGCAGAAGTCGGAACTGTTCAAGGAGTGGGCTGCAACCGCGAAGGCGGTCCCCCTGGGGGAATCCTCGAGCTCAGCCGGCTCGCTGTAGAGCATCCGTCTGAGCTGGCCGAAGACTTCCGGCTGCTGTACTCCACCTCTGTTTATGGGGTGGTCGGGTTTGAGTTGTGGGCTTTGACCAAAGCCCTCCTAGCTAACCCGATGTCACGGTTTCACGCTGCCGTGCAGGGGTGGTCCCACCCGGTCACGTACGGCGAAATGTATCAACTCGAGCAGATGGATTTGCTTCTCATGCACTGGCTTGGTGACAAGCATCGTCCGTTGAAACGTCCTTGGGATTCCCAGACGAAACGGCGAATGGTGAAGAAGCGTACGCCTGCTGAGGCTTTGGCGATCCTTCGCCCTCACAGAACTGAATAGCCGGCTCCTCCCACCGGTGTGACCCACCGGGAGACTGTCTTGGCTGACAACTGGGAATCTGCGTGGGTTGAAGTCCTCCCCGATTTTTCGGACTTCAAACGCACCGCGAATGGCACGCTGACCGGGATTCTTGGCGGTGCGGGCACTGCTGGTGGGCTGGCTGCTGGGAAGAACATCAACGGCGGGATTCTTGGGGCGATCCCGAAACTGGCGTTGCCGCTCGTGGGTGCTGTCGCGGCGTTGGGTATTGGGAACCTGATCGGTGATGCGATCAGTTCCGGTATCCGGTTCGCCTTGGGTGGTGTTGATCTTGCGTCGGATCTGGCTGAGTCAGCGAACGCGATCAAGGTGTCATTCGGCGATGTGTCGAGCGAGATCGAGACTCTCTCGGAGGGGACCGCTAAGCGTCTCGGTTTGACCAAGACCGAGTTCAACGGCATTGCGACACAGTTCTCAGCTTTCAGCAAGACCATCGGTAGCCGAGGCGGAGGCGCATCGAAGGTCATTGATGACCTCACTTCACGAGGTGCCGACTTCGCATCCGTCTATAACCTCGATGTTCCCGAAGCGCTGTCCTTGTTCCAGTCGGGGCTGGCCGGGGAGACGGAACCGCTCCGTAAATACGGCATCGACTTGTCGGCTGCTTCTGTGGCGTCGTTCGCATATGCGAACGGAATCGCAGCTCAAGGTAAGCAACTCACTGAAACCCAGCGAGTTCAGGCGGCGTATGGCCTGCTTATGCAGCAGACGGACCAGACGAGTGGAGATTTCAAGAACACGTCAGGTGGGCTCGCTAACCAGCAGCGCATTTTGGCGGCATCGTTCGAGGAAGCGCAGACCAAACTCGGTACTGCTCTGCTGCCGACGATTACCGAGTTCACGAAGATAGCCAACGATGACCTGATCCCGATCCTGAATGATGTGGTCGAGGAAGTCGGCCCGGTCCTCGCGGATGCTCTGAAAGAGTCAGCGCCGGCGTTCAAGGATCTGGTAACCGAACTCGCCCCGTTGATACCTGACCTGGTGAAACTAGCTGTCGATGTTCTGCCGCCGTTGCTTTCAGCTTTCACCTCAATAGCTGCCGATGTTGGAGCGTTTGCAGGGTACCTCTCAGCGCTGTTCGATCTGCTGCAAGGTGACATCACTCTTGCGGAATTCGTTGAGCGTCTAAAGAATCTGCCTGGCGCATTCGGGGAGGTCATCAGCGGTCTGGTTGACTTCGGAACGGGTGTCGGTTTCAACCTGGGCCTCATCATCAATGCTGTTCACTGGTTCCACGACAGAGTTAAAGAAACCTTCGCCAACGTGGTCGGTTTCTTTGTCTCCCTGCCAGGGATTATCGGCGGCGCAGTATCGGGATTCGGGTCCCTCCTGGTCGAGTCGGGTCGGTCCCTGATCGATGGATTCATTCGAGGCATCGATTCGATGCTCGCACCTGTCCGTAGATCGCTCACGGACATGATGGATTTCGTTGCTGGATTCTTCCCCCACTCACCGGCCGAGCACGGCCCGTTCGCGGGCGCAGGGTGGACCGCGATCGCGGACTCAGGGCGGGCGATCATCACCCAGCTTGGTGTCGGCCTCGGAGACCGCCCCGACGACCTGCTAGGGAGACTGGCTCTCCCGAGTCTTGCCAGCGCAAGCGGTATGTCAACCGGCACCTCATCAGGGACGACCCCAAGCGCATCGCGAATCATGCTCGAGCAGAACGTCATCGGGGTAACTGATCCTCTCGTCGTCGCAAACCTAGCCGCCCAGCAGATCATCGGAAAGCTGAGGTTCAGCTAGTGACCAACCTTGTTCACATCGGTGGCATGACCTTCAACATTGCCGCGCAGCCTCTTGCTGATCAGCTTGTTTGTGAAGCGCTCGATGGATGGTTCGGATCTCCATCTATGCGCGCAGACACGTCCGATCGGTCTAACTCCGATGGTGCCTTCGGGTCGGTGAAGAATTACCGCTCGGCGCGGGTTATCACCTTCCGCGGTTCTCTGCTCGGCGACAACCCCACACAAGCGCAGGCGGAACTTTGGGATACGTTCGCCGCAATCCAGTCAGACGGGCAACCCTTCACCTTCTCTGTGGAGAACGACATCGGTATCCGTTCATGCACGGTAAGTCTCAGCGGGGAAGCCTCGATTGAGGTTCTGTCCGACTTCCGCACCGCTGAGGTGACAGCCCAGTTCATCGCTTACGACCCGGTGAAGTACGGTCCCGCGGTCGACTACAACACCGGGCTGGCGACCGGGGGTGGTGGGCTTGAGTACAACCTCTTCGACGGTGGTGCGGGTGGTGCGCTCTACTACGGGGCGAACGGGAACCTAGGCCGGGTTGAGGTCACCAATTCAGGGACTGCTGATGTGTCGCCTGTGTTCCTCATCACCGGGGAACTCACTAACGGGTTCTATATCCAGTGTCTCGAGACCGGACAGGTGCTGCGGTATGACCGTGTAGTTCCGGCTGGGTCGACGGTGACGTTGGATGCTCGCACTGGTGAGGTTCTTGTTGATGGGGTCTCGGATGCGTCCACATACTTGACGATCGACCAGTGGTTCAGAATTCCGGCTGGGGGGTCATGCACCATCCAGTTCAACGCCATCTCTGGGTCGAGCGGGACACCGACGATGACGGTCACTAGTTCGGATGGCTTCTGGTGAAGTATCTGGTTGGTGATTTCCTCACGGGTCGACGGATTCAGACGATACCTGATGTGATCTCGGGCACTTGGGCTGAACGACTCAACGCGGCCGACAGTCTCAGTTGCACTGTGCCCCTGAATGATCCAGGTGTTCGGAAGTTGGGGCTTCCGCAGTCCGCTACCCCCTGGAAGTCGTTCCTGGCCGCAATTGACGGGACCACCGTGCTGGCGTTCGGTCCTGTCTTGGGTCACTCCTATGCGGAGAATGAGAATCAGGAACTCACTATCACGGCGGGTGGGGTGTGGGACTGGTTCACCGATAAGCGGCTTCTTCTCCCCGAACTCGCGGGCAGGTTGCCATCCGATCCGACCACGGACACGAACCTTGTCAGTTCGTTGCAGGGAATCGCTGTGCAATGGGTGACACAGGCGCTCTCGATCACGGGAGCAAATATTCCTATGGTTCTCCCCTCAGTGATCGGTGGCACGAATGAACGCAATGAGGCTGGGGCGAACATGGCATTTGTGGGTGAACGGTTGACCCAACTGACTCAGGTTGAGGGTGGCCCGGATATCAAGTTCGCTGGACGGTTCACCACCGACATGCTCGGTATCGAAACGGTGATGCAGGTTGGGACACCGACCCAGCCGCAAATCTTTGGGGCGATCCGACCGACGTTCAACGTCGGGTTGCCGCAGTCGTCGGTGTCGAACTTCAAACTCACCACCGATGGGTCGCATATGGGTTCGCGGGCTTTCGCATCAGGTGGTCGCGGCTCTGATGAGGTGCTGATCACACAATCGGATGACAGCACCCTCCCCGACGCAGGGTACGTGTTCATGGAGATGGTCGATTCGTCCCATTCCACAGTGTCGGAGGGCCCCACGTTGCAGGGTTACTCCGATGAGCTGGTGGTGGCTGGCCGGAAGCCGGTTATCACGTTCACTTTCGACCATGCCCTTGACCGCATCCCCTCGATCTCCGGGTTCAACGTCGGCGACTACGCCAACGTGAAAATCAAGAACAACGGGTACCTTCCCGACGACACCTACGTGTCCCGGATCGTAGGCAGGTCCGGGGATGCGCAGGGCAAAAAGGTTTCCCTCACCTTCCAGGCGGTGCAGGGCTGATGGCTGGCGGATTCTTCCCCCCGCAGACTGACGAGGAACTGCTTGTCAATCGGCTGCTGGAAGCCGAGCGACGACTAGACGAGCTCGAACGGCCCACCGGGACACAGCTAGCCGAGATCGTATCCAAGATCAGCACTCCGATAACTGGAGCAGCGTCTAGCACCTCGATTTCATTTCCGGTAACTGTCTCTGTCGCTCTGACCGTGCCAGTTGGGTGTACCCAGGCGTTCTACATCCATACCGCTGTGATGAATACTCAGGCGACCACCGCCTTCCAATGTGACCTATACGTGTCTGCTCCGACGCTCGGCTCGGGGACCGTAGCTGCTGCCGGTGCCTCACCATTCACAGGCGGCACAACAAATGTGGCAACGGGGACGCTGACAGGCCTAACCCCAGGGGACACACTGACGTTCTCATCGGTAACCGGATCAGTGAGATCGGGGACGATCACAGCCAGTAAAACGGCTGGCTCTGTCCTCGCAGTCTTCCGTCCCTAACAGAGTTCCTCAATCTGCGCGGTGCCCTCTTCGCAGGAGAGATGCATCTGCCAGCCGTTCACGGTCCCGTAGAGGTAACCAGCGGCCCACACGAGCGCCGCTGATATTCCGACGATAAGCCCCGTCTTGATGATGCGAGGCAGGTCGAGGGATTGCCAGCGTGACTGTCGATGTGCAGGTGTCATACACCAGACAATACAAGGGTGTATAACACCTCGTCTAGTGGTGGCTCAGAAACTCCCGTAGAGCTTCCCGCACCACATCGCTCATCGATCGTCCCTCCGACTCGGCGACCTCCCGCAAGGCATCCTGCGTCTCTTGGTCAACCCGCACCGCGAGGAGCGGCGTCTTCGGCTGATTCGGCATACCGCCGATCATCCCACATCACAGATTGGATACCCGCTTCGATTGTCAGCACGGCTCGATAGAATGGGAGCGGCCCCAAACCGACTGCGGAAACAGTCGCCGGGGCCTAACCATCCATCAAGCGAAGTTGATAGGAGGGCTGCAATGCAGCCTATCGAGTGGCGACCGGTCGTCGGTTACGAGGGTCTTTACGAGGTCTCCGATGGTGGAGACGTCCGACGCGTTGCAGCAGGGCGGGGAACGCACGCTGGTCGCATCCTCAAGCCCTCGCCGGACCCTCTAGGCCGGCCGCGCGTGAACCTCAGTCGCGCCGGGATCGTGCGGACGGCATTTATTCATCGGCTGGTCGCACTCGCCTTCATTGGTGAACCTCGCCCGGGTGAAGAAGTGTGCCACGGTGACGGCGACAATCAGAATAATTCTGTCGGCAACCTGCGATGGGACACTCACTACGCCAACCACCTCGATTCTGTCAGCCATGGTACGTACGCGGTCCAGCCCAAAGCGACCCACTGTAAACGGGGACATGAGTTCACCCCCGAGAACACCTACCTCCAGCCCGGACGCGCAAGCCAACACTGTCGCGCCTGCCGGGCGGAACACGCTCGAACCTACAAGGCACGTCGCTCTCAGTAACTAACCTCGCAGTCCCACCAGCAGGCCCCAAGCCAACTCCTTGGGGCCTTTTCTATGCCCCGCAGGAGGCAACGATGACCGCACTCAAAGGCCTCGGTACATACGGCAATGGTGTCGGGGTTACTACGCCATTGGATCACAAGATGGCCGACGCCGGCCTGATCTCGAAGACGGCACTGAACGCGGTACGGCCTGGCCTGTTCTGGGGGGGCACAGCCACGATCGTGTCAGGCACAGCAGGCATGTCGTACTCCGTCGCGGCATATAACTGCGTCACAACTCGAGGGGCAACCGCAGGCGTTGTCCTGGGTGGCAATGACGGGACCCTGAGTGTTGCGACCACTGCAGCTCCTGGGTCGAACTCCCGCTACGACGTCGTCTATCACTGGCATCGTGAATTTTCTCTCGACGGTACCGATTCGAATCCGGTCATTGGTGTGGTCCAGGGAGATTCGGCAGCATCCCCGACTGTTCCATCGTTGGCGGCATTCCCTGGGGCGATCGAGCTCGCACGTATCCTGGTCCCGGCGGGTGTGACGGCTACGAACACGGGTACGACGATCACACAGACGGCACCGTTCACCGCTGTGGATGGCGGGAAGATTGTTGTCCGCACCACCACTGAACGGGACGCGATTGTTACCCCGAAGGCTGACGACAAGACTTACTGCCTCGCGGACCTGATTACTTATCGCTACAACGGCTCCGCATGGAAAGCATGGGAATCCGACTGGTTCTCGTGGACACCGACCTTCACTAACCTGACGGTCGGCAATGGGTCTCTCGTTGGGAAGCGCAAGTACGACTGCGGAGACGTGGTGGCCGAGTTTGACCTGACCTTCGGCAATGCCACCTCCGTCTCGGGAAGTGTCACAGTCGCCCCACCGGTGACCGCTGCGACACCTGCGACTCTGACCGGCCTTGCCGGCCTCGCATTCTGCCACGCGGGTTCGGTGGACGCTGAGCTCACAGTCGTTCTGTCATCGGGCACGGTCCTCACAATATTCGCGAAGAACACGGCTTCCACTTATGCGGCGATCACAGGACTATCCTCTACGATCCCTGGAACGTGGACGACCGGCTCGACTCTGTCGGTTCGTCAGATCAGATTCGCGCCCGCCTGATGGCATCGCTGGCTTGGGGTGGGTTCGAGAACGGGAAGATCCCACAGGAGCATTTGCGCCAATTCGAGGGCACAGGTAAGTACCTGCAGGCGGATGCTGCGGCGTCACTATCAACGATCTTCGATGAAGTGGAAGCAGAAACCGGTCGCCGCCCATACATCGCAACTGGGCAGGATCTCTATCGCGACTACGACGAACAGGTACGGCTGCTCAAGCACAACTACCGTGTTGTCGCCTCTGGTGGCTCGCTCCGATGGGGCGGGCAACAGTGGGCTAAGAAGTCCGGTATCGATCCGACGACCGGACGCGCTTTTGTGTCCGTCGCTACACCTGGGTCATCGAATCACGGGTGGGCGCGAGCTGGTGACATCAGCTTTCCCACCACAGCATCCCGCGCCGCATTCCGCCGACGCTGTGTAGCCCACGGTTGGACCAACGCCGGTGACGCATTCGGTGAGGACTGGCACAAGGAATACCACGGCCCGATCACCACCACAGCGGGCGGCGACTACACACCTATCGAGGAAGACGAG
>Ga0075012_10002920_pt1 | contig 16556 bp, 13 predicted proteins | sample All_14_2_FD_71474 | JGI IMG/M metagenome (GOLD analysis project Ga0075012, IMG submission 71474) | Freshwater microbial communities in response to fracking from Pennsylvania, USA - Allegheny Zone_MetaG_DW_15 | ecosystem: Environmental > Aquatic > Deep subsurface > Groundwater > Drilled... | reverse complement strand
GAACATCGCAGATGGTGGCAATAGCGGTGCGGAAGTCTGCTGGGGCTGTGCCTGCTGACCGCCCCAGTTACCAGGCTGTGTAGCAGGGGGCGGCTTTGTCGTGAAGGTGCCGCTTGTGGCTTGTGGATTGGTTGGAAATGTTCCGCTCGTACCTTGATTGGTGGTAAACGATCCTGTGGTGCTTTGCGGCGGAAGCTGATTTTGCTGACCACTAGCGGCGAACTGATTTTGCTGAAATTGCGCTACCGAATGCTGCATATGTGGTGGTATGCTATTGCCGCTGTTAGCCTGCTGCTGGTTGCCTGTAGTGCTCAGCGGATCCGGGCGACCAAGTCTGTCATTGCTGTTTTGTTCCAGATAAAAGCTGCCTGTAATTTGCTGCGCCGTCTTGGGTTCGGCGTACGGGTCGTGCATAACGCTCTGCCCGTCCGGGGTAAGCGCTAATCCTAACTTCAGAAGGTTGGTTGCAATTGCTATCCATTGACTGGGGTTGAGAGACAGCAGTAGCGAAATGTCCTTGAGAGTTCTGTTGCCATCGAGATTTTGAAAGAATCGCTTTTGGAGATCGAGTCCAAGCGGGGGACCGTCTAGGATCCTTTTCTCGAATGCCTGTTCTGAAATATTGCTGGTTGCTCTGCTGAGAACTGACATATCGTCAATACCGTGATCTTGTAGAAACGCTATATTCTCGATCAGTTCAGCCGACAGATATAGAATTTGTTCGATTGGTTGGTGGATGGTATTGGTATCAGCCTTGGTGCCCTGAACAAAAGAAACTTTGCCCTGCATCCATGTGCAAAGCTCCAGCATAGCTTCTAAACCGCTCTGAGTCGGCGTAGTCGCATGGACAGGTCTGCCGTGCATAAACACCACAATGCCTTCGCCTTCTGGTGATTCGATGGTCAATTTCCCTGATGCATCTTCTTTGGCTGCCAATTGAAGAAGCGAGTTCATAGGTACTGTTTCCAATGAACCGCTCAAAAGTTTTGTAATTGGCGGTCGGTTTGACTGTTGTTGCTGTTGTTGTGAGGTCAGGGTGCTGCCGGGAGAGACGTATCGATTTCCTGGAGTTGCGTGCTTCAAGGTGCCAAGCGAATCAAGAATCGTACCTGATTGCTCTACGGGTTCGTCGGCCGTTGGGTCTGGAGCGCCAACGCCCTGCAAAATTTGCGGATAGATCACACCGAGGTCCATGGTCCGGTAGAACCAGAGCATGCGCTGGCCCATCTCCGATGACTCATGCATCCACCATTGCATCTCGTCGTTTGCTTTCTTGAGATAAAGCGTGAGTGTGAATTGGCGAGCTTTCTCGTCAACCCAGTAGAAGCAGTGTTTGATACCTTTGATCTTTTGCGCTTGTTCTATGAATTTCGCCAATTCAGGAAGACCGGGATAGGTATCCACTCGATAGTGCTGTTTGGGGATGTTGTGTTGGTAACTGAACATTCGCTATTGAAGGCTGATCAACGCACAAGAACTCGGAAATTACAGGCGCCCTCGCGAGATCTGAGGCCCCATAATAATTGTGCACACATTGGGAATTGTGAAACCTGAACTATTATCGGCTGTTTCGTCCTTCGACATTCCGTATGTTCAACAATAGTAATTGTCGACAATTAAACAAGTGATATGGTCGACAAAATTTCCTATTGCATTCGCTCAGGGAATTTTTTTCACGGCCAACTAAGGGTTTTGGAGTCATCAAAATGGCGACTTCATCAGTGTCTATCCCAGGATGACGGAATTTCGCGAATCCGGCATTCTGGGATAGACAGCCAATTGCGATCGGAGCATGCCGCAGCCAGAGCCAATCTTGAATGTACCTGAACAAATGCAATGAGCTTATTGCATTCGTTCAGGTTAATTTGTAGCGGCACCTATCGCGGTTTCCGTTGCCCGAACACTGAATGCACGTCTTGTCTATCACACAATGACGGAATATCGAAAATCCGTCATTGTGTCATAGACAGCCAATGGACGGCTCGTCGCATGTTGACAGACGAAGACAGAACGCTAAGCACTGAACTCGCTTAAGGCGCAACCAGAGCGAAGTTTGAATTACCTGAGCGAATGCCATAAGTCCACTGGCTTCGTCCAGAGAACCTGAACAAATGCAATAAGAACTTTCGAGTGGTCGACAATACGAATGGTTGAATTGTGTGACACAAAACTTCCACAAATTATCCCTATACTCAATGAATCCACTTGTCCAATGGACGTTGCTTTAAAGATGACGATGCTGCCCAGTTCTAGTTCTTTTGCTCCTTGCGGTGAAGTCGCGACTGCGAGTTTTGGTCTTCTGGTTCAGAAAATCGTTCAGTCCAATTCCGGTAGACACACAGCCCTCCGTCGGTCTTCGGAAGTTGAGATGGATGACAGCTGGGCAGATTTCCGAACCCGGGCCGAGCAATCTGAAAGCGCGGGCAACTTCGCGCACGCCGAGGGAATGTGGTTAAAGGCGATATTTGAAACTCACGCCTTCGATGATCGAGATTGGCGAAAGGCCTATTCACTCGATAAACTTGCCGGTCTGTATTATTCGCTAGATCGATTCGATGAGGCCGAGGTTTTTGCGGAGCGCGCACTTACCGCAACGCGTTTAGCATATGGCTCCGATCACCTCAAGACGGCCGAGAGCGAAGCACTCGCCGGCGCGGTTGCATACTGCCTCGGAAAACTCGAAGAGGCCTGCAGCCACGTCCACAAGTCGTTAACGATTAACGAGCACATCCTCGATCCGATTCATAAGAAAACAGCTGCGAACTGTTTAAACCTGGCGTACATCTATCATGCAAAAGGTGACTTCGATTTATCTGAGCCGTTCTATCAGAGAGCCTTTAAAATACGCGCTCAAATCTTCGGATGGGATCACGAAATGACGTCGAAGGTCTCGAAGGCTTACGCAGAAATGGCAATTGATAGAAAGTGCCATCTCGAAGCAAAACAGATGGTCGACCTCTTAATGGAAGCAGTTTGACCTTTAAGAACAGGGTCCAAGCTTCATCGAGCAGACGGCGGATTTCTGGCGTTTTCGCCGGCGGCGCTCCGGTCCGATAATGTATATTATGTTTCATCGGGGCGTCAGGAGCTCTGAAACCTTTGCCAGACTAGTGTTTTGGGACTCTGAATTTTTAGGCGTTTTTAGCGCCTTTTCGTTTTCCCAGGGGTGGATTTCAAGTCGTCCGCTATTTCGACCGCCTTATTTCTGAAGACTTCATATAATTGAAAAGTCAGTTCAACTTTTAGCGAGTCTTCTCCGAATTGCTGTTTCGTACCTTGCTAACTCTTCTTCTCCTGCTGAACTTCGCGTCACCGCCAGCGGTGCAGGCTAAAGCTGCTAGCAATGCAGCGCTCCTGAAGCAAGGCCGTAAGCTGGTCAACGAGAAAAAACACAAAGAAGCGCAGGCCGTTTTTGAAAAGATTTTGCTGACTGAACCCAGGAACGCGGAAGCTTGTGCAGGTTTAGCCTGGTCGCTATTCAGTCAGGGGCAACGCGATAAAGCCGAGACCTACGCAAAGAAGTCGATCGAGATTGATGACAAATTTCCGATGGCTCACAACGTCATGGGCGCCATCTACTTCGCTCAGGGGAAGGTGGAGGAGGCTAAGAACGAGTTTAGAACAGTTCTTAAAATCGATCCCAAGCGCCGATGCGGTGGGTGCGCAGACTTGCGGGGACTGCTTGGTAATGATATCCCTCAGGTTCAGAATACCAAGGGTATTAAATACAAGGATTGATCAAGCGAAAAGCGCGTCAGCGATTTCCCTGGTTAGCCAGCCGTGGCGAATGAAAGCGTCGACCAGCGAGGCATTTTCCTGCCACTTCATCTCCATCTGCGCAATGAGCACCATATCCAGTGTAGCCAGGTTGAGTGCAATCAAACGCTGGGCGATCGGGTCGTTACGCTCACCATCAACATCGATCAGACCCTGACCCAATAGAAGTCCCTCGAGTTGAACCCGAGATAGAAACTGTTTATCTTCCAAAACTTCACCGAGCGGCAAGCCGGTTCTGATCTGTTCCTGAACCGCTTCCTCTAATTGCTCCATCGATATTATGCCGGTTGCCACGCACATTTGCCCCAATCGAGGGTGAGTGGTTTCATTGCTCCGGGCGCTCTGATGGCTGGATCGCGCAGATTCGGCAGAGCCGCCCGAGGTCAAACTTCGGTAGGCTTCGTCGATTGCGGTCACGCACTTTGCGGCCTGGTCCCGTGCCGGACCCTCCTGAAAGGATTCGGGAGCCAATCTGGTTGAGAGGCTTTTATAAGCTTTGTCAATTTCGGCTGGCTCGGTGCCTTCGGGTATCCCGAGCACCTGATAAGGGCTGTACATTGGCAACAATCCGCTGCTGAGCACTAAAACGACCTTCAGATTAACACAAGCGGATGTATGCAGATATATGACATCTGAAAAGCACTTAAAGACCCCGGCCAGATGACCGGCCTATGATAGTCAAGCATTGCTTGAAAGCCTAATTGGCGCGGTGTTCTTTGGTATTTAACTCACTTCAGTACCTGCTTTTCCTTCCGACCGTACTGGTCCTGTTCTGGCTGTGTCCATTTAAATGGCGCATCCCGATTCTGCTCGTTGCAAGTTACATCTTCTATGCGTCCTGGCGCCCGATCTACTTGTTCTTGATTCTGGGCATGACCGTCGCCAACTATTTTCTAGGCATTAAAATTGCTGATTCTAAGGACCATAAGAAGGCTTGGATGGTCACCGGCGTCATCGGTAACCTTCTGACGCTGGCATATTTCAAGTACTTCTACCTTTTAGAAGAAACATTCATCTGGGCAGCGAAACCTTTTGTCGGAGAATTGCCAAAGCTCGATCTCAAGATTGTATTGCCGCTTGCAATCTCGTTCTTCGTATTCGAGTTCATCCATTATCTTGTTGACGTCTATAAAGGCAAATCGGAGCCGGTAAAAGACCCGCTGTCCTTCGCGCTTTTCCCTGCTTTTTTCCCTACGCAGGTTGCTGGTCCTATCAAACGTGTCCAGGACTTCCTTCCTCAATTGAAGATCGAATCAAAATTCAAGCGTGAAGACCTCGACCAGGGCTGCTTCTTGATTTTGAACGGTCTCTTCAAGAAAGTATTGCTTGCCGACAACCTGGCGCTGTTCGTCACCGGCGGCTTTTCGAATCCGGAACTGATGACGTCTCTGGATGTCTGGATTTGCGCGGCGGCCTTTTCGTTCCAGGTGTATTTCGACTTCAGTGGTTATGCCGATATCGCCCGCGGTTCCGCACAACTCTTCGGATACAAAGTTCCTCTGAACTTCAAATTCCCTTATCTGTCAGGCAGCATCACTGATTTCTGGCGGCGTTGGCACATTACGCTCGGAAGTTGGCTGCGTGACTACTTGTACTTTCCGATGGGCGGCTCCAAAAATGGTCGTTTTCGTGCTTCATTGAACCTCATCATAACCATGACCCTGTGCGGACTCTGGCACGGTGCAGGATGGCATCTGGTAGCTTGGGGCTTCTATCATGGACTCTTGCTGACTGCTCATCGTGAATTCTCACACTTCAGGGAGCATCATCCAAAGTTCCTCACTGTGCTGGATACAAAGGTCGGTCATATGTTCTCTGTGGCTCTGACGTTTGCTTCATTTTGCGTGGGAATCGTTATATTCCGTTCTGACAATATCTTCATCGGTCTGCAGATGGTGCAGAAGATGCTGTTCTTGAACGGGTTGTTCAACGCCGACCATAACTTGAGCACCATTGCCGGTATCAACTACCCGCTCATCTTTTCCAGCATTTTGTTTGTTCTTCCAGTCTTCTGGGTCGGTCAGTTGGTGTGTCAGGAAGTGATTAAACGATTTCCGCCAACCCAAGTCCCACAAGTCGTTCGAGTCGTTTACGCCACCGCGCTCATTTTTATGATCGTTGCGTTTGCGCCTGATTCTTCTCCTCGTTTCATCTACTACCAATTCTGATCGAGGCAACCGAAAGTGAAACCGATAAATTGGTCAGCATTTCTCAGTGGCGCTCGAAAGAGTGACGTGGTGCTGGCTTTGCTTTTGTTTGTCATTGTTGATGCTGCCGTCGGAATTGGATTTGCTCTCAACCAAAAACCGCTTGCGTTTAACTACGACGTTCCGTTTCGCAGTAGAACCTGGTACGCGTTGACCGATTTAGCTCAACAAAAACAGACACCCGATCTCGTTCTCCTTGGTGCTTCCGACATGACGTGCGCCCTGTATGGTGCCGAAGCGACATATCAGAAGAAAACGGTAAGCCAGCTGACTAACCACCGAAGTACTTACCTTGAAAGTCAACTTGAGAAAGCATCTGCTCCGTACAAATCAACTTTCTGTCTTGCTATTCCAGGCGAGATGCCTTCCGATCAGTATTTCATGCTTCGTACTCTGGTATCGAATAAGGTGAAACCAAAGGCACTCTATTGCACGATGGTGCCGATAAACTTTGTCGATGCAACACTCAAAAACCCAAGTACCAGCGATGTTTACAAGAACGCTGCCAGAGTGAACGGCGTTGGAATCGCCGACGAGATTGCTTGCCGGAAGAAAGATGTATTTTCTCTTTTCGACTGGGGGCTCAGCAAACTTTCATCAGTCTACGGGCATGCGCAGACATTCAAAAGCATCCAGCATCACCTCGTTCAGAGCATCTGTCGACCAGGCGATTCTCAGTTTGAAACAGTAAAAATGCCGGTGACCATGCGGAAATTGGCGCTTATGGACTTACCGGAGGACTTTGCCCCGACGGAGGTAGGGCAAGATCCGTTCGACCCGAACAATAACGTTTTCGTTGATAACCTTCACGAATATCGCGTCCGATATTCTCAATTCAGCCCCAAGATCTGGGCTCAACAACTCGACTACTTCAAGCGCACCTGTGAGCTCGCTAAAGCCGAGGGAATAGACCTGGTGGTAGGCAATTCTCCGCTGACGGCAGAAAACCTCGCCATGGTGCCGGCAGATACCTATAAGCGATATTTAGACCAGGTATCATCAACGGTGCGAGCAAATGGTGGCGTCTTTGTTGACCTCAACTTGCCCGGTCTGTTCCAGCACGATGATTTCTTCGACAGCGTGCACCTTAACGGCAAGGGCGGCCAAAAGTTCTTATCCTACGTTGCCGACGCAATGTCATCACGGTCCCTGGCTCAAAGCGCGACTCAGCAGACTAAGTAAACCTATTCCTTGGTCAGAACGAAATTCAGTCCCTTCGCGAAGCTCTTGTGCGAAGGCGGCAATTCGTGACCGCAGTCGATTTCTTCGAGTTCTACCTTGACTCCCTGTTTCTTCAAAGCTTCAGCCAGAGACTTTTGCAATGGCGGTGGAATCGTGGCGTCAGCTTTTGCCGACATCATGTACACGCGGGTTTGTTTGGGGAATTTTTCTATCTTTGGCATGATGCTCATGTCCAGATATCGCTGTTTAATTTCCTCGGTGTCCGGCGGACCGCCGAAACACTGTTCCAGCGCCGAGCGAACCAGCGCTGTCGTTGTTTTCTCGTGAAGCTCCACGAAATCGCCGGCCGGATACATCGCGATAACTCCGATGATTTTTCGGCGAATTTCTTCAGGCGCAGTCGCCGCATAACTGAGCGCAGTTGAAGCACCCATGGAACATCCGCACAATACAATGTCTCTGGATGGATACTTCTTCAAAATAGCATTGATACTATTGGTAATATCATTCGAAGAGTCTTCGTCCGCCCACTTCCCGCCGGCACCGAACTGGGTGGACATAAAGGTGATGCCGGGTTTGAAGTGAGTGACCGTATCAGCATAAGTGTGTCGCCAGGGTAGTGAAAAAGGCTGTTGCCAGTTTGCTCCCAGTCCGTGCAGGTAGACGACCAGAAGAGATTCGTCACCTATTCCGAAAATTCCGCTCGTAGGCGCGATATAACCGACAGTCAGGTCGCGCTTGCCGCTTCGTACCTGAATCTGTTCACAATCCGTCGTCGCCTGTTTCTTTCCGCAGGCGGAGAGAGAGAACGGCACCGATAGTAGTGTCACGCCCGATACAAGAAGTGAAAGAAAGCGGTTTCTTAAAAACATCGTAAATAACTTAACAGGCAGATCCTGCATCGGATCGCGTAATTCGCTCACATTAGCACGCTTGCCGTTTCATCAAGTTGCCATATAGAGATAAAAAGAGTTTCAGAGCGCCCGTTCTCTTGTCTACTTGGAATACGATCTATTGATTGTTTTCCAGCGAGAACGTTTTGTTATTTAAAAGCGTCGCCTACCTGATATTTCTGCCCGTAGTGCTCTGCCTGTATTGGCTAGTGCCGAGCAAGTGGCGAACACTTCTGCTATTGGCTTCGAGTTACGTGTTCTACATGAGCTGGAAGCCAATATACGGGCTTCTAATTCTTGGTCTGACGGCGATGAACTATTGCCTCGGTCTCTGGCTTGCGCGCAGCAATAAGCACAAGAAAGCGTTGCTGGTCGGAACGATTTTCGCGAATTTGCTAGTTCTTGCCATATTCAAGTACGCCTATTTCACAGTCGATGTAATGAATCAGGCGCTGGCACCCGTAGGTGCTCACGTTCCCAATATCACCTGGCAAATCATTTTGCCGCTCGGTATCTCGTTTTTCGTATTCGAATTCATTCATTACATAATCGATGTTTACCGCGGTGATAAACCAATAAAGTCTTTCTGGCAATTCGCATTGTTTCCCAGCTTCTTTCCGACACAAATCGCTGGTCCCATCAAGCGCTACCAGGATTTCATACCTCAGTTGAACGAGGAGAAACACTTCAAGCTGAAAGATCTCGATGACGGATTCAAGCTGATTATCTTCGGTTTGTTCAAGAAGGTGATTTTCGCTGATAACCTCGCTGTCGCCGTGGCTAGTGCGTTCTCACATCCAGAGCTTCTCACCGGAGCAGACCTTTGGCTGGCTGTTTATGCTTTTGCATTCCAAATCTACTTCGATTTCTCCGGATACACGGACATTGCCCGGGGCTCTGCACAGCTCTTTGGATTCAAGGTCCCGATAAACTTTTCCTTGCCGTATCTCGCAGGCAGCATCACGGAGTTTTGGCATCGCTGGCATATCTCGTTGTCGACGTGGCTCCGTGACTATCTCTACATTCCGTTGGGTGGCAGCAAAGGCAAGAGCAAGTGGTTTACCTACAGAAATCTATTTCTGACTATGCTTCTGGGTGGTCTATGGCATGGCGCTGCGATGAACTTTGTTGTGTGGGGAGCGTATCAAGGGATTCTTCTAATACTTCATAAGGAATTTCGGCTTGTTGCTGAGCGCATCTCTCCGCTTAGACGAATCCTCGATAATCCCGCCGGCAAGCTCCTTTCGATTGTCGTGACTTTCCATGTGGTTTGTATCGGTTGGGTATTCTTTCGAGCGGAAACATTCGAAACTGCTTGTCGGATTATCGCAAAACTGACTTTCATACCTCAGCTCATGTCTGCTCCGGAGACTGCTTTCGCCGTCAGCCTTCCGACAATCACCGACCCTGCAATATTCATGATCTTGCCGCTGCTGCTGCTGCTACTGCTTGCTGGTCAGATTGCCAGTGGTATCACACAGAAAAAGATAGTTAGGCTCCCGAGGTTGGTAGACATTGCTTATGTCGCATCAATGGTGCTTCTGCTGCTAATTTTTTCGCCTGATACGTCGCCAAAATTTATTTACTTCCAATTCTAGTTCTTCAATAACCATGAACAAACCTGAGCCAGACAACCTGAAGTCCGTGATTGCGAAGAGTAACGCAATGGCGGTTATTGTCGTGGTTTTGCTGGTCAACCTTGCCTTTGCGTTTTTGAATCCCTTCGGTAAAACCACGTTAGCTGATTTGCCTAAAGACCATAGCTGGATATCCTGGACCACGAGTGACTTCGTCAGTCAACCGGCGACTCCCGATATCGTCTTTCTGGGGTCATCCCTGCTTTTGCATCCGCTGACGATGCTCGATGCGCACCATTTGAAAAGGACCGTCGACTACGCTGATTACCATCGCAGTGCATATACTGAAGAGCGAATTGCAGCGAGCATGGGCGTTAAGAAGCCCATTGCCTTCAACTACGCAATGCCCGGTGGCATGATATCGGACGATTGGATTATCACAGAGGCGATGGTTCGTTCTAGGAAGAAACCTAAGCTTATAGTTCTTGGTATTTGTGCTCGCGATTTCATGGATTGCAAGGTTCGCTGTCCAGGCGTGATGCCGACCTTCAAATATCTGAGTAAGGCAATCGATATGCAGCCTGTTCTTGATCTTGCCCTTCCAAATCTTACTGATAGAACCGACTTTGTAATTGGCAAGATAGCTTATTTGTGGGATGTAAAACCCGCTATTCAAGAACTTCTTCGGGGTCAGACTAGAAGTGCAATTGCTGCCTGTGGTGTTACAAATGGTGCCTCGCAGTTTTCACCTGAGCAACTAGACAAACTGTTGACGGCAGACATGTCGGCCGAATTAGAACGAGGAATGATGGTTGAAGAACCAGATAAAGAGCGGCCTTTCTCTGACAATACGCTTGAGTATCTTCAAAGATATAAGCATCGGCATGAATCCCTTTTTGCTTCCGAGAAGCAATTTTTCGAGAAGCTTCTGATTGCGGCAAAGTCCAATGATATCAAAGTCGTAGTCGTGAATATGCCGCTTACAACACTCAATGTAAAACTCATGCCGCCTGGTACTTACAATGAATATCTTGATGCGGTGCAGACTCTGACATCCAGGCATGATGCTATTTTTGCTGATTTTAACGATGATGATCGATTCCCCTCGAGTTTGTTTTACGACACCGTTCACATGAATTCCGTCGGCGGAAAGAGGTTCGTAGACGCGCTGGTAAACGTGATTTCCGCCGATAAGGTTTGTATCGAGAAGTTGTCGGCGCCCGGAGCCGCTGGTATCGCATCTGGTGGCGGACCGCCACTCTGACATAAGCGAGGCGTTCCGTGCTAAATACGAATGGTCGTATTGTCGACTGTTCGAATTGATATCAATTTCGCCTGAAAGCGCCAAAAATCCGACGGAGCCTGTCATTCGGCGCGAAGTGACCAGTCCGCAAGCCCTGCTACATGGCATGTCGTATGTACGACGATTCGACAAGAGGACTGGTGGAAAGGTTGTATAGTCGTATTTACATATTTAAATAGGTTCGTAAATTGGAATGCTCATCAAGCCGGTTTTGTTTTAACTCTAAATTTTGCAGAATGCGTAGCGCTGAATCGGAGCGTCTAGAAACGCTTTCCGTGTTCGTTCCCGTTAATAAGTAGAGAAGCTTTTAACATAACGCTTGATGAATGAAAGCAAGAATTGGAGCCCATTCCGACTATACTTTTAGCTTGTCAGGAATATGGGGCTGACGTCAGATGAATTCACGGAAACTCTCAATCGGCGCACTGGTTGTGGTTATCTTTGCGGCGTTTTTGTCTTACTTTTGCAAGTTCTCTCCGGATATGACGCCGACAGTCGACCCGAAGTACGAGACAAGCGCGCCGGAACTGCAAACGGTTCCAAATCCGAAGTTCGCTGAGGGAATTCTCAACTCAAACCTTGCAATGGTGCTGATCCACTCGGACTTCTCCGACAAGAACGCGCTGGCGCTAGATGCTCTTCGCACCTGGGCGAAAGAACAGTTCAGTCAGGATATCCAGTACCTTCACCCCGTATCTTGGACAGTCGACGAGAGTCAAAATACAATCTTTTCAGCGTTCGTAGCTAACCTCATGGGACCTGCTCGTGGACTGCTTGAAGGTGGCATCAAGCAGTTTCTCAGATGGCGTGTGGATGAGTTTCACGGCACGGATGCATATCAGAGTTTTCGCCTTGATTACTACAACCTGTTCGGCGTAGATCCTGAAGCCGCTACGCTTCTAGTGCGCTACCAGGAAGAGCGAGCCAAGTTGGCAACCGAAGCTATTACCGGGCTTCTCTATGTGATCACTGCATTCGCTAGCTGTCTGACCTACTACTTCGTTTCAAAGCAATGGCTCTGCCGCGGTCGCCTGGCTTTGTCATACGGATGGTTGTCTGTTGCATTCCTGTACATTGCCTGCGCCTGGTACGCGAATGAAGTCTCGTTTATGGTATCAGCGGCGGTGTCAGGTCTGATCGGTCTGTACCTTCGTTATCCGGTCTCGCTGTCGTTCGACGAGGCTGGCTATCTGGATGTACGCGGCATTGAAATAAGTAGAAGAGTGGTCGCGGCAGTAGCATGGATCTCGCTCACACTGGTAGGAATTCAAATATTGACCTGGGTCAAAAGTGGAAGCTTAATGGAGCCCGATCCAGTGACTCTGTTGGTTTGCAGTGCAACCGGTAACTTCTTCCATGATCCATCAAACATCAAGAAGACCATCTCGCACGTGGTCGGGGTTATCTGGATCCTTTCCAGTCTGTCTACACTCTATGTCCTCAAGCAGGGCGCACCGGCGACTCCCGATCTTGAAAAACAACTCGAGTCACTCGAAAACACCGGCGTAGTCAGATAGTTATAAAACTTGATTCCCTACTCATCAGGAGATGGATGAGGAAGACCGGGGCAACCGTATTCTTCAAGCGAAGGCAAGTCTTTGACTTTTGGCTCCAGCCAGTGAGGAATCACCTCACGGTTTTGTATTGAGTTTAATACTCTCGCTGAGATATATCTGTCCGCCGCTCCGCCGGTGAGATTTTTCTGGCGTGCCTCCATACCGATCGCACGACCGATCATGTTGTTGTAGAGGTCTTTTCGCGTGTCCATATAGTGTGAGTATCTTCTGCCGTCACCGGAAAAGTATGCTTCGACGTACTCATTTGCTCGGAAGAGTAGATCCGCGATCTGCTCTCCGAGTTCATAGGCGACGAGACCGGATCCAAAAGCATGTTGAAATCCATTGATGACTTGCTTGTGGACTCGAAGAGGTTTGTGGTTGACCTGAATGTCGTAGGTAAACGCGCCGTACGTCTCCATCGATGGTATCTCGGTGAACTTGCGAGGCTGAAGCGACATGGGAATTAGTTCGCTTCTACCGAACACCTTTTGTTCGTAAGCGCTTACTCGCCATATGACGCTGAAGACGTACAGAGCCAGTAATGTGATGGGAATCATGGTGATTGCCACCATACTCTTGAGCTTCGACTTCTTTGATGTAAGGGGAGTACTAACTGCTGGTTTCTGCCGGACCGCTGTGGTCATAGTGATGCCCCTTGATAACAACTGGTGTCTGCCATAAGGTCTATGACAATAATGAGTCAGAAGTGTTCCTGATGAGAAGTAAGAGTTGCGTTAAGCGACCGTGAACCATGTCATAAATTGTGCACCGCAGGCAGTGCCCAGGCTGGTTTGGTAGAATGTGCTAACTGGAGAGAAATTAGGGAAATGCGTTTACTCATCACAGTTATCAGTCTAGTGGCGTGTGTCATCGTTGGTGTGGGCGGTGCCGCATATGGTGGCTCGACTGGCAACGGTTTGTCTGTTACCTCTGTTAAAGGCGAGAGTGGGACGAGCTATCACCTTTACGAGAGGGGCGCAGACCTGGATATTGTCTGGCAAATAAAAAGACCTTCCAAGAGCGATCCCAGAATAAGACTTTGTATCCCTGCTGCATTTACCACGACGACAGGCACCGTAGTCGGTATCTATTGTGTGAACGGCAAAATCGGCCATCGTAATCAAATTTCCAAACCAATTGGCGGTGTCCTGGAAATAGTGAATGGAAAGTTCAAGATTTTCCCGAGTAACAAGGTGCTAAGTTTACACCCGAGTTTCTTGCCTCTCTGGAAACCAGCAAGGCATCTCTGTTTCAGCAATTTCAGCTAGTCGAGCACGGAACGCCTGCCAAGTTCAAAGACAAAAAACACTTTCAAATGCGTGCGATTGCAAAGTTCAGCAGTGGTCTAGAGGCCATTGTCGAGAGCGATACTGCAATTGATTTTAAAACTTTCAATTCCGATTTGGTGGTGATGGGTGTGAAAGACGCCATATATACCGATATGGGTGCCTGGGATGAAGGTTGGTATCGCGATTCCAAAACCGGCAACCTGGTTGCGATCGGTCTGGATCGTTCTAAGACCGACAAGCAAACTAACTGGGTGACCTTTGTTCAGCGTCCCTAATGGTTCAGTCGCTGCAGTTTCGAGATTGCATGACCAAAATATCTAATTGGCACGTTTGCATGTTCATCTTTTGTGTTCGCGAACACAATCGGCGTGCCGGCTAGTTCTTGCGGTCCTAGAGGACCACGGCCTCGCCTGCCATAATCTATGCTTATCAAATTCGGATTTCTGCGAACCAGAGCGGCGGTACTTTCTGCTTGCACTCCGCTCAGGCTGGCTGTTTCACTAGTCCACAAATTCAGAAACGCCGCTTTGCCGCTGGCGAACTTTCCGTTTTTCACATTATGCTCGATCCAATCATCGACGGCTTGCTTAGTTTCATACTGCGAATCGAAACTGGCGAGAGTAGTGACTTTTTCGTATAACGGACTTGTTCTGAGCTGGTTAAGCTCGTGAGCGACAGCATTGTAGCCGGCAGAGTGTGAGACGATCGTGATGTTGGAGACGTCACCTAACGTCTTTCCGTTTAGCCGCATTGACGCATCTATTGCGCCGATGAAACCGGTTTTGAATTTACTGTTCGAAACACCATTGGCGGCACCGTCCACTTTTTGCCAGGAAGGGACGATGAGGATACTGTTCGGCGGTGCTTGAGCCATTTGCTCTTGCAATCGGGCATTTCTGAATGCACTACCTATGGTGTCATTCCATCCATGGTTGTAAACTATAACGTTAACCGGTTTTGATGGATCGAAATTTGGATTGACGAAAACCTTCGCGTCTGGGATTCTGCCCATCGTGCGAGCATCGAGGCGGTCGCTGAGATTGAATGTTTGTGCGCTGCGGACTATCGGGCGCTCAGGCGCTTGCTGTCGATCGCTTGGCGCGTTTCGTTGATCTCCTGGCTGCTGCTGCGGTTTCACTGTATCTTGAGGAACGGGCGTTTCTCTCCTGCGCAGTTGAGGTTGGTCCCAGCCGGGTCTCGACGGATCCCATACCGGTGACCGATTTGGTTGCTCGTTGGGAGCCGAGAAACGTTCGGTTTGACGCTCCGGAGCCGTCATTCTTTGTGTTTCCGGTACCTTCGCCGGCGGCTCCTGCGACCTTATCCACAGACGGTCGTCGGCCGTGTCGATTGAAAGCCTGGACCTTCCGAGTTCGGATCGAGTTGCCTGAGCAACTTCAATTGGTTTCTGCGGCGACGCTTGCGTATTTAATGGCACAGTGAAATCCAGGGTCGGCGGCTCAACACGACCTGTGGTTTGACCCCTGGGCGCCTCTAAGTAGGCTGGCTCGAAGGGAATCGACGCCGGCGACTTCGATTCTGTTAACTTTGCAGGCTGATCAAGGCCTGAAGGCATAGTTAGGTTCCTCTGTTAACTGTGGTCAAATCCGTTTCTGCATATATGCAGAAAGACTTGAACTCTAGACATGTTTACTAAACCAGTTCACTCCTTCCGGTTCGGAAGTTCACTGATCGCTCTGGTGGTGGCGAAGTTCATAGGGTTAGGGGAGTCGCCACATTCATGGAGTATGAAGCATCAACGTCATCGTTTTGTGACATAGTCTCCAAGCTGATATGATTAACCCTCACGCCCTTGTGTCGGAACTGGTATACGAGCCGCACTTAAAATGCGGTGCCCGTAAGGGATTGAGGGTTCGATTCCCTCCGAGGGCAGTTCTTTGAAACTTTTATATCTTCAGTGCAGCCCCAGACTGTGCAAGCATGATCGTGTGATAGTTCTCGCCACCCGACCTGTGGCTTTGTCCTCCGCCGAAATATTTGTGGCGAAGATATAGGGGTTGTCGTCTTCAACGACGTAACCCACGAACCATCCCATCGTAGTCTTCTTGTTTTTCATGTCCGTACCCGTCTTGCCTCTGAGCACGCTTGAGCCATCATCTGAGACGACTATCAGTTTCTTGACGGTTTCCATTGCGTCTTTGGAAAAGGGCAGTTCGTTCTTATAAAGCCGGGTCAGGAACTTGACTTGCTCGTCAGGCGAAATCTTCAGTGAATCACCGAGCCAAAACTTTGTGATGCCGCCGGATATATCTTCGTTGCCATAGCCTGCTTTGTGGATGTAGTCCTTCATGCGAGCTTCGCCGATATCTTTGGCGACTTCCTGGAAGTACCAGACCGTTGAATCTTGAATCGCACTTTGTAGCGTGTGGTCATGGTTCCACGAGTCCAACCAGCGCCTGGTACCATCCCATTTCTTTTTGTCATCCGGTCCGGAAAGGACTTTGCTGTCGAGTCCGGCAAGTGAATTGAAAATTTTGAAAGTGGAGCAAGGTGAAAACCGCTCTGCGCATCGTTTCTCATTGAATCGAATGTATTTGTCATTTTTCAAATCGTAGAGAACGAAAGCTCCCTGGTAGCCCTTGAACTTCTGTTTTAGATCGACGTTGCTTTTCAGCGTGACCGCTTGAGCCGGTTTCTGATCCAAACCGAGCGCCGCGGCCGTCGCCAGTGCGACAGACGCAACGGCTGTCAAGATAAGCCTCTTTGTCAATCTATTTTTCATTGATTCCTCTTTGATCTGAATTGGAT
>Ga0075012_10002917_pt1 | contig 16562 bp, 9 predicted proteins | sample All_14_2_FD_71474 | JGI IMG/M metagenome (GOLD analysis project Ga0075012, IMG submission 71474) | Freshwater microbial communities in response to fracking from Pennsylvania, USA - Allegheny Zone_MetaG_DW_15 | ecosystem: Environmental > Aquatic > Deep subsurface > Groundwater > Drilled... | reverse complement strand
CTAAGTTACCTCATCTTCAAAGAACGCTTCAACGGCATCAAGATCATTTCGATCGCCTTGAGCTTCATCGGTACCATTTTGGTGGCAGGCGCTGCAGACCCTGCCGCATGGAAGTTAAATCCGCTGGGCATCATTTTCGGCTTGCTAACGGGTTTGATGTTTGCCGTCTATAACCTGCAAGGAAAAGCCGCCGGTGACAGGCACATTGATTCATGGACGGCGCTCCTTTATAGCTTTGCCTCCGCCACGTTCTTTTTGTTCTTCTTCACCATCGCCAGCGACCTGTTCATCACCAAACAACCTGTGTTCTCTGACTTAATGTGGCTCGGCAACTCATTACCCGGCTGGGGCTTGCTATTCTTTCTCGGTGTTGCACCCACTCTCGGCGGGTTTGGCTTATACACATTAAGCATCCGCTATCTTTCGCCAACAATCTCAAATCTGGTGGCTACTCTTGAACCTGTCTTCACTGCGGTATGGTCGTATATCTTCTTGAGCGAGTTGATGACGGGCGTTCAACTCGGCGGAAGTTTATTGCTTTTGCTTGGGGTCATCTTATTGAGAACCGCAGATCGGAATTAAAGCAAAAGAGGTCACCAGTTTGGTGACCTCTTTTTATTATGGAGGAGGTCCGCCCGCGGGTATACATGCCAACTGTGTTGAGTTTGGCGGCGCGCCACAGGTTCCGCTCACGGTTCCGTTCGGGGTGCTAAACGAACAGGATGCACCTACCGCTAAAGCACTGCAGGCAGTGATCGCTTCCTGCGGAGGTTGTTGCCCTTGCCCACCCTGTGCGCCTCCAACCTGACCTGTGGGCTGAGTCTGCCCAGCAGGCTGTTGACCTTGTCCCTGACCTTGTTGTCCTTGCGGACCACCCTCGCCAGCAGATAAGGCGCGCACAGCAGGTGTACCGTGGAAACAACCAACCGTATAAGGGAATTCATGCGTGGCATGGTAGTGATACATCTCTACCATCTGACCATCCCATTCGACTACGTGTGTATGTCCATGACAAGCGTCGAGGTCTTCATTAGTCACGTCCTTGCCATCTTCACCATAGTAACCATAAATGCCAAATCCATCAAAGGCGTACCCAACCAAAGAGGAATGTCCGCTTGTGGAGGTGTCTTCAATACAATCACTCAGATTGTGATAATGATAAAAGCCTGAAACCTGCGGGTGTCCGTCACATTCATCTTGAACTTCATGCGCAGGAGCGTCACGCCCGTCCGCGTCAAATGCATTGAAGATAACCACGCCAGAGAGCATGATCCCCACTTCGCCGCCCACACAATTTGGTTGTGCCGCTGCTGTTGGGTTGGCAGGCAAAGGCAATGTGATGGACTGTTCACGGATGGAATTTGGATTGCGGTCATAGGTGTATGCATCGTCGCTGGAAGAGATCGGGAAATTCCCGGTGGGATGATTCGGGAGGTCATTGCCGGTAAAGAGGCGCTGGTCACCTTGCAAAGATATAGTGAAACTACTGGGCCACGTCACAGAACCATCTACAACCGCTTTCTTGGTTGCGTCCCATGTGCCATCACCGTTGAGCCAATTCCCTTCAGCGCCCTGTCCGCCTGTGCCATTGAAGTTGAAAGTAGTTTGGCAGGAATAAACATAGCCAACTTGCGGGCTGGTGGAATATTTTCCATCACCGAGTTCGAGGCGAGTCAAATCAACGTCTGATGTGTGAGGATGGTCGGCATCTGTTTCTTCATGGGTTTGGCTCTCGGTCGCGGCGGCGGGTTGAGACGAATCCGCTGCGGGCTGAGAATCTGTTGTCGATGGGGCTGACCCGTTTGAAGTCGAAGAAAGAGGCGGAGGCGCGCACGCCGCCAGTCCAATACATGCGATCATAAATAATACGAATAATTTATTTCGGCTCATCTCAAATCTCCTTTGGTAAATTGATTACTGGTATTTTATGGAGAACATTGTGTTGCAAAGAGTGTGTGAAATCATCGCTTTTTTACAAATAGCATGAGCGGAATCACAACGACCCATGACAGTTGTCATGGGTCGTTGATAAGTGTGGATTGTATTATCGATTGAGTTCCCAGATCAAACGCAGACCTTCGAGCGTGAGCCACGGCGCGATGATATCGATGACTTTGGTTTCGTGTGCGACGACTTCTGCCAACCCGCCGGTTGCGACAACTTTCATATCGCCTCCCAACTCGGACCTGAACCTGTTCACCATTCCCTCGACCATGGATACGTAGCCGAAGAGGAGTCCAGATTGCATGGCATGGACAGTGTTGCGCCCAATAACAGAAGGTGGCACTTGCAGATCTATGCGTGGAAGTTTTGCAGCGCGCGTATAAAGCGCTTCGGCAGCGAGATTGATACCTGCTGTGATGGCGCCACCAAGATATTCACCATCTTTGGTGACGGCGTTAAAGGTAGTGGCTGTGCCGAAGTCCACCACACAGGCGGGTCCTCCGTAAAGCTTCATCACGGCGACTGCATCGCAAACACGATCCGCGCCAACGGCTTTCGGATCTTCATAGCGGATCTTGATACCGGTCTTCACGCCTGCATCGACCACGAGCGGTTCTTGCTTGAGATATTCACGACAAGCCTGCACCACTCGCCCAGTGAGCGGCGGGACAACCGAAGCAAGAGATATGCCTTTGATGTCTTTGAGAGTCTTTCCTGCATTTTGTAACAAACCAAGAAACTGCAAGCCATATTCGTCTGGCATGCGGTTGTGGTCTGTGGCGAGACGCCAATGCGCGCCGAGCGTGTCGCCTTCGTACAAGCCAAGTGTTAGGTTGGTGTTGCCAATGTCGATGGTAAGTAACATGTCAACTCTCTTTTGATAAAAGTTCTTGCGGAGATTTCAGCCAGATGAACAGCCACAAAAATGCCAGTGGCAACACGTGCAGGTACAAACGATCTAATGAGGTATTCAAGTGCCAGGTCAAATCGCGAGGGGTCAGGATAAAAATTCCAACATACGCTGCCAGTTGCAGGAGGACGATCACAGCAAGTGTCCATAGACCTGTAATGCGATTTGGCGATTTGCCAATAACAAGCGCCGCCAAAATTATAAGTCCAATCATGCTGATGGGTGTATTTCCAAGATTCCAAAGCATGGGAATTGCCGTACCGAAAATGACCTTATAGCGTTCAATATCAAAAATCTTATCAGCTAAGCTTCCCTGTGCAGACATCAAGTCATTGGATGGGGCGAGGAAAAGCTTGAAGAGTGCAATAACTACAACAGGGAATAACAGACCTAACCCATAATTTAGCAACGCAAGTCGTTCTTCTTTTTTCAACGCCAGTAATGTCCAAACCAAAGTTACACCAACGATCGCCATCAATCCTTCATTCTTTGCCCAACCAGCCAACCCGATCAAAAGACCAGCAAGGATAGCTACTCGCTTCTCTTTTGTTTGCAAATAAAGCAAGGTCAGCCCGCCTGCGCCAAGAATCAGATAAGCAAGGAGAAAGTCTGAGTACTGTCGCATTCCCTGATTGATGATGAAAGGAAGCGATGCAAATAGAACTACTGCTACTGTTGATTGTTTGAAATCGCGAAAAAGATTTATGAACGAGAACAATAAACCAACTACAAATAGAGACAGCACGAAGTGCAAGGCAATCGGTCCCCAAGTAGATGTACTGCCCAAGAACACCCAAGTGATGGCGTTCGTCATCGGCACAAAAAGCGGGTAATCGGGATGATCCCATTGGCGGAGAAATGTCGCTTGCCAATCTGAACCACCGAGGTAGATGAAACGCGCGACCACATTCCAGTTGATCCACGCATCGGGGCGTCCGTGTGGGTATTGAATTCCAAAAAACATCAGATTCAGCGCAAAGAAAAGAAGACCTGTTGCAAGAATCATAAACCAAAGAAATTCCTGCTTCACAGGAATTTGAGGCATGCGCAAAAGGTAACGGTTTTGGACAAGCAACCAAATCATCAGGAAGATTGCAACAACACTTTCAATCCATGCATAGATAGATATTGGAAACCCGACCCATATCCACAAAAAGCCCAAGAGAGAAGAAACGCCAAATCCTACGCCAGCAGAAAGAAAGATCTTAACTAGCAGGCTTTTGCCATCTTTCGCATTCCAAACAGAATGGACGATGAAAAAACCTAAAAAGATTCTGGGCAGCAATGCGATGAATGACAAAAGAAGTGTCATCTAATTTTCCACAACGTGAATGAGATATAAGCCAAAGCCGAAGCCTTGAAGTTCATATGCCCCTAATTGCTCGGCAAGCCACAATTCAAGTTTGCTATCTTCGTTGAAATTGCCGATGATCCATTCATGCTTCAATCCAGAGTCAATCGCGACTGGTGCGACTGAATATTGCATCAACTGGAATTCATTGACATCCAGCAGAGAAGAATCGCCATTAAGGGCGGAATCGTCAATGTACCCAACTTGCGTCACATCCGCAGGCAACGCTTCACGCAGAACCTGAATCCGGTCCTCCCATTTGGAGACCATCTCCTCTGACGAATTTCTCCACTCACCTGACGAAAATGTGACAGCAAATTGGTAAATCGCCATGCCAAGCGATAAAACCACCAGTGCAAATGGGACTGATTTTCGGAGGACGGTCATGCAGATATTTTAACCGGTCTATAGAGCAGACGCGTAAAAGGGAGCAAGGGCTTGAAAGATCGAGAAGATGAAACTGAAATTATTTACCATCAATGTCAACAGAATTATGGCAAGCCCCCACTGAAGCCAAGTCTTTTCTGCGAGGTTAGACAATGCCAAAGCGACGAATAAGACAAAGGCATAGGCCCAATATGAGGTGTAAAGGAACAACTCTGTACCGTAAAACAGGTGCATGAGGAAGTTGAATCCTAAAACACCGAGCAAGCCGAGCATCAATGGAGCGTGTTTCGATGTCCGCAGGGATTTGGCGAACATAAAGAATGCACTTGCCAACAAGATCAACCACAGAACTAGTGGCAGGTTGGAAAATCCGCGGTAGGAGGCGAGGGTTTGGGTGCGGACATCGAAGGTCTTCAAGTCAATGGTTGGGAAGGGCGGTTTTTCAGAAATGGATTCGATGACATCTGGCGCGACGACGCCGTAGAGCAGAATGGAGCGCGAAACGACATTCAACTTGCGGGTGATAGATGGTGGTTCTGATAAACGGATAGGGTCGGATAGAACACCCGCATTTTCAGGGCTAACGAAGTTGAACTCGAAGGCAATATCTTCGGGCACGAAAAAGAAGGTGATGTGCTTTGGGTAAATGACGTTGGTGGTAATGGTCAGTAAAATGCCAAGGCTGAGAACGAGGAAGGAATATTTAAGCAGTCGTTTGAAACCAAATTTATTGAAGAAAAGGGCTATCACTCCTTGGGCAATGTTGGTGATAGTGATGCCAAAGAGAAGTAAACCAGCAGGGACGAGAAATGAGAAACGAGTTTCGTTATTTTGAAGAAGAAGGAAAAAGAAAATCAACGCGGCAGCGCCGAAAATGTAGTTCTCTGCTAATGAACCAAAGAGCAGATGTGTGGCGGTCGAGCCAAGAAAAATAGCGAAGATGAAAGCGTACGTGCTTGAGTTCGTGGCGCGTTTGACGAAGAGCCAGGTCATTAAAACACAAGCAGCAGCAATCAATGAAACGACGATCATGCCGCCGAGGGCATAGTGCTCACCCATGAAGCCGGAGAGCAATCTCACCAACGGACGGATGGTGATAAGACTCAAGGGATGCACAGCGCGATTGATCGGTGCACTCTCCGGGCTGGCGAGGATGGTCATCCACGGACCGGCGTCGGCTTCAAAGAGGACGGTGTTCTTCTCCAGCGCGGGGTGGTTGAGGGAGTGGGCGATGATGAGTTCGATGAGGAAGAAGAAGGTGGAGGCGTAGATGCCGGGAAGATGGTGAATAGTGAATTGTGAATAGTGAGTGATGTGGGATGAGTAATGAGTGATGAGAAATAAGGAGAGGATAGCGGAGGCAAGAGTGGTGAGGAGGAAGAGGGGCATCCATGTTTGGGGGACGAGGATGTATTCGAAGGTAAACATGGAGGGGTATTGGGTGGCGTTGAGGATGAGGGCGACCCAGAAGATGGGTAGAGATAAAGCGAGAATGATGTTGAGCGGTTTGCTGAGGAAGCCCGTACGGAATGATTCGGCGGCGCGTTGAACGAGGAAGTAGCCAAGGGTGGTGCCAAGAGTCAGCGTAACGGCGGCGAAGAGGAACATGCCGAAGGGGGTGCGGAGGACGGGTTGCAGGAAGCCGATGGCGCCATAGGTTAAGTTAAGAGTAACGAGAAATGAGAGTAGAAATTGGGGAGTGGAGATTTGAGATTGGAGATTACGCGTCCATGCAGAGATGGCGGGAAAGGTTTGGTGGTAGAGAATGCCAAAGGCGAGTGCCGGGACGAGTACGAGGAAGAGGCGATCTATCAGCGAGGTGAAGGTCGAGTGGTGGAAAAAGGTTAGGGCGAGAATCAGGCTGGTGAGGAGACCTGTCAGAGCGCTAAAAAAGATGCGGGAGAATTTCATGGGTGGAATTATAAATGCGACCGCCGCCAAGAACGGCGGCGGAAGTGATATTTATTCTTTGACTGCGACGATGATCTCGGAGGCTTGGTCGTAGCGGTGGAATTGGGGCATCATGTAGATGCCGCTTGCCCAGCCTTTGATGCCTTGAATGAGTTCGACGGCGAGTTCGACGCCGACCTTGGCACCGCTGTCGCCTGCGGCTTCGATGCGGGCACGGGCTTCATCGGGGATTGAAATGCCGGGGACTTCGTTGTGCAAGAAGTTGGCGTGGCGCGCACTGACCAGAGGCAGGATACCTGCAAGGATGGGCTTGTCGAATTTGCCATGTTTGGCTTCGTAGGCTTCAATGAGTTTGGGACCGTCGTCGGGGCGGTAGATGGGTTGGGTGAGGAAGAAGTCGGCGCCCGCTTTGATCTTGCGGTGCAGGTTCTTCACTTCGGTGTCGATGTCTTGCGGGCAGAGGTTGAGCGCCGAGCCGACGAAGAAATTGGTGGGCTGACCGATGCTCGTGCCAGAATGATCGACGCCCATGTTGAAGCCTTGCTTAATGAGTTTGACCAAGCCGGAAGGAACGAGGTCATAGTTATCAGTCGCTTCGGGGTAATCGCCGATGGAGGTCGGGTCACCCATCACGACGAAGACGTTGCGAATGCCGAGGGCGTGCGCGGCAAGCAAGTCGCCTTGCACACGCAGGAGGTTACGTCCGCGGGTTGGGAAGTGCAGGGTGGTTTCTACCCCGATCTGACGCTGCACGACTTCGCAAACCGCCCAAGCAGACATGCGCATGCGTGCCAGCGGACTGTCGGCGACGTTGATAATGTCCGCGCCGGAGTCTTGCAAGAGAGAAGCACCTGCAAGAAGTTTGTGAGTCGACAGTCCACGTGGTGGGTCCATTTCCACACAGATGGAAAATTGTTTATTGGCGAGTCGTTGCGCGAGTTTGGTGGGTTGTTCGGTAGGTTCGGCAGTGATCTCGTCTTCGTCCACAATTGAAATTTCTGCAACGGGTGTAGCAGGTGTGGATTCGAGCGCTTTCTTCATCACGGCAATGTGTTGTGGCGTGGTACCGCAGCAACCGCCTACAATATTCGCGCCAGCCTGACGGAATTGCACCGCATATTCACCAAAGTAATCAGCATCGGCAGGGTACATAATGCGTCCGCTGACTTGTTCGGGCCAGCCTGCATTCGGCTTGACCCAGAATTTCGAGTTCGGTTCGGCTTGACGCATTTGCTTAAGGATGCGCAACAGTTGAGAAGGTCCACCGGAGCAGTTGACGCCGATCACATCCGCACCAGCGGCGGCGAGACGGTGCGCCACTTTGGCGGGGTCATCACCGAGCAGGGTGCGGTCGTCACGGGTGAAGGTCACCGAGGCGATGATGGGCAGGGATGAATTTTCTTTCGCGGCGCGAATCGCTTCCTGAATTTCGTACAGGTCCGACATGGTTTCGATGATGATGACATCGGCACCGGCTTCGGCTAGGGCTTTGATCTGCTCCGCAAACGCCTCACGCGCCTCTTCGAGCTTGACCCGTCCATACGGGGCGATGCGCACACCAAGCGGACCAACATCCCCAGCGATCAAAACCTCTTTGAACGACGCGGCAACGACGCGCTTGGCAAGTTCCACACCGGCGCGGTTAATCTCGGTCACATCATCTTGCAGACCATGCTTGGTCAACTTATAGCGATTCGCACCAAAGGTATTGGTGATAATTAATTCCGCGCCTGCTTCGATGTATTCACGATGAACTTCCGCCACGGCAGCGGGGTTGGTGAGATTGAGTTCGTCGAAGCATTTGTCGAAGCCGACTCCGCGCGCGTGCAGCATGGTTCCCATCGCGCCATCGGCAAGCAGAATTTTTTGGTTCAGGGTTTCAAGTAGGTTCATTGTTTCTCTTTCAAGGTTTTTTGATAACGGTTAAAGCAGCGCCATCACGTTCAATCTTGTGAATGATCTCTGCTTCTGGATAAATTGAATCTTCAAAGCCGTAACGAGCGATGGTTACAACATACTCATACGACTCGGCTCGTTCCGCTTCACCTGTTGAATAAATCTTCAAGTCTTCACGCGCAAACAACGAGAACAATTGCGCTGGTCCTTCAACCCAAATATTCGCATTGGGTGAAGCCACGCCATTTACATAATCCGCCGCCTCGCGATAGGAAATTGCCCAATAATCCATCTCAAAGCGATCTTTCGCACCGTTCACACCACCGACGAATTGATTGTAGTAAATGTATTCATACGGATGCAATGCGACGATGCCAATTACACCGGGCAGCAGACTCAACACGATCAACGCGGCTTGCCATTTTACATTCTTTATGGCTTCAAAGGCAACACCCGCCATCAAAAAGATCGGCGGCAGAATGAACAGAATTTGCCGGAAGTTATCGTACAAAGCGACTCGCATGAAGATGAACGCCAACAGCGGGATCACAAACCACAGCAGGGCGACTTCGACGAGCGTGCGCTTCTTTTCCTTGTTTTGAACTGCTACTACCCATCCAGCCAGAGACAACAACCAGACCGGTTCGGTCAACTGAATGGCGAGCAGGGTGGGCAAATAGGAAATTGGTAGATTGGTAGATTGGTAGAGTTCGCCATTGAAGATGACTCCGCCCAGCCACGGGTAAAGGGACATTTCTTGCAGGCTTTGGAAAAATCTCGGAAGCGGATTCATCCATAAGTATGGCCAAGAGAGGTAGATCGCCATCAATGCAATGACAGCATACATACTAATGGCGGGAATGGCTTGCTTGCCTTTGGTACGTAATGCGTAATACGTGATGATGATGCCTGCGAACGGTCCGAGGATGCGGGTGGAGGTGGAGAGTCCCAGCATGATGGCGGCGGGGAGAATAGTGAATAGGTAGGTTGGTAGATTGGGGTTTAGTTTGTAGTAGACAATGAGAAGGATAATAGTAATAAGTAACGAGTAATACGTGCGAAGTTGAAGGAAGAGAACGAAATAACGCTGGATGTAGGTTTCAGCATGGACGGCGTTGATGTCTTTGGCGATGAGCGATAAAAGATTAGTGTTGCCAGATTGAGCGGAGAGGATAAGGGTTTCGATGTAGGTGTGAATGGCTTGGGTGAAAATGAAAAGCCCGAAAACAGAAACCAGCCAGAGCGCGGTTAGAAGCGTGAGAGTCCGCTTGGAGTGGGGAGAAAGGTCGATGGTGGAATCAGGCTTGAGCGAGTCAAAGGCTTGCATCCCCAAAGAAATGGAAAGAAGAAAGAGAGAAAGGAACGGGGTGTCTTTGGGGTTCATGAAGGCGTGACCCCAGAGGACAGGTTGCAGGGTGAAGAGCAGGGTTGCGCCGAGGGCGGGGATCTGTGTCAGCCAACGTTTGGCGATGGAGTGAAAGGCAAGCACGCCCGCGAAGTAGGTGAGATAGTAGATGAGGTGACGAAGGTCGGGCAGGGGGAAGGGCAGGATGACACTTAAAGATTTGGATGCCCAATCGGTGAACATCACGAAGAATGGACCGTAAAAGCCGAGGTCTTCGCGCGCGATGTTGACGACACCTTCTTGCGGGAAGGTGGTGTACGCGGCGATGGATTTCTCGGCATATTTTTGGAGCGAGCGGTCATCCCAACTTTCGCCGTATTGGTCGAAAGTGAGCAAGCCTGCAATGAACACACAGGCGAGAATGATCGTAGAGAGATGTTTTTTCATGGGCTAACTTGCAAGTTTTGCAAGCCACTGATTCGCAGATGTGATGAATGGCGAAGGTTCTTCGTTCTTGCGAGTAGCGTACATCAGCCAAAGGACAACCATCGGCGCGGCGAGGCGACCATATGACCAGGGAAAGAAGTCGAAGGAAGGTAACATGAACTCGAAGAAGTATGCGACAAAGAAGATCATCCAATGCGATGAAGATTGAATGCGTTTGAGCATGAGCAAAAACGCCAGTGTGGTGAACATACCATGATGGTCCCAAACGATGGGCGAGCCAAGGGTCATGAAGATGAATAAGGCGGGCGCGGCGTTGAGTAGACGGTCCTCTTTGGAGAAGGATTGGGCAATGACATTCTGCGCCATTGTGTAAAGCGTAGCAATAAGCAAAAGAACTTTTGCACCAAGCGCCATCAGGCGGGTGGTTTCGATCTGAATTCCAAAGAAGGGATTGAGGAACCGTAGGAACGAGTCGAAAGAAGTATCGTGGAAGTTCGTGTCGGGGATTTGAGCGAGCCCAACCGTATTGTTCACGAACTGCAAATAAATGTCTGCACCATGCATGGCAACAGGGAATAGACCAATACCAAGAAAACTCACACCAAACCAGATTATCCAGCGCCAGTTGAAGGTGAGTACGAACGCCAGTACGATAACCGCCGGTGAGGTTTTGAGGTGAACAGCGAGAGCAAGAGCCAATGCAGAGAGAAAATTATTTTTCGGGTAAGCAAGGATACTGAACAGAATCAGGTCAAGCGTGATGAGATTAACTTGGATGAATCCAAGCGTACGCATCAATGGGGTGTTGATGAGCAGGAAGATGACAGTGATCACAATAGCGAGATGATGGGAGAAGTTGTAGCGTTGGAGAACAGAAACGAGTAAAAAGTAAAAAGAAGCGAGGGCGATGACATTGATGGTCCAGAGCGTGATCATCACACCTTGGTCACCGAGTGGGACGAGGAAGCGCAGCAGAGTCCCCCACAATGGGAGATAGAGATAGGTGTCGGGCAGAGGCTGTCCGTTCGCGAGAGCGGTGGCGGCTTCGAGGTAGTAGTGATAGTCACCATAGCGGAAGCGTTCGCGCAAAATTTGCAGGTACACGAACATGACGAGGAAAAATCCCGCCGTGAGCCAAATGTTGGATTTATTTATTTTTTCATTGGCGAGCAGGTAAAGCAGCACGCCCGCCAATATCCACGTGAGAGATGTGGAGGCAAGCGTCACCGCAAGGTTGGAAAGCGGCCATTCCTGAATGAACAGGTTGATTCCGTCCATACCGTTGCGAAGATAAATGGTAACGAGGCTGGCAAGGACAAGAAGAGTTATAACAACCCAAACGCGAAATGTGTTTTGTAAGGCTGATTTCATTGTGTATCCTGAAACGCCTTATTATCCCTTAAAACCGTCAATTGCAGAACAAGTCCAAGCAGGATGAGGGCAAGCGGCAGGAAAGACCAGCTATATCGCGGAAAATATCCGATCGGTTTCAACACCACATATACTGGCAACATACTCAGCAGGAACAGGCTCAAGCGCAGATCGATCTTTTCAAAGATGCCTTTGCGATACATTAATGAAATTAACGCAATAACCAAACCAAATAAAATTGGCAGAGTGATCAAAATCAAATCCAGCGGACTATTGCTAATCTGATTTCGCAAAAATTCTTCATCGCCGCCAAATACCACTCTTGTAATGCTCAACAACACAGACCCAATCGAAGTCTGGTCGTTCATTTCATGAGTCAATGTATAACCGGGTTTGACGCGGGTATAGACGAAAGCAATGAACAAGGATGGGAGCGGAATCGCGACGAGATAGGACACCCAACGCTTCCAACTTAACCGAAGCCAGTTGACGAAAGAACCCCAAACTTGAGAGAACCCGCCAACGTAGGTTGGTTCAATAAAGGTGATCGACGTGAAGATGGCTCCTGCAAAATTCAGCCGCAGCATGCCAGTCATCATACCTGTGGCGAACATGGCGCCAAATTTTCCTTCTTTGGCAAAATGCGCCCCAAACAACAAGGTCATGATCGCCAGCGGTTCGATCAAACCAAAACGGAAGAAATATATAAAGCTGGATGGCAATGAAATAATTAAAAAAAGTGCGCTGGCTACCACAAAAGAAAGCCGTTTTGACAACCCAAAGAAAGCGGCAAGTTCAATGGTCAGCAGAACCGATAATAGTGCAGACCACACATTGAGAAAGAACTGCGCCGAAAGGGATTGCCCAAATAAAATATGCAAAAGTCCGATCACGTAAGGATAAAGGACTTTGTAAGCCCACGGGGGAGACTGGAACAGAAAGGTATCACCTGCGATATAAATATTACGTGCCAATATCTGATAATCTGAAACATCTTGATATTGAGGCAAGAGCACTACACTTTGCAGGTTGGGCAAATCCAGCGTTAAGAACATCAGCAAGATCGGCAAACCCAAGGCAAGCAAATATCCCTTCGTGGAATAGATTCTTGAACGCAGGATGAAGTCGAGCAGCTTAATGACAATAAACGCAAGAATGATTGGCAAAAGCAGAAAGTGGAGAGAAGGCTTAGCCGTAACATCCGCAATGTAATACATGCACAGGCCTGTCAGTGCGAGGTAAATATCAACTACATCGATAATACCTAAGCGATAAAAAGCAGATAGCCCATCCCATAAACTCCATACAAGGCACCCTAGGAAAAGCATAAGGAGCAAGTTCTGAATAAGCTGAAAAATACCAGTCGGAAAATCAAGCGCGGACTTGGACAGCCATATCTGCGAATATGCCGAGCGGGTGGAACCATCTGAACTTAGGATCACGGGTTCAAAACGCCCATTGCCATAGTTTGTGAAGAGGAGCGAGCCTTTCAATTCAGCGTTCCCAACATAGGGCAAATCACTGAATGTGCCTTCATCCAGATCATCCACAGACTTGGCGGTAGCGACTTCATAACTTTTCCCGCTAGTAAGTTCAACAAGCTCGATCTGACGCTGCTCCGCTCCTTGCAGGATGATGACCAGACGTTCATCTTCATCGAGAGAAATGAAACCATCGAATTTCATGGTCATCCAAAACAAGCTTTTGTCAAAACCGTGGGTATTGATAGATTCAACGGGAAACTCAAGGAAGGAACGATATGGAAGCTGCACAACTTCGCTATAGGATGGGTTTAAGGCATAGGTCCGTGCCCATGTGTTGGAAGTGAGGTCCTCTTCGCTAAAGTAGACATGGACGCCCAAACCGGATTGAGGAAGGAAAAAGCTAAGGGTTAGTTTGGCAACAAGCACGAGTGTGAGAAGAAACGTCGCCGCTTTTTGGGAGAGAAAGTTCCGACCGAAGAAAAAGGCGAATGGCAGAATCAGAGTCGCAGTGATGAATTCCAGCGGCGTATTCCAAGGGAAACCATCCAATAACGATGGAACGCGCGATGGTATGAGCAGAATGCCATAGCCGAGCAAAATAGAAAGAATGGCGAGGTTGTTTGATGTATTCTGTTCCGGATTGGCTTCGCTTGGGGTTTGAAAGAAGAAAAGAACTTCAATGCCAATCAGCCAGATACATGCCAGAATGGGTCCGATGATCTTGATAGCTTCAATGCTGGGAGTGCGGAGAAAGAAGAATGCGGACAGAATTATGGGAACGGCAAGAGCAGCGAGTTGACCGAACTTGCCACCCAATACTGAAACGAGCTTTGCTATGTAACTCTTCAAAAAAAATGGCGCTAATAAAATAATAAGCCCAGCCAGCATGACTACAACGGCAAGAAGAGTTGTAGTGCGCAGGCTTTGAGAAAGCGCGATGAAAAGAGTCCATGCTCCTGCGAGGAGGAGTTCTACCCCAACGAGGCGGAAGAAATTGGTTTCAGTATTGGATGAACGGGTCATGTTACTTTGTTAATTGCTCCACGCGACTCTCACCTACCGCATAATACTTCGCATCTTTGTGATGGACAATGATGGCGGCGGTAGATTGTTCGGGGATGAGCTGACCGGAAATGGAGAGGCTCATGCCGAGTTCCGATTCTACAGCAGGAAGTAATTTAAAGACCTTGAAGTGATCTTCGAGTTCAGGGATGGCGGGATAGCCCCACGAGTAGCGCTTGCCTTGGCTTTCACCAATGCCCAACTCGCGGCGCACATGCTCATGCAGGTAGTTGGCGGTCGCTTCGGCGGTTTGGACGGCGAGACCGTGAATGAAATAGGCTTCGGTGTAGTCATTGGCGGCTTGAAGTTTGTCGAATTTGTCGCTGGCAGCTTGACCAACGGTCACGACTTGAAGCGCGACCACATCCATTTGACCGGATTCGACCGAGGCGTAGTAATCAGAGAGCGCGAGATGGTCATCGTGCGGTTGACGTGGGAAGGTGAAGCGCGAAATTTCTTTCTTGCTTTCGGCATCTTCATAGATGATAAGGTCATTGCCATCAGACTGACAGGCGAAGTAGCCGTACACGGCTTGAGGTTTGAGCCAACCTTCTTTGAGCGCGTCCTTGGTCATTTTGGCAAGGCGGGTATCGAACTCGGCTTTGAGTTTTTCCCATTCCGCGCCGTGGGTATTCTTCGCGCCCCACGAGAGGCGATATAACTCGTTCATGTTGAGGTGCTTCAAGACCATTTCGAGTGGCATGTCTTTGACGATGCGCTGTCCGAGTTTGGCAGGTAAAGCAATCGGTGACGCTACAACTTTCGAGCGCTGACCGCTGGGTGATGCCTGCTCAGTTTGCGAAGCGCGGTTGAGTTCCATTTCAGATTCTTTGCGAATCTTGGCGAGCAACTCAGGGCGCTTGTTCTTGTCAATGAGCGTATCCATCGTCTCCAAGCCTTCGAAGGCATCCTTACAATAGAAGACACCTGCTTCATATGTTGCACCATCTTCGGTTTGCAGGATGCGACGACCAAAGCGGCGATTAATTGCCGCGCCTCCGATCAGGACCGGGAAGTTGAGTTTGCGGCGTTGGAGTTCGTTAACGATCAGCGGCATCTGCTTGGACGTGGACACAAGCAACGCAGATAAACCAATCGCAGTCGCGTTGACTTCAACAGCCTTGGAGATAATCGTCTCGGCGGGGACTTGCTTGCCGAGGTCGATCACGTCATAGCCGTTATTCGCGAGAATGGTTTTTACTAAATTTTTGCCGATGTCATGCACATCGCCGTAGACGGTAGCAAGCACGACCAATCCCTTACTGACACCTTCGACCTTTTCAAGATAATTTTCAAGGTGTGAGACGGTCTTCTTCATCACTTCGGCAGACTGAAGCACGAAGGGCAGAATCAACTCACCTGCACCGAACTTGTCACCCACTTCTTTCATGGCGGGCAACAGCACGTTGTTGAGCACATGCACAGCCACTTCATGGCGAGCGGAGCGTGTGCCGGTCGGTTCGCGGTTGATGATCTCATCGATATCCGCTTCGACGCCGTCCTTGAAGCGATGCACGATCTTCCAATGCAGCTTCTGTTCGGAGGTCATACCTTCGGTCGGGTCAGCGACGGTCGAGCCGGTGGTGACTTCCACTTTTTCAAAGTATTGAATGAAACGCTGTAACGCGTCTTCGCGGCGGTTGAAGATGAGGTCTTCGCACAATTCTTTTTCTTCGGCGCTGATCTCGGCATAGGGCATCACATGCGCGGCGTTGACAATTGCCATGTCCAAACCGGCTTGCACGCAGTGATAGAGCATGACGGAGTTCAACGCTGGGCGAGCTTGCGGCGCGAAACCGAATGAGAGGTTGCTCACGCCAAGCGAGGTCATCACACCCGGCAAAGCGGACTCGATCAAGCGAATACCTTCGATAGTTTCTTTGGCGGAATCAATAAATTCCGGGTCGCCGGTGGCGAGAGTAAAGGTCAGGTCGTCGAAGACGAGATCTTCGGCTTTCAATCCGTGGTCGTTGACGGCAATATCGTAGATGCGTTTCGCCACTTCCAACTTGCGCTGGGCGGTCTTCGCCATGCCCTGCTCATCGATGGTCAACACGATGACAGCCGCGTTGTATTTCTTGGCAAGCGCAAAGACCTTGTCGGCTTTTTCGCGCCCGGCTTCGAGATGGGTCGAGTTGATGAGACAACGTCCCGGCGCGGTTTGCAGCGCTACTTCGAGCACATCCAACTCGGTGGTGTCGATCACGAGCGGAACGTCCACGCCCATTTGCAACTTCTTCACGACCTTGCGCATTTGCTCAGCTTCATCCGCGCGCTCGGTCACTGCGACGGAAATATCCAGCGCGTGTGCGCCGCCCGCCACTTGTTCGCGTGCGATGTCGAGAATGCCATCGTAATCTTCTTCAAGCAGCAGACGCTTGAACTTGCGCGAACCCTGCGCGTTGCAGCGCTCGCCAAGCAAGGTCGGGGCGGGGTCCTGTCGCATGGCAATGG
>Ga0075012_10002913_pt1 | contig 16575 bp, 12 predicted proteins | sample All_14_2_FD_71474 | JGI IMG/M metagenome (GOLD analysis project Ga0075012, IMG submission 71474) | Freshwater microbial communities in response to fracking from Pennsylvania, USA - Allegheny Zone_MetaG_DW_15 | ecosystem: Environmental > Aquatic > Deep subsurface > Groundwater > Drilled... | reverse complement strand
GCGCTGGCGACAGCCGAAACGTTTGGCGACCTCGGAGGCCGTACGCCGGGCGGCATCGGCACCGGGCTTGCCCGTAAAGGCATTGGCGCAGCCAGCATTGACGACCAGGGCGCGGACGTCCTTGCCGCCGTCGTCGCCGTCCAGATGGCGGCGGCACCAGTCGACCGGGGCCGAGCCGATCTTGTGCCGCGTAAAGACCCCGGCGCAGCTGGTGCCCCGGGCAAAGCGGAACACCACGAGGTCGTCGCGCTGGTGTTTGTAGAAGCCCGCCCGGGCGGTGGCGATCTCGACCCCGCCGACGGGGCCCATGGTCGGGAAGGGCACGGCCAGGGGAGAGATTTCCAGCCCCGGCTTGCCCGGTGCGGCGGGCGCAGGGGTCGGGTCAGCCGGCCTCGCGCCGCGTTTCAGGGCGGCAGTGAAGGGGTCGAAGGCCTTTTCCAGAGACGTGCGGCCGGTGGACTTTGGCTTGGGCGGCTTCATTCGCCGGTTCCTGCGGACGGAGGGGCCGAGGCGGGCTCCTCGAGGGTGGACTCGGGCTCGGCCGCCAGCAGGAATTCCACATCGGCCCGGCCGCGCAGCCCCTCCAGCAGCTGGCGCACGCCCTCATAGGTCAGATAGCGGACGATCTGGGGACGGGCCTGCTCAAGCGTCGGCGGGGTCTCGCGGCGGCGATCCTCGACCCGCACCACCGCCCAGCCGCCTTCGGTCTGGAAGGGGCCGACGGTCGATCCCGCGGGCTTGTCGCGCAGGGCATTGGCGAAGGCTTCGGGCAGGACGTCGAGGGTGCGATAGCCCAGATCCCCGCCCGAGAAGCGCGTAGCCTCGTCGATGGAGCTTTCGGCCGCCACGGCCTCGAAGGCGGCACCGGTGCCCAGCACGCCCATGACGGTCTCGGCCTCCTCACGGGTGCGCGACAGGATCAGGCGAATGCGGACTTCTTCTGACGACCGGGCCAGCCGCAGCTGTTCCTGATAGAGCGCCTCAACCGCCTGATCGGTAATGGTGCCGTTGACGACCGCTTCGACCAGCACATCGCCGAGGATGCGGTCGCGGGTAACCTCAAGACGGCGCTGGACCAGCGGCGACTTGTCCAGACCCCGGCGTTCGGCCTCGCGGGCCAGCAGTTTCTGGTCGATGACCTCGTCCAGAACGCGACGGAACAGGCTGGAGGTGACGTCCAGCGGTTCACCCTCGCCGATCAGGCCCTGGGCCACCGCCTCGCGCTTGACGTCCGAGGCCCAGATGGTCTCGCCCGCGACCCGGGCCACGGCCTGGTCGCCCGGTTCCGGCGGACGGTCACTGCCCCGATCCCCGGTACAGGCCGACAGGGTGAGCGCCAGCATCAGGGCGGTCAAAAGAAAGACAAGCGGGTTGGACGACAGTCGCATGCGGCGCTCCTCGGCCCGGGCGAAGGGAATACGGCCTTTGGGGCTTGTCCGGGAGGGCCCGGCTGAATGCCCCTCGCGTTGACAGGGATAAGGCCGGTGCTTAAGTCCCGCCTGCGCCCAAGTCGAGGGGTTTCCACCGTTCGCGTGGCCGGGTTTCGGGGTTTTTGCCCTTCCGGCGCCGGATGGTGCGAAGGCCGCCGCCGGGATGGCGTGTATCGCTGCTCGCCCAAGCCCCCCTAGACAGGGCCCCACAGACTGAGCCTGTCCGCTCACCGTAGTTTTCCGGATCCTCCATGCTCGGCTTTGCCAAGAAATTTATCGGTTCCTCGAACGACCGCAAGGTCAAGGGCTTCATGGCCCAGGTCCAGAAGATCAACGCCCTCGAGGACAAGTTCGCCGCCCTGTCCGACAGCGAGCTTCGCATGATGACCGACGCCTTCCGGGACCGGCTGGCCAAGGGCGAGACGCTGGACAAGCTGCTCAACGAAGCCTTTGCCGTGGTGCGCGAGGCGTCCAAGCGGGTGCTGGGCCAGCGTCAGTATGATGTGCAGCTGACCGGCGGCATGATCCTGCACGAAGGCGGGATCGCCGAGATGCGCACCGGTGAGGGCAAGACGCTGGTGGCCGTGGCGCCGGTGTATCTGAATGCGCTGGCGGGCAAGGGCGTGCACGTCATCACCGTCAACGACTATCTGGCGCGCCGTGACGCCGAATGGATGGGCCGGGTCTATCGCTTCCTCGGCATGGAAGTGGGCGTGATCGTCAACGGCCTGTCGGGCGGACAGCGCCAGGCCGCCTATGCCGCCGACATCACCTATGGCACCAACAATGAGTTCGGCTTCGACTATCTGCGCGACAATCTGGTCTATGACCGGCGCGAGATGGTCCAGCGCGGCCACCACTTTGTCATCGTCGATGAGGTCGACTCCATCCTGATCGATGAGGCGCGCACGCCGCTGATCATCTCGGGCCCGACCGAGGACCGGTCCGACCTGTATGTGACGCTGGACGGTATCATCAAGGAGCTCATCCAGGAGCCGTCGTACTTCGAGGTCGACGAAAAGCAGCGCCAGGTGCTGCTGACCGAAGAGGGCTCGGAGGCTATTGAGGCCATTCTGGAGGAGCGCGGCCTGTTCGCCGAGGACACGACCGGCCTTTATGATGCGGCCAACATCAGCCTGGTGCACCATGCCAACCAGGCCCTTCGCGCCAATACGCTGTACCAGCGCGACAAGGACTACATCATCCGTTCCGACGAGGTGATGCTGATCGACGAGTTCACCGGCCGGATGATGCAGGGGCGCCGTCTGTCCGAGGGCCTGCACCAGGCGCTGGAGGCCAAGGAAGGCGTCAAGATCCAGCCCGAGAACCAGACCCTGGCCTCGGTCACCATCCAGAACTATTTCCGCCTGTATTCCAAGCTGTCGGGCATGACCGGCACGGCCGCGACCGAGGCCCAGGAATTCCTCGACATCTACAAGATGGATGTCATGGAGATTCCGACCAACCGGCCGATCAAGCGCATCGACTATGACGACGAGGTCTATCGCACCTCGCGCGAGAAGAATGAGGCGATCGCGAAACTGATCGCCGAACGCCATCTGGCGGGTCAGCCGATCCTCGTCGGCACGGTCTCGATCGAGAAGTCCGAGACCCTGTCGAAACTGCTGCAGACCTATGAGTACAAGGTCGAGGTTGATCGCACCCTCAAGGCCGAGTTCAAGGGCCGCGAGAAGGAGGCACAGAAGGCCGGCGATGCGGCCTATGACATCCGCTATGAAACCCGGCTGAAGGGCATCCCGCACAGTGTGCTGAACGCGCGCCAGCACGAGCAGGAAGCCTTTATCGTCGCCGAGGCGGGCCTGCCCGGCGCGGTGACCATCGCCACCAACATGGCCGGCCGCGGCACCGACATCCAGCTGGGCGGTAACCTGGAAATGCGCCTGCAGCGCTGGCGCCAGGAGCAGCGCAACATGGGCATCGAGGTCACGCCCGAGGCCGAGGCCGCCCAGGAAGCCCAGTTCAAGACCGAGATTGCCGAGCAGCGCGCCATTGCGCTGGAGGCCGGGGGGCTGTTCGTGCTGGGCACGGAACGCCACGAAAGCCGCCGGATCGACAACCAGCTGCGCGGCCGGACCGGCCGTCAGGGCGACCCCGGCACCTCGAAATTCTATCTGTCCTGCGAAGACGACCTGCTGCGGATCTTTGCCGGTGACCGGCTGGATTCGATCATGAAGACCTTCGGCGTGGCCGAGGGCGAGGCCATCACCCATCCGTGGCTGAACAAGGCCATCGAGCAGGCCCAGAAGAAGGTCGAGCAGCGCAACTACGACATCCGCAAGAACCTTCTGAAGTACGACGACGTCGTCAACGACCAGCGCAAGGCCGTGTTCGAACAGCGTCAGGAGTTCATGGACGCGACCGACATGTCGGAGCTGGTTGGTGAATTCCGCCACGATGTGATCAACGATCTGGTCGAACGCTATATGCCGCCCAAGGCCTATGCCGAGCAGTGGGACATCGACGGGCTGGACGAAAAGGTCCGCTCGACCCTGGGTCTGGAGCTGCCGCTCAAGGAGTGGGCCGCCGAGGAAGGCGTGTCGAACGAGGAGTTCGAGGACCGGCTGCTGGCCGCGTCGGACGCGCGCGCCGAGGAGCGGCTGAAGCTGATTGGCGACGACCGCATGCGGGGGCTGGAGAAGCAGTTCCTGATGCAGATGATCGACATGCAGTGGCGCGAGCATCTGGTGCATCTGGATCATCTGCGCGGCGTCATCGGCCTGCGCGGCTATGGCCAGCGTGACCCGCTGAATGAGTACAAGACCGAGGCCTTCGCGCTGTTCGAGAGCCTGCTGTACGACCTGCGGCACAATGTGACCCGCTGGCTGATGACGGTCGAGTTCCGCTTCGAGCCGCCGCCCCAGATGCCCGAGTTCGAAGAAATCCACCTCAATCCCGGCACCGGCGAGAACGAGATGGCCAACCCCAATGCCCAGCTGCCGGAAGGCCGTCTGGACGGGGACGACCGGTCCCGCATGCCGGTCGAGATGCTGCCGGAAGGCTGGCAGCGCACGGGCCGCAACTCGCTGTGCCCCTGCGGCTCGGGCCGCAAGTTCAAGCACTGCCACGGGGCGTTGGTCTAGGGCGCGTTGCGCCGCGCTAACGCTCGCGACGCGGTCGCTCGCTGCTTGAGCGCATATCAAGGGCGCTACGCCTGGCTCGCGGAGCCTCGCGGCTTGAGCGCGAAGGAGACTGACGCATGACCACGGCGCGCAAGGATCTGTTCACGCGGGCGTTGGCGGCAGCGCCCGGTCGGCTGCATTTCGCGGCGCACAGCCACCATCTGTGGCCGGATGCCAGCTTCGATGGCCAGGTCGAGGCCTGGAATGACGGCGTGCGGCTGGCCGACAAGAAGTGGGACCGGGTGTTCGGCGAGGTCGTGCCCGAGGCGCAGGGCCATGTGGCCAGCGAGCTGTCGCTGCCCGATCCGGAGACGGTGGTCTTTGCCCTGAACACCCACGACTTCCTGATCCGTATCGTCTCGGGCATGCAGCAGCGGCCCGTGCGCATCCTGACCACAGGGGGCGAATTCCACGCCTTCCGGCGGCAGGCCGAGCGCTGGGAGGAGTCCGGCCAGGCGGTGGTGACACGGGTGTCGCCCGATCCGGTCGAGACGCTGGGCGAGCGCTATGTGGCGGCGGCCCGTTCGGGCGGCTTTGACCTGTTCGCCATCAGCCAGGTCTTCTTCCGGACCGGTCAGGTGTTCGACGGGCTGGAGGCGCTGGCGGACCTGTGCCGTCCGGAAGGGCCCTGGGGCATTGTCGACGGCTATCACGGCTTCATGGCCACGCCGACCGACCTGTCGGCGGTGGCGGACCGGCTGTTCTATGTCACCGGCGGCTATAAATACGTCATGGCGGGTGAGGGGGCGGGGATTCTGCACGCGCCGCACGGCTACTGCGAACGACCCGAGATCACCGGCTGGTTCGCCGAGTTCGGCAATCTGATGGGGCCGCCCGAGGGCGTGCGCTATCGCGGGGATGCCGGGCGGTTCTGGGGCGCGACCTTCGATCCGACGCCGCTCTACCGGTTCAATGCGGTGCGCCGGATGCTGGCAGCCGAGGGGCTGACCACCCCGGTCATCACGCAGCATGCGCTGGCCCGGCTGGCCCAGTTCCAGAGTGCCGTGCAGGAGGGCCGTTGCGGCCTGTTGGGGACGGCTGAACTTGTCAATCCGATTGCGGGACAACCCGGCAATGACCTGCCGACCCGGGCGCGGTTCCTGGCCATCCGCCATCCGGAGGCCCAGGCCTGGCGCGCGCGGCTGCTGGAGGCCGACATCGTCACTGACGTGCGCGACGACATCATCCGCTTCGGCTTTGGCCTGTATCAGGACGAGGGCGACGTCGAGCAACTGATCGCCGGCTGCGCCCGGATACTGGCCACCTAGTAGAAGGTGGTGTCGTCCTGACGCTGGGCCTTGGGCGCCGGCGGCGGCGCCGTGGGCCGTTTGGGCGCCGGCGGGTTGGCGGACGGAGGTGAGGCGTCGTCGCCCGCCTCTGGTGCGGTCTCACCCTCCGGGATCGGCGGCAGGTCGGGATAGTCGAGCGGCGGGGTGCCGTCGGACTGCGGCTCGGGCTCCAGACCCAGTTCGACGGGGACGTCGGCATCGATGCGGTCCGGCGCGCCCAGGTCGTCGCGGATGAACACCCAGGAGCGCGGATCCGTACAGGCGCAGGCCTTGAGATAGCCCTGCTGGTCGCGCCACAGGATCAGCGGGTACTGCGGCTGCAGGCCGGAATTCCGCAGATAGCCGGTCAGGTCGGTGACAAATTTCTGCCCGGCGTCGACCACAGCGCTGCGGGCCAGATTGTCGTCGGCGGCGGGAATGCCGGCGGCGGTCCAGCTGGCGGTCGGGGTGGCAGTCCAGCGCTCATAGAGAGACCAGTCGCGCGTCAGCCACAGCTCGGCGACCGTGGCGCGCTCGGCGGCAGTCGACTGCTGCGCGCCCTCGCGGTCGGGGCGGGCGAACAGGATGAAGCGCACCTCGGCCCCGGCGGCCTTGAGCTTGGGCACTTCCTCGCGCTCATAGCGCTGCATGGCGGCGCTGTCGCGATAGCCGACGATATAGACGGGCGAGCCGCCGCCGCCGGCCGAGATCCAGCCTGCCTCGTCCAGCAGGGTCTGGATGGATTCCTGATCGCGCGAGACGGTGACCGGCTGGAACCGGGCGTAATAGGTCCAGTAGGCCCAGTAGCCGCCACCGGCGATCAACAGGCCCACCAGGGCGGCCAGTGCTGACCAGACAAAGAAACGACGCATGCGGGGGAGCGCTCCGTGGACGTTAAGGATCGTACCCTAGCACCGTTCTGTCGGCATTTCGAAGACGGTCAAGCGGTTTCGCCCGAGGGTGGCCCTGAGGGGGTGATCGCAAGGGCGGCGGACCCTCATCGCGGAATATGCGGTTCGTTGTCTCAGGGGCCGGTCTGATTGAGGCGAAAGATCCGACCGGCAATATCGGCGTTCACGCCTTCATAGGCCGCAACACGCTCATCGATGGCAGAGGTGCGCCCGTCCAATCCCCGTTCCTCGGTCAGGAAGCCGTGAATGCTGATCAGGATTCCCATGCCGGCGTCCATGTTGACCAGAAAGTCATCCCGGATGGGCGTCACGGCCTCGCGCAATCGCCTGAGGCGGGGGTCCGGGATGTATAGCTGGCTCTCCGCCGCCATGCTGAAGCGAGCCCGGGGAAGAGACGCCTCCATGCACGCGATGGCGGCGCTCAGGTCCGCGATGGTCTGGTCAATCTCCTGTGCCCGAACGGGGATGGGTCTGCCCATGTCATAGGCCATGGACACGCGATAATAGGCCGCGATCCCGTCGTAGAAGCAGGCGGTGCCTGTGACGATGGTGTGATCATAGCTGCTAGTCGGGTAGAGTGCGCCGGCCGAGCGCAGCCTCTGGGCGGTGCTCTCGGACATGACGACAGGCGCGCTGTTGATGGAGGCCTGAGTGGCTTTCATCTTGGCCTCGTCACCGACCAGCAAGGCTGCGTAATAGGTTTCCATGTCCGACAACATGCGGTCGACCTTTGTCGCCTGTTCGATGCTCATGAGGACCATATGATCCACGAGCTGGACGTCGGCCGGATCGTCGAGACGACTGGTCGTCGGGATGGAAGTCAGATCGGCAATGATTCCGCGTACTTCGCTACGGGCGTCGGCAAGGGTAGAGGAAAGGGCGTCGAAGGCATCGCCGAATTGACTCTCCGGCGCTTCGTTAAGCCGAACAATGTCCTGAATGACGCGATCCAGAGCCGCCATGACGCGCTGGTCGGCCTGCTGGACCGTCTGGATCGTGTTCAGCGTTGTCTCGCGTCGCTCCGCAGATACGACGGTCTGCGCGGTGGCCGGAGCAGCCAAGGCGACCATCAGGGCGCACAGGCCCGCAGCAATAAGCCGGATCATCTTGTCTCCCCCTACCCCCTGTCACGAAAGCGGCACGGGGCGGGGTCGTCAAGTCAGTTCATCACCCCATGGTCGGAATGACAAACGAGCTGTCGGCGTGCTCCAGGTCGCTGTCGGGCCAGCGGGCGGTGACGGTCTTGACCTTGGTCCAGAACTTCACGCCTTCCATGCCGTGCTGGTTGGTGTCGCCAAAGGCCGAGCGCTTCCAGCCGCCGAAGGTGTGATAGGCGACCGGCACCGGGATGGGCACATTGATCCCGACCATGCCGACATTGACGCGGGCGGCAAAGTCACGCGCGGCGCGGCCGTTCTGGGTGAAGATGGCGACGCCGTTGCCGTACTGATGCTTCGACGGCAGGGCCAGGGCTTCTTCGAAGTTTGCGGCGCGGACGATCTGCAGCACGGGGCCGAAGATCTCTTCCTTGTAGGACTCCATGTCCGGCTTGACGTGGTCGAACAGAGACGGGCCGACGAAGTAGCCGCCCTCGTGGCCCTGCAGGGAGAAGCCGCGACCGTCGACGACCAGCTCGGCGCCGTCCTTGACGCCCTGGTCGATCCAACCCTCGACGCGGGCCCTGTGGGCGCCGGTGACGACCGGGCCGTAGTGGGCGCCGGCATCGGTCGAGATACCGACGCGCAGGCTTTCGATCTCGGCGACCATGCGTTCGCGCAGGATGTCGGCGGTCTTGTCGCCGACGGGGACGACGACCGGCAGGGCCATGCAGCGTTCCCCGGCCGAGCCGAAGGCTGCGCCGGACAGGTCCTTGACCACCTGGTCCATGTCGGCGTCGGGCAGGACGATGCCGTGGTTCTTGGCGCCGCCCATGGCCTGGACGCGCTTGCCGTGGCGCGCGCCGGTTTCATAGACATAGTTGGCGATGTCAGAGGAGCCGACGAAGCTGATGGCGTGGACCTGGGGATGGGTCAGGATGGCGTCGACCGCGACCTTGTCGCCGTGCACGACGTTCAGGACACCGGCGGGGGCACCCGCCTCCATCATCAGCTCGGCGAGGCGGACGGGCACCGACGGGTCACGCTCGGAGGGCTTGAGGATGAAGGTGTTGCCGACGGCGATGGCCACGCCGAACATCCACATCGGGATCATGGCCGGGAAGTTGAACGGGGTGATGCCGGCGACCACGCCCAGCGGCTGGCGCATGGAATAGACGTCGATGCCGGGGCCCGCGCCCCAGGTGTATTCGCCCTTGACCGCATGGGGGATGCCGCAGGCGAATTCGATGACTTCTAGACCGCGCTGAACGTCGCCCTTGGAGTCGGCGATGACCTTGCCGTGCTCGGCGCTGAGCATTTCGGCCAACTGGTCCATATTGGCTTCGACCAGCCGCTTGAACTCGAACATCACCCGCGCGCGGCGCTGGGGATTGACCGTCGACCAGCTTTCAAAGGCGGTCTGGGCGGCCTGGACGGCGCGGTCCAGTTCGGATTCGGTGGCCAGCTGCACGCGGGCCTGCACCTCACCGGTGTTCGGATTGAAGACGTCACCGTAGCGGCCCGAGGCGCCGGTGAAGCTCTGGCCGTCGATGAAGTGGTGGATGTCGCGCATGGACGTCTCTCTCCTGGAAGGGGCAGTCTTTGTGATTGCGGGCGGTTTACCGTGCGGAACCGGGCGAGGCCACCCCATCGGTGTCGAGCGCCGCCACAAGGGTGTGCCGCACGGCATCGGGGCTCAGCATCGGCAGGAAATGGGTCGCGCCCGGCACCCTGCGGCTGCGGACATGGGACAGGCCGGGCGGACGGTCGGGGACATGGCAGGTGGAGCCGGTCTCGGCCCTGAGAATCTGGATGGGATGCCGGAAGCGGATCATGGCGCCCCACGGGTTGTGCGCCTGGGCGGCATAGCCGGACGCCTCCCAGTCCGGGCGACAGGCGAGGGTCAGGCCGTCGCCGGAGGGCATGAGGCCGGTTTCCAGCCAGGCGTCGAGCACCTCATCGGACCAGCCGGTAAAGGCGCCGCGCCCGCGATAGGCCTTTCGCGCGGCCTCATGGTCGGGGAAGTCGGCTCGGCGCTTTCGGGCATTGCGGACCAGCGGGATCCGCTCGGCCATCCGCGACATGCCCGGAAGATTGAAGGCGAGCGTGGTGAGCGGCAGCCAGATGACGGGATCGAGCAGAACGAGCCCCCGCACACGCTCCGGCCGCTTGGCGGCGGCCAGCAGGCTGACGGTGCCGCCCATGGAGTGACCCGCCAGCACGGGGCGGCCCTCCAGCGTGTCGATGACGGCCAGCAGGTCGCGGCGCAGATCCTGCCAGCCGCGCCGGCCTTCGGGATCGGCAGGCAGCTGAGTCAGTCCGTGGCCGCGCTGGTCGATGGCCCAGATGCGCCGGCCCTCGGCCAGTGGCGCCAGCAAGGGGCGGTAGGTGGTGGCATTGAAGCCGTTGGCGTGCAGGAAGACGAGATCGACCGGGCCGTCCGTGTGGCCCAGCTCAAGCACGGACAATGAGCCGTCAGACCCGACCGGCACGGACAGACGGCGTTCAGGGGCTGTCACGCGGGGCAGGCGGGGCAGCGGCCGTGGGCCTCGATGGTGGTGTGGCTGATGACATAGCCGGCGGCGGTCGCGGCGCGCGTCAGGCTGATCGCCTGTTCACCCGTCACCTCCTGCGTCGCCCCGCAGCAGTCGCAGATCAGAAAAGCAGCGGCGTGCAGGGGATTGCCGTCAGCCTCTGGCTCGGCACAGGCGACATAGGCGCTGATCGAGGCGATGCGGTGGGCCAGGCCCCGGCGTTCAAGGAACTCGAGGGCGCGATAGACGGTCGGCGGCTTGGCGGCCTGTCCGTCCTCGCCGAAGCGGGCGATCAGATCATAGGCCTTCATCGGCTCTCCGGCCCCGATCAGCAGCTCCAGCACTCGGCGGCGCGGCGCCGTCAGTCGCTCGCCATCGGCCTGGCATCGCGCCTCGGCCTCGGTGACGCGCTGGTGCACCGAGGCAGCGTCGAGCGCGGCCGTATCATGATCGTGATCGCAACTGTGTCCCATGGTCCTCAACAGCTAGCGATGCGCGCACTCCGCCGCAACTGCACTTGACGCCATGTGATGTTATCTCATAACACTTTAGCCTGTTCTGCGTCAGTCCTGCTCCCCGAGGTTCCCATGTCCGTTCGTTCGTCCCGTCTTCGCAGCACCGCCCGCGCGGCTCTGCTGAGCGCCCTGATCCTGCCGGTGGCGACGCCGGTGCTGGCGCAGTCGGCGGGGCAGGACCCGGAGCCCGAGGCTCGCACGACCCAACTGGACGACATCATCGTCACGGGCGCGCCGTTCGGCATCAGTGCCGAGGCCAGTCTGATCGCTGTCGATGTACTGGACCAGGAAGCCCTGTCGACCGCGCCCTCGGGCACGCTGGGCGATGTGCTGAGCGGCCTGCCCGGCGTGCGCTCGACCGCCTTCTCGCCGGGCGCCAGCCGCCCCGTGATCCGAGGTCTGGCCGGTCCGCGGGTGCAGGTGCTGACCAATGGCATGGGGCTGATCGACGCCAGTTCCCTGTCGCCCGACCACCAGGTGGCGGCCGATCCGGGCGAGGCCGTGCGCATCGAGGTGCTGCGCGGGCCTCAGACCCTGGCCTATGGCGGCTCGGCCATCGGCGGGGTGGTCAATGTGATCGACGGACGGATCCCGGAAGAGGCTCCGTATGACGGCTTTGACGGTCGCGTGACGGCCCAGGCGTCGAGCGTGGATGGCGGACGGTCGATCGGCGCGGGCTTTACCATCGGCCAGGGCCCCTGGGTGCTGACGCTGGACGGCCTGGATCGCCGCAGCGACGACTATGACATTCCGGTGCCCGCCGAATCGCGCCGTCAGGTCGAGGATGAGGGTGAGGTCTATGAAGATACCGGCAGCACGACGGTCGAGAACAGCGCTTCGCGCGTCCGGGCCTTCGGCAGCGGGCTGAGCTATATCGGTGAGCAGGGCTTCCTCGGCCTGTCGGTCAAGCGCACCGAGAGCGACTATGGCGTGCCCGGCCATGCGCATGAGGATCACGGTGGCGGCGCGCATGACGAGGAAGAAACGGTCACCATCGGTCTGGAGCAGACCCGCTATGACCTGCGCGGTGAATGGCGGTTTGACGATGCGCCGGTCGACCGGATCCGCCTGTCGGCCGGTTATGCCGACTATACCCACACCGAGTTCGAGGGCGACGAGGTCGGCACCGTCTTCACCTCCGACGGCCTGGAAGGCCGGGTCGAGATCGTCATGCCGCGCCGGGGTGGCTGGAACTCGGCCTATGGTCTGCAGGGCCTGAGCCGCGACTTCGATGCGGCGGGCGACGAGGCCTATGTGCCGCCGGTCGAGATCACCGAGATGGGGATCTATACGCTGCACCGCTACGACATGGACAGCTGGGGTCTGGAAGGCGGTCTGCGCTTCGACACGCGTGATCTGGACAGCCCCATCGGCGGCCAGCGGGACTTCGCGAACGTCTCGGCGTCGGCAGGTGTCTATTTCAAGCCGGTCGAGGCGCTGTTCCTCGGCCTGTCGCTGTCGCGCAACGGGCGCGCCCCGACCGAGGCGGAGCTGTTCGCCGAGGGGCCGCACATTGCCACCCGCGCCTTCGAGCTCGGCAATGCCGATCTCGACTCCGAAAAGGTGACCTCGATCGAGGCGACGGTGCACTGGGAGCAGGGCCCGTGGACCGCCGACCTGCACCTGTTCCGGGCCGACTATGACGGCTTCATCGACCTGCGCCCGACCGGCGCCGAGGAGGATGAACTGCCGGTGTTCGCCTATGTGCAGACGGATGCAGAGTTCCACGGCATGGAGGCCCGGCTGGACTATCAGGCTTGGCAGTCCGGCGAGGACGGCCTGACCCTGGGGCTGGGCTATGACTATGTGCGCGGTGACACCGATCTTGGGGCACCCGCCCGCATTCCGCCGTGGTCGCTGAACGGCAAGGCCGAACTGGACCTCGGCCCCTGGACCACCCGTCTGAGCGTGCGCCGGGTCGGTGAGCAGGACCGGGTCACCGACTTTGAACTGCCGACCGACGCCTATACGGCCGCCGACCTCTATCTGGGATGGAGCCCGGATCGCGAGGCGGGCCTGACCCTGTATGTCGAGGGCCGGAATCTGGGCGATGCCGAGGTGCGCGAGCACACGTCGTTCCTCAAGGATCTGACGCCGCTGCCGGGCAGAAACCTGCGCGCGGGCATGGCCTGGCGGTTCTGAATTCCCGTCCCGGGCGGGCCGGTTTGCCGCCCGCCCCGGCATGGGCTAGAAGGCGCGACCTTCCTTCACTCCATGAGTCCCGAGCCTTCATGACCGACACCACCTCCATGCAAACCGGCGACATGTCCGGCCAACTCGCCGGTAACGTGCTGTTCTATGGCAAGCCCGAACCCCTTTCGGTCGAGAACCACGGCAAGCTGGGCATCAACCCGTCGGACAAGCCCTATGCGTTTGTCGCCCAGTCGAACATCGTGCCGCTGACGGTCACCGAGTTCGCGCCGGCGGCCCTGTCGTTCCCGGTTATCTTCATCGGTGACAATCGCCAGCCTGTCGCGGTGCTGGGCCTGCGTCAGGGTGAAAACCTGTACATCGATGACGGCGCGTTCCGCTCGGACGCCTATATCCCGGCCTATGTGCGCCGCTATCCGTTCGTGTTTGCCAATGACGAGGCCCAGAAGCGTCTGATCCTGTGCGTGGACCGTCAGGCGCCCTTCCTGGCCGAAGGCGGCCAGCAGCCGCTGTTCAAGGACGGCCAGCCCAGCGAGTTCACCCAGCAGGCGATGGAGTTCTGCAACAATTTCGAGCAGGAGCGCCTGCGCACGGAATCGTTCGTCAAGCTGATCCAGGATCTGGACCTGCTGGACGTGCGCGAGGCCGTCTTCACCCCGCGCGGCCCGAACGGTGAAGCCGGCGAGCCGCAAAAGATCGCCGAATACTATGCCGTGTCGGAAGACAAGCTGAAGGCCCTGCCGGCCGACAAGCTGGTCGAACTGCGCGACAACGGTGCTCTGGGCCAGATCTACAGCCACCTGACGTCGCTGCTGGGCTGGGACCGTCTGATCGCCATGACCTTCCAGCGCGCTGCCGCCCAGCCGGCTGCCGCCAACGCCTGATCCTTTCAGGACGAACCGGATCGACGCCCGTCCCGCGGAATGCGGGGCGGGCGTTTGTCTGTCTGCGACGAAAATCCCGCGCGGGATGACGCAGCGTCATGTCCTGAAGCCTGCTAGGATTCGGCCAGACAAAGCGAAACGGGGAGCCCATGCGCGATCTGGAAGATTTTCGGGCCGAGGTCCGGAACTGGCTTGAGACCCATTGTCCGCCCGAGGTCCGGGGCCCGGCGGCCAGCGAGGATGCCTCCATCTGGGGCGGACGCAAGGCGGTCTTTGCCACGCCGGCGCACAAGGCGTGGCTCGAGGCCATGGGGGCGAAAGGCTGGACCGCGCCCGAATGGCCGAGCGAATACGGCGGCGGGGGCCTGTCGCGCGAGGAGGCCAAGGTGCTGGCCTCCGAACTGCGGCGCATCAAGGCCCAGCCGGCCCTGCTGAGCTTCGGAATCTGGATGCTGGGCCCGGCCCTGCTGAAATTCGGCACCGAGGAACAGAAGAAGCGCTTCCTGCCCGAGATCGTGCGGGGCGAAATTCGCTGGTGCCAGGGCTATTCCGAACCGGGCGCGGGATCGGATCTGGCGGGGCTGCAGACGCGGGCCGAGGACCGGGGCGACCACTGGATCGTCAACGGCCAGAAGGTCTGGACCAGCTATGCCGACAAGGCCGACTGGATCTTCTGTCTGGTGCGCACGGATGCCGAGGCGCCCAAGCATCTGGGCATTTCCTTCGTGCTGTTCGACATGGAGACGCCCGGCGTCTCGACCCGGCCGATCACCCTGATCTCGGGCAAGAGCCCGTTCTGCGAGACCTTCTTCGACGATGTGCGGGTCGAGAAAGCCAATCTGGTCGGCACGCTGAACCGCGGCTGGGACGTGGCCAAATATCTGCTGGCCCATGAGCGCACCATGATCGGGGCCATGGGCGAGATCGGTGGCGGGCGGCCTCTGGGTCAGGTGGCGACGGGGTCGATCGGCACGGACGACGAGGGCCGACTGGACGACACCATGCTGCGCGCCCGCATCGCCGAGCTGGAGGTCGATGCGGCGGCGTTCCGCCTCGCGCTGGAGCGGACGGGTGATCAGATGAAGGCCGGACAGGCCCATCCGGCCATCGCTTCCATGCTGAAATACTATGGCTCGGAACTGAACAAGCGCCGCCACGAACTGCTGATGGCGGCGGGCGGTATCGATGCGCTGGAGTGGGAAGGCGAGCGCTCGCACGAGGGCGCTGTGGCCCGCGACTGGCTGCGCACCAAGGCCAATTCCATCGAGGGCGGGACCAGCGAAATCCAGCTGAATATCATCGCCAAACACCTGCTCCAGCTGCCGGGAGCCTGAGCCATGCCCCTGATCCTGACCGAAGAACAAACCATGCTGAAGGAGGCCGCCGACGGCTTCCTGAACGAGAACGCGCCGCTGGCCCATCTGCGCAAGCTGCGCGACAGCCGCGATGCGGACGGCATCTCGCGCGAGCTGTGGCGGGCCTTCGGCGAAATGGGGCTGGCCGGGGTGATCATCCCGGAGGCGCATGGCGGCGCGGGTCTGGGCGCCGTGGAAGCGGGCGTGGTGGCCGAGAGCCTGGGCCGCACCCTGACCCCTTCGCCCTTCATGGGCTCGGCCGTCCTGTCAGCGCGGGTGCTGGTCGGCGGCGGATCGGAAGCGCAGCAAGCCGCCTGGCTGCCGAAGATTGCGGCGGGCGAGGCCATCGTGTCGCTGGCCGTCGATGAAGGCGCCAAACATGCGCCCGGCAAGATCACGGCCACAGCCGTGCGGTCGGGCAATGGCTTCCGGCTGAACGGCTCCAAGGCCATGGTGCTGGACGGTCATGTGGCCGATGCCGTGATTGTCGCGGCCCTGACCGAAGGCGGCCTGACCCTGTTCCTGATCGATCCGAAGACGGCGGGGATGTCGGTCGAGCGGACCGTTATGGTCGACGCCCACAATGCCGCGCGCATCACCCTGAACGACGTCGAGGTCGATGCGGATGCGGTGATCGGCACGGTCGATGGGGGAGAGGCCCTGTTGGACGGCGCGCTCAACCTGGGCCGGGCCTGTGCGGCCGCCAGCCTTACGGGTGCCGGGGATCAGGCCTTCCAGATCACCATGGAGTATCTGAAGACGCGCAAACAGTTTGGCCGGGCCATCGGCGAGTTTCAGGCCCTGCAGCACCGCGCGGCCCATCTGTTCAGCGAGATCGAGATCGCCCGCGCGGCGACGCTGGGCGCCCTCCAGAAGCTCGATGCCGGGGACGAGGCCGCGCCGCTGGCGGTGGCTGTCGCCAAGGCCAAGGCCGGCCGGGTCGCCGAACTGGCCGTGCAGGAGGCGGTGCAGATGCACGGCGGCGTCGGCATGACCGATGAGTATGACGTCGGCCTGTTCATGAAGCGGGTGCGGGTGCTGAACGAACTGCTCGGCGACGTCGGCTTCCATCAGGATGCGGTGGCGAAAAACCAGGGCTTCTGAACCGATCGTCGCGGGGGTGGTTTGCACTGGCGGGGAGCGCTAAATCTCCCGGCACAGGGAGACACGCACCATGACGCGATCCAACGCGCCCGCCTATATGCCCGGCTTTGGCAACCACTTCTCCACCGAGGCGGTGCCCGGCGCCCTGCCGGTCGGGCAGAACTCGCCGCAGAAGACGCCGCTGGG
>Ga0075012_10002912_pt1 | contig 16576 bp, 24 predicted proteins | sample All_14_2_FD_71474 | JGI IMG/M metagenome (GOLD analysis project Ga0075012, IMG submission 71474) | Freshwater microbial communities in response to fracking from Pennsylvania, USA - Allegheny Zone_MetaG_DW_15 | ecosystem: Environmental > Aquatic > Deep subsurface > Groundwater > Drilled... | reverse complement strand
TGGTGGAGCGGCTGCATATCGAACAGCCGACCATGGCCAATACGCTGGCGCGGATGGAGCGGGATGGGCTGGTGCGCCGCGCCAAGGATAGTGCCGACGCGCGGATACAGCGGATATGGCTGACCGATAAGGGCCGGGCGATGCAGGCGGAAGCCATCCACGCGGCGCTGACGGTCAATGCGCGGGCCCTGGCCGGTCTGTCCGAGGCGGAACAGGCGCAGTTTCTCGACCTTATGCGCCGCGTGATCCTTACCCTGAACCGGTGATTTTTCCCGTATAGGCGGGCAGTGCGAATCCAGGATTGACTCACATACCAACTGAACGGTATGTATTTCTCATGTCCAGACCAACCAAGCAGGCACCCGAGCGCGGCGATGCGCGTTCCAGGCTTCTGGAGGCGGCGCGCGATGTGGTCCGCGCCAAGGGCTTCGCCGCCACCTCCGTCGATGATCTCTGCCGCGCGGCCGGGGTGACCAAGGGCGCCTTCTTCCATCATTTCGACAGCAAGGAAGCGCTGGGGGTGGCGGTGGCGGTGTACTGGGCTGAAACGACATCGGCCTTCTTTGCCGCCGCGCCCTATCACGACCACGCCGATCCGCTGGCGCGGGTGCTGGCCTATGTCGATTTCCGCCGCCAGATCATCGCCGGCAGGCTGGAGGAGTTCACCTGTCTGGTCGGCACCATGGTGCAGGAGACCTATGATAGCTCGCCCGCCATCCGCGATGCATGCGGAGCAAGCATCCTGGGGCATGCTGAGACGTTGGTGCCGGATATCGAGGCTGCGATGCGTCAGCACGGGCTTGCCGATGCGGGTTGGACGGCGGAAAGCCTGGCGCGGCACACCCAGGCGGTGCTGCAGGGCGCCTTCATCCTGGCCAAGGCCAGCGACAGGCCGGACTTCGCGCTGGAAAGCGTGGACCATCTGAAGCGTTACATCGCGCTTCTGTTTCAAAAACCAAAACAGGAAGGAATGCAGGGATGAGCTACGTGATGGGAATGCTGGCCCCGGTGCCTGTGGCGAATAAGGAAGCTTACCGCAGACATGCGGCGACAGCCAAAAAGGTCTTTCTGAGGCATGGCGCGCTGGACGTTCAGGAATGCTGGGGGGACTTTGTACCGGATGGCAAGCTGAACTCTCTGAAAACCGCGGTCCTGCAGAAAGAGGGCGAGACGGTGGCGATGTCCTGGATCGTCTGGCCGGACAAAGCGACCTGCGAAGCGGGGATGTCCGCGCTGATGCAGGCGCCGGAGATGTCGCAGGACACCAATCCGATGCCCTTCGACGGCAGCCGCATGATCTATGGCGGGTTCGAAGCGATGGATCTGGCCTGACCCCGGCAAGGATGGAGGACGCGCCATGAGTGATATGGCGAAGCTGCGCACCTGTTTCATGTCCAGCGACAAGGGGCAGGAGATGGCGGAATATTATGTATCCCTGCTGCCCGACAGCCGGATCGACAAGGTCTGGCGGCCGCAAGGCAGCGACAAGACCCTGGTGGTGGAATTCACCCTGGCCGGTGCCCCCTATATGACCCTGAATGCGGGGATGGAGGTGCCGCACAGCCCGGCCATGTCGATTTCCGTCCTGACCGAGGATCAGGCGGAAACCGATGCGCTCTGGTTCCGGCTGCTGGGCGATGGCGGGCAGGAAGGCCAATGCGGCTGGATCACCGACAGCTACGGGGTCAATTGGCAGATCGTACCCAAGGTCATGCCGGAATTGCTGACCGCAGCTGATCGCGAGGGCGCCAGCCGGGCCTTTCAGGCCATGATGGGCATGCGCAGGATCGATATCGCGGCCATAGAGCGGGCCTTCGCGGGCGTCGCCACCTGATCGGAAAGGATGCACCATGACCAAACAGGATGAGGAGGCGCGCGATCTGCGGATTGCCCGCCATCTGGATGCGCCGCTGGACATGGTCTGGCGCGCCTGGAGCGAGCCGGACCTTCTGGCGCAATGGTGGTGCCCCAAACCCTGGCGGACGGAGGTGAAGGCCTTCGAATTCCGTCCGGGTGGGGATTTCCATACCGTGATGCATGGGCCGGAGGGGGAGGTGCATCCCAATCCCGGCAGTTTCCTGGAGATCATACCCAGGCAACGCGTCGTCTTCACCACAATGCTGACGGGCGGCTGGCGTCCGGCCGCACCGCCCTTCATTGCCACCACCGGCATCTTCACCATGCGGGCTGACGGGCAGGGCGTGTTCTATGAGGCGGTGGCGCTGCATGCCGATCCGGCCTCCGCCGCGCGCCATGCCGAGCTGGGCTTCCAGGAGGGCTGGGGCATCGTGATCGACCAGTTGCAGGCCCTGGCACGGAGCCTTTAGGGGCGTCTGGTTTGATTGGAGGCGGGATGCGGTTCCCCTCGCAGTTCGAGACGGGCCTACGGCCCCCGCAGCACGAGGGCGAAGCGGTTGGAATCAGGCAGATTGCAGCCTGACCCCAACCGTCGTTGCCCGGTTCATCAGGGCTATCCAGTCCATTGGTGCCATGGGCAAGCGAGAGATCACGCCGCCAACCAAATCAGGAAGCCTTTAACTTTTCTTGTCCGGCAGGCCCTTGTGCGGGGTTTCGGCCAGGTCCTCCAACTCCGTCTCGCTCATCGAATCATACATCTCCCGCGATGCACCCTGGAGGTCGGATGGTTTCATCTCACCGCGCTTGGCGGATAAGGCTGCGCCGGCGGCTTTCTGCTGGGCTTTTGATTGCGCGGGCATGGCGGGGGCTCCTTTCCTGAGACGGCCCGACGAGGGCTTCACAGAGCCAACGCCAAAGCGGTGCCCAGGGTTCGCGTGCGCGAAGAACCAGACCCCGGAGCAATGCACTTTCTGAGGTCATCATTTTGATTTTATGGGAAAGTTGGTGGCGGAGGAGGGATTTGAACCCCCGACCAAGGGATTATGATTGCTTTAATTATCCTTTTTTATCAATGCGTTGCGCATGAATTGCGAACGAATTGCGCGCCGGCCCGTCAGTCGGATTGCCAGCGTTCGAAGCGTTCGGTGATCTGATCCAGATTGCCGATGGGCGCGCGTGGGTTGCGTGGGGCACGGGCGGCGCGGATCCGCTCGCAATCTTCCCTGGCGGCTCGAAGTACGGCAAGCGGTCCGGCATCGATAATGGCCTGTTCCGCCTCGTTCGCCGGTTCGGCCAGATAGGTCATGGCACGCGCCAGCAATTCGGCGGGCTCGCCCAAAGCGCGGCAGATGTTCATGGTATCGAGCAGCGTCACCTTGCGCCGGGCGGCCTCCATCCGGAAGGCTATGACCGGATGTTCCCCCAACCGGGCGGCCAGCTCGTTCTGCTGCAGGTCATGGGATTGCCGCAAGGTGCGGATCAGTAGTCCCAGCAGGCGGCCAAACTGGTCTTCGGTGTTCTTCGATGTGGTTTCGCTCTTCGCGTCGGTCATGTTGTGCCTTCTGTCCGGTCGGGATGTTGTCCAGGTCCAGAATGGCATCGAGCAGGGTAACGGCTGCATGCGCCTGTGGTGCCGTCGCGACGTGGTAGACGTCGAGAATGCGCGTGGCGGATGCGAAGCTATGGCCCGTAACGGATATGATCTGCGGCAGGGTCGCGCCGGCTTCCGACAGAAGCACAACACAGCTGCGCCGCAGATCCCGGAATTGCAGCCGGGCCATGGCAGGGTGACGCCGCGCGGCCAGGGCCAGGACGCGGCGGAAATCGTCATTCAGCGCGGTGCGGCGATAGGCCAGACCATTCGCTGCGGGAAAGGCGGGGCCGGTGCGGGGCGCCCGGGCGGCCATGCGCCTGTCGAGCGCGCGGGCCAGCGGGATGGCGACGGCTACCCCGGTCTTCTGCTGCACGAGCCGGGCCATGCCGCCGTCCAGATCGGCCCAGGTCAGGGCAGCCAGATCGCCCGGCCGCTGGCCGAGCGCCAGGCCTGCCAGGGCCATATCCCCCAGGCCGGACAGGCCGAGTTCATCGGCGGCGGCCAGGAAGGCGCGCAGATCGGCCACTGTCCAGAAATCATGCCGGGGCGGCTGCGGCCGGGCACGGGCGGATGCGGCGGCGGGGTTGGAATCCAGGCCGGGCACCTGTCCTTCCGCGATGGCCCAGGCAAACAGGGCGGTCAGCACCGCGCGCATCTGGCTGCGCATCGCGTCGCCGGCCACGGTTCGCAGGAAATCGGAAATCTGTTTCGGGGTGGTGCGGTCCGCCCGCCGGTCGCCCGCCTGGGCGGCGAAGCGCGCCAGGATGCGCCGGTACTGGCTGGCCGAGCTGGGGGCGAGCGCGGCGAAGGCCGGCGAGGCACGGTAGCGTTCGATCAGCCAGGCCAGGCTGCCGCGCGCCTGCGCCTGCGCCGCCAGGGCTGCCCTGGCTTCCCGCTTCAGTACCCGGCATTGACGCAGGGCCGCGCCGCGTTCGTCGGGCAGGCGGGCGGTCACCGCGCCGGCCGCGCGTTCCTGTGGCGTCGGTTCGAAATAATAGGCCCAGGCCCCGGATGCCGTGCGGCGCTGTCGCCAGCCGGGCGGGGTCTTGCTGCGGGAGCGGTTGGGGGCGGACGTCGTCATATCAGCGGCTTGGCTATCCCTGTTTCCGGTAACACATGCTAATCCGGTTATGCCGCTTACGCAAACGGAATTAAAAAATTTCGTTTTTAGAAAATCCAGATGTTGACGCTATCGGCAAATCGCCTTCCATATCTAGCGGTGTCGGATCGTGATGGAGGAGGATTTACCCATGCGAGCGATGGTTCCGCCGGAGCGGATGACCGCCTTCGGCCGTTGGCTGGATCGCGCGAAAATGTCCAGGGAACAGGTGGCGGTGGACCTGTCCGTCTCGGCCGCGACGGTGCGCAACTGGTGTATCGTAGGCCGGCCCAGCCCGGCGGATTGGATGAAGATGCGCATCGAGATGTACACCGATGGCGCGGTTACCGTTCTGGATTGGTTCGAGTTTCCAAAAGAGAAATTCCCGACCGCAAGCCAATTGCACCCGACGAAATTTCGGGCGGCGTGAACCATGGGCCGGCTTCCCGATGTCACGGCGGGCGATCTGGCGCGGATGCTGGCTGAACGGATCGAGCAGCTGGCGCCGGTCTGCCTGCCGCTGGGTTATTACGACAAGAAGATGAACGCCTGGCGCTGCGGCGATGTGTTCGGCGCCAAGCCCAAGGATGGATCGCTGTTCGTCTGGTATGGCGGTCCGCGCCGTGGTCGGTATATCGATTTCGCGCTGCGTGGCGGCGCGGTCAAGGATCATTGGTCCGGCGATGCGCTGGAACTGGTGTGCCAGTCGCGCTGCAATGGCGACAAGAGCAAGGCCTTCCGCTGGGCGCTGGATTATCTGGGCCTGCAGGCGATGGATCAGGGCGAGCGCGACCGCCTGAAACAGGAGGCGGCCAATCGTGCGGCCGAGGCCACACGCAGGGCCGAGGAGCGCCGGGCGCAGGAGGAGGAGGCCAGCCGCAAGAAGGCGCAGGGCCGTTTCCTGGAAGCCCAGGAAATCATCCTTGGCACGCCGGTTGACGCCTATCTGCGCGGTCGCGGCATCGATATGCGGCGCTTCGGGCGCATGCCCACGGGGCTGCGCTTTCACCCGTCGCTTTGGAATGTGGAATTGCAGGGCCGCAGCCCGGCCATGGTCTGGGCGATCAGCGGCGAAAGCGGGTTCATGGGGCTGCATCGGACATGGCTGGAAGTCCATGCCGATGGCCGGGTGACCAAGCATCGTGGCGTGAAAGACAACAAGAAGGTGATGGGCCAGCAGAAGGGCGGGCACATCGCCCTGTGGCGCGGCGAGCAGCCGGACCCGGAAACGGGCGAGCTGCGGATGAACCCGCCAATCCGCAAGGCGGCAGGCGAGCGGCCCATCCTGTCGGAAGGGGTGGAAGACGGTCTGACCTCTGCTCTGGTCAACCGGACGCGCCGCCATCTGGCGACGGTCAATGCCGGCAACATCTTCGATCTGTGGCTGCCGGAAGGCGTGGTGCCGGGCACGCTGTTGATGCAGCGCGAGGGCAACCCCGAAGCCGAACGCCTGCAGGGCGAGATCCTGGCCTTCGCGGAAGATCGCTGGCCGGGGATTTTGGCGGGCTGGCCGCCGGAAGGCTTCAAGGACATCAACGACGCCTATTGCGCCGCTCTGGCAGGGAAGGGGATGTGATGCTGCTTTTCCTATTTTCTCCGCCTCCCCCGCCTCCGCCGCCTCCGCTGCCCAGGGATTGCTCCCCTGAATTCCAGCCCGGCACGGCTGCTGGCGTCGGCCATCTGTGCAGCACGATCCGCGCCGATGCGGTCTGGCGGGCGCGCGATGCATGCGAGGGAGCGGAAAATCATATCCGCGCCTTGGCTCATTTTCTCAGGATGCACCGTTGGACGGAGCAGCGCCGATGATCCGCATTCTTTCCCAGATTGCCGTGATCGCCTGGGCACTGCTTTTCGCCGGCCTTGGCGATCTTGGCGGGTGGCTGGTCTGGCTCGACATTCTGCTTCCGGTCTTCACCCTGGCCGCCGCCGTGGTGGCGATCTGTCATCTGCTTGACTGCGTGACGGGCGGCGGGTGCGCGCGGCTGAAGGCTTGGGCCTTCCTGCTAGGCTGCCGTGCGCGTCTGTTTCCCGCGCGTCCGTTCTGGAAGCGGGGGAAGTGGTGATGACCCCCACCGAAATCTTCGATCATGTCGCGCGGCACCTTCTGCGGCAGGGGCGCAAGGCCCGCGCGGGTGATGGTGTCGGACCGGTGATGTACCACGCGCCGACTGGCGATAGCTGCGCCATCGGCTGCTGGATCCCGGCGGAAGCCTATTACCCCGGATTGGAAGGGTTCCCGGTGGAGAACCCGGCGGTGCTGGCCGTGCTGCCCTTTCCGGTGGACCGCAATCTGCTGCGGCTGCTGGTTGATTTGCAGCTGGAACATGATGCCGGACACCCGCCCGACTGGAAGGCCGGTCTGCGGAAGATCGCGTGGAAGCACCAACTCGGGCGGCGTCATTGGCTGGAGGAATCCGGTTCATGAAGCCCCGGGCGTATTACAACGAATTCGATCCGAACAAGGCGGCATGGCTGCGGAAACTGATCGCTGCCGGCGTGATCCTGGCCGGCGAGGTGGACGAGCGCAGCATCGAGGAGGTTCAGCCCGATGACCTTAAAGGGTTCACCCAGCACCATTTCTTCGCCGGCATCGGCGGATGGCCCTTCGCTTTTCGATTGGCGGGATGGCCTGACGAGCGGCCCGTCTGGTCCGGCTCCTGTCCCTGCCCGCCGTTCAGCGTCGCCGGCAAGCCGAAGATCTGTCCAGCGTGCCAAGGCACAAGCCTTGTCTGGGACGCTGGACGCACTGGCTTTGCGGTATGCGCGGATTGCGGAGAGGCATGGCCTGCCGATGCCCGCCACTTATGGCCGGAGCTGTGGCGCCTCGTCGCCATCCGCCGCCCTGCAGCACTCTTTGGAGAGCAGGTTGCGTCAATCGAAGGGCTTTCCTGGCTCGCCGGCCTACGCGCTTCGCTGGAAATCCTGGGATATGCCGCTGGGGCCTCGGATCTGTGCTCTGCGGGCGTCGGCGGCTGGGATATCCGCCAGCGATTGTATTGGCTGGCCCACGCCGGATGCGGCGGCGATGAACGACGGGCAGAGCCCGGCCATCCAGATGGCGCGTGCGGAGCGGCTGCGCCAGAAGCACGGCAACGGGAACGGGGCGGGGTTCACGCTGGGCGGAGCGGTGCAATTGGTGGCGGGCTGGCCGACCCCGACCGTGATGGATTGCACGCGCGGCCCGGAAAGCAAGGACGCCCGGGCAGCGCGCGGAGCGAACACGGGAACGACGCTGATCGATGCGGCGGTGAGCGTGTCCGGATGGCCGACGCCCAGGGCGCCGACGAACGACGGGGGGGGCAGTATTCGCCGGGGCATGGACGGGCGGAATTGTCGCATCGAAGACACGGCGACACTGGTCGGCTGGGCGACGCCGGCGGAACGCGACTGGCGGGCGGCGAATGCGAAACCCTATTCGGAGCGGGGCGGCGGGCCGAGCGGGGAGCAATTGGCGAACCAAGTGGTTCATTCTGGGCCGGTGTTGAAATCCTTCCCTGCATCGACGGAAAGAACCGTCCGGTACCGCTTGAACCCGGCCTTTTCCCTCTGGCTCCTCGGCTATCCGGCGGGGGGTGTGGCTGTGGTGCGCGCCGCAGAAGCGGGCGCGGAAGCGCAAAGCCGCATCGTCAACGCCAACTAGCGATTTCCGGGGCGGGCAACGCCATCAACCCATGGCTGGCGGCCGAATTCATCCGCGCCGGAATGGCGGTGCTGTCATGACCGGCGGGCTGTTCACGGAAGAGGCGCTGCCGCTGCAGCGCAAGACCGCAAGCCATCTGGCGGGCGCGGTGCTGGGCGAATGGGAAAGCCTGGAGGCCCAGGCGCGCGCGCTGGAATGCTGGGAAACCGACCCCTGGGCGCCCAAGCGCCTGCTGGAGGAGGTGCGGTTCCTGCCTGGCGTGGTGCTGGACCCCTGCACGGGAACGGGCGTCTTGAGCTATGCCGCCCGCGCGGCGGGGTATGCGGTGCTTTCGCAGGATATCGCCGATTGGGGCTATCCGGGGCTGGCCCGGCTGGCCGACTGGCTGGGGGATGATGCGCTGCCGGATCTGGGCGGGCTTCCCTTCAGCGTGTTCATGAACCCGCCCTTCAGCCGGGCCGTGAAATTCGTGGACCGTGCCCTTGCCCTTGGTGCGCAGGAGGTCTGGTGCTTTCAGCGCTTCGCCTGGCTGGAAAGCGGGGAGCGCCGCGAATTCTGGGACCGGATCAATTGCGAAACGATCTGGCTTTGTGCCGACCGCGCCACCTGCTGGCTGTTCACCATTTCGATGGAAGAGCGCGCCGCGAAGGGAAACGTCCCAATCGCGCATGCGTGGTTCCACTTCCTGCCGGGACGCCGCCAGGGCGCCCCCTCCATTCGCCGCCTGTACAAGGAAAGGAAGGCGTCATGATCGACGGTCCGGCCGGCGCGATCCTGTTCTTCTGCTGGGCCTTGGCGGGCGGGGGTGCGCTTACAATGTTTTGGGCATTGGCAGGCCGCGCCGTGCGTGCGTTCCCGCGCGGGGCGTGGCTGGAACTGGCGGCGCTGGTCGTTCTGGGCGCCGTCTTCCTGGGGTTGGGCCATGTGCTGGGGCTGCCGGTCGCCCTGCGCGATGCGCCGCCCGCGCCGGTTCTATTCACCGATCCGGCAGGCACCGAACGCCAGGCCCGCTTCGAGATAAGCCCGTTCATGGGGCAGGTGCCGCAGGAAATGCGGCCAGGGCCGGGCCTGTCCTGCCAGGATCAGGCTGATTCCGAGATCGGTATCGTCGGGCAGGGTGCAGCGCGCGACGGTGCGCCCGTAGCGGTCCGTATCGAAGGCCCGACAGGCGACGGCCCGTCCCTGGACGATGTTCACCAGGGCGGATTTGGCCGCCCGGCCGGCGGCGGTGTTCATTTCCGCCGCGTCGATGCCCGAAAGCCGGATGCGCAGCGCCCCAAGAGCAAGCGTGTCGCCATCGATCACGCGGGCCGTTCCCTGTCGGTCGATGCGGTCGAGCGGCAGGCGCGCGCCATCGGCCGGGCAGGCGGCGGCCAGGATCAGGAACAGCAGCGGGGCGAGCATAAGGCGCATGCCCCGATCATGCAGGAAAGGAGAGGGTGATGAAAGCGAAGCAAGCTGAGCCTGACCTTGCGGCCGTTGCGCGGAGGATTTCCGCCGCGCCTGTCGAGGGCGGGCCATCGGTGCGGGCGGCCGGGAAAATGCTGGAGCCATGCGCTTCCGAAGAAGAATATCGCCAGAAAACAGGCCGCCGCCTGCCGGGTGAATGGATCGGCCGGGTGGAGTGATGGCGTGTGGAAGCCGGGCCGATCACGGCGGCGGAATGCCTGGAGGCGCAGCGGCGGTTCCTGGCCTTCCGGATGCCGGAACAGCGCGACGGCGGAAATCTGGGCCGGCAGTTTTCCTGGGGTTTCGCGACGGCGAATTTCAGCCCGCGCCAGTGCCTGCAGGAAGGGGTCGGAATGCTGCATGTCGCGACCGGGCAGGGATGGCCGCGCTTCACATCCCTGCATTACGAGTGTGGCCGGCTGAAGGGGGCCGAGCTGCTGGCGGCGGGCTGGCCCGCCCGCATGGTCCGCGCGCTGGCGCTGCACTGGCAGGCGGTCGGCCTGCGCGGGCTGCGCCGTGCCGGGCTGGCGGATCAGGACATACTGCGCATCGCCGTCTGCGGTGCGCCCGAGGGTGAGGAATTCCGGGAGTGAGCCAGGAAGCAGCCGATGCCATGGCGCGCGGGATGGTGCAGGGGGCGCAGCCCGTTGCCGCCCGCCAGCCGCCGCCGGGCGATCCGCCTTTCGATTATGATGAGGCGGATCGGCTGTCCCGGGAATATGAGGAGACGGGCGCGGCGCCGGAAGACGGCGACGGCCATAACGGCTTCGGGCGGACCGTCACCAATCTGCCGCCGGATTCGCCGGTCAAGGCCCTGGGCAAGACGGGGCGCGTCTGCCATTACCTGGACCCGCAGGGCCAGTTGATCAGCTTCACCTATCAGGAACACAACCGGCTGAATGTGATCGGGCTGTTCGGATCGGAAACCGATGCGCTGGAAGACTATTTCCCCAAGCTGAACAAGGCCGGCGACTGCATCGGTGTCGAGTTCAACGACGCGGCCATGATCCTGATGCGCGACTGCGCCCGGCGCGGGCTGTGGGATCCCGCCCGCTGGCTGCGCGGGCGTGGGGCCTGGGTCGGGCCGGATGGCGAATTGATCCTGCATTGCGGTGATCGGGTCTTCGTGGGTCCGGTACCGGACCCGAAGGCGAAGAAGGCGCCGGCTGAAGCGTTCCGGATCGAAACGCCGGGCGAGGTGGGCGGGCATCTGTATTCCGCCCGGCCGCCGCTGCCGGCACCGGATTTCACCCGGCCGCGCCGGTCCGAACAATGGCCGGGCGCGCGGCTGTTCCGCCTGTTGCAGGGCTGGAACTGGCGGCGCGGCGATCTGGATGCGCATCTGATGCTGGGCTGGATCGTCTGCGCCAGGCTGGGCGGGGCCATCGACTGGCGGCCTTTGGCCTGGGTCACCGGCCGCAAGGGGTCGGGCAAGTCCACCCTGCTGCAGAAGCTGATCGAGGCCAGCTTCGGCGGCGGGCTGATCGGGTCGGCCGATGCTTCGCCCGCAGGCGTCTGGCAGGCGGTGCAGCATGACAGCCTGCCGGTCGCGCTGGACGAGATGGAAAGCGAGGATGACAACGACAAGGCCCAGAAGATCATCAAGCTGGCGCGCGAGGCCTGTTCGGGCAATGTGGTGCTGCGCGGATCGTCGGACCATCAGGCCCAGCAATTCCAGGCCAGGAGCTGCTTCCTGTTTTCCTCGATCATCATTCCGTCGCTGTCGTCGCAGGATCGGTCGCGCATGGCGATCCTGGAGCTGGACCGGATTCCCGATGACGCGCCGGAACTGTCGCTGATCCCGCGCGAGATGGAGGCGCTGGGCCGCCTGCTGACCGGCTGGGTGGCGGGTGAATGGTGGCGCTGGGAACGCACGCTGGCCCATGCGCGAACGGAATTCCTGAAGGCGGGGTTCGAGGCGCGCGCGGCCGATCAATACGGCTCGCTGCTGGCAGCCGCCGATCTGGCCTGCTGGGAAGGGCTGGCCGGGCTGGCGGACCGCATGGATGTGTGGATCCGCGATGTGGTGTCCTTCGTGGACGGGTCGGGCAAGGGCGAGGATGGCAATGAGGAAGGCTGTCTGCGCCATCTGCTGGCCCATCCGGTATCCATCGACCGGGCCGAAAAATCCATCGGCCGCTGGCTGGATGATCTGTGGGACCAGTGGAAGACGCATGAGAAGGGCTTCGCCGGCGGGTCGCGCAGCGATTTCGACAAGCGCAATCTGGCCCTGGGGGCGGAATGCGGCGTGCGCTTCATGGTGGTGCATGCGGGCGGGGTGGAAAACCTGGCCCTGGCCGTGGCGGAAAACCATTCCGGGCTGGTGCGCGTGTTCAAGGGCACCGTCTGGCACGGATCGGCGAATGCAACCGGCCCCTGGGCGCAGGCCCTGCTGCGGCTGGCCGGGGCGGTGCAGTCCAATGGCGGGCGGCGCTTCGGGGCCGGTCCGAAATCGCGCGCCGTGCTGCTGCCGGCCGAGATCCTGGGCCTGGACGAGGATTGATCGCAAAAAGCGGAAGGGGGCGCCCCGAGGGAGAGCGCCCCCTTCCTGCCCGCCCGCCAGGACGGGGCATCAAGCGGCGGCGGGGTGGGGATACCGCCGCCGCTGCGGGCGGGTTGGGTCAGCCGGATGGCGGGTCCAGCCGGTTCAGCACGAAATCCAGCACGGAATCGACACAGGCCAGATCGGGCAAGGCCGGGCGCGGGTGGCCGCTGCCGGTCAGGCTGGCGGCCAGGGCGGCCAGCCGGCGGCGGCGGGCGATGGCGGCGGCGAGCAGGGTTTCCATCTCCGGCCCCATCTCCTCCCCTTCCTGCCCGGCCTGGGTGGCGTAATCGGCCAGGTCGCAATCCCGCTCGGCGGCGATGGCGGCGGCCAGATGCAGCAGCCCGGCCAGATCGGCGCGGGTCAGGCAGGCGGCAACCTCGGCGGAAAACATTCCAAACTGTTTCATATCCCTAATCCCCCTCTCCCATTGCGGAAAAATCTTGTTCAGATGTTCCGCCTAAGTGGAAATTCGTCCACAGGGTGGAATGCCAGTCAAGCGCTTGATGCGGCTGGGTTTGCGCTTCCGGTGGTTGCGTCCCCGAAATTCTCGGCCGATGATGGCGCGATGCGCACAACCGCTGGGGTTGGAACAGGATGGAAACAGACCGCAGGAAGACTCGGCCCGGCTGGCGGGCACGGGTTTCCGATTGGGTAGGATATGCAATCATCGCGGCATTCTGCGGCGTGACTGTTTGGGGATGGTTAATTTTCGCGCGCGACGCGGCGCTGACGTCGTATCGATGACCGGCGTTCATGACGCGCCCCCTTTCCCTGCGGCGGCGTCCTGCAGGGCCTGGGCGATGACCGGGCCATAGGGGTGGTCGGCTGCCAGAACCAGCAGCAAAGCGGCATCCAGCCGGAACAGGGTTTGCCCGGCCGGCTGGTCGCGTTGCAGCGGATGAATGGCACCGGGCGCGAAACCGCCGATGAAGGACAGGTTGCCGCTGGTGATGCGCAGATGCGGGGCCAGACGCGCGGCGTCGGGGCCGTGCATGCGGCAGATGCCGTCCAGATCGAACCAAAGCGCGCCGTCCGGCCCGGCCCAGCTGCGGATATGCTGGCCGCAGACGGTCAGGCGCGGCCTGCGTTCCAGCAGGCGGGGCCAATAGGGCTTGCCGGCGATGCGCGCCCCATGCCCGGCCCGGTTCGGATGGGGAACATAGGTGTTGGCGCCGTCATGCCGGGCGGCGGACCGGCTGGGCAGACGGGGCTGGGTTTCGTGATCGACCAGAAAGCGGGCCATGCCCATGGGGTCGATGGCATCCAGGTCGATGGCGGTCCAGCTTGCCGCCGGCGGGGCGGCCATGCGGTCCAGCACGTCCAGCACGAAGCGCCGGAAGGATTTGGCGCGCGGCGTGCGGGCCAGCATGGCGATCAGATGCGCCCCGCGCGGGGAAAAGATGCGGACGGGCTTTTCACTGTCGCCCGATCCGAAACCCTTGGTGCTCATTTTGAGCACCACGGTCATGCTGTCGTCGAATTCCTCGGCATTGCGGTCGTAAAGTTGCGTAACTTTTCGCGATTCCGTGTAGCCCAAAGCCCGGGCCAGATCGGCGGCGGCAAGCCAGGGCGTGCCGTCGCGGTCATGAATGGCGATGGCGGTGTCTTCAAAGCGGATGGAAGATGGCAAGGTCATGTTACACCTCTTGGTCGGCGGTTTGGAAAACCGCAGCCAGAGAGATGTTCCACGACCCCGCTGGCGGCGGGAGGTTGGAACCTGACCAAGGCAGGCGCGCTATTTCCCCCGAAGGGTGTTGTATTTCGCGCCCTCCCGCCAAAGCGGGTATCGTGCCCGGAATCCGGACATGAAAACAGCCGCGATAACGGAGCGGCCTGCCGTTGGTATGAGGGTTCCACGCCTCATCCACAAGGCTGGGCCGTAAAAAAAGAAATGTCAAGGGGGTTGCATCCCCGCGTTGCAAAGGCGCATTCTGCCCGCAACGAATGCAGGGAAGGGGGCGGCGATGCGGTGGAATGTCTATGAGGTGTTTCTGGTCCAGGGCCTTCTGGCCTATCTTTTGATCGCGGCCATCGTGGCGTTTTACGACCATGTGTATTCGGTGCGCCCGCCGCGCGGGCCGGCGGATAGGCTGCGGCGGGCCTTCGCCTGGCCCGCGCGGGTGCTGGGCGGCGTGCGTCGCGATTGGGATAATCGCGACCGCAGCTTGACCTGGCGCGACCGGCTGGCGATGGGCGCGATGTTCGCGGCCATTGTAGGCGGTATCGGCTTCCTGCAATGGTTTGCGTCGCGCCTGTAGAGTCATCCCCGTTCTCCATCCGCCGTGCTGATGGCGTCCAGCGCGATGCTGTGCACCGTGTCCAGGCAGCCTTCCCTGTCGTCTGATCGATGGCTTTCGGGGTCATCGGGGTTGGTCACATCGGCAATCGTCTTCAACGCCTCCTCCAGCCGCTCGCAGCGGGTGGGGATGATGGCATTGAAGGCCCGCTGCACGGCTTCCGCCTGGGCGAAGGCATCGTGCAAAGCATGATGCTTCAACCCATTGTTGCGGGGGTATTGCCCGGCCATGGAATAGGCGGTGCGGGTGTCGCGGATGTGCCGGAAGTTCCAGGGAATGGCGATGCCGAACAGGCGCATGGCCCATTCCAGCAGCGCCACGTCAAAGCCCGCGCCGTGGCTCCAGGGATGCGGCTCCTCATAGGCGTTGCAGAAATCGCGCAGATCGACCAGACCCGCATCGATATCCACGCGCGGCCCAGCGTCGAAGGCTTCCTGCCGCGCTTCGGCGGATTGCTTTTCCCACCAATCCAGCGTGGCCTGTTCATCCTCCATCCCGGCCAGGAAACAGCTTCGCCGGTCGATGCGGGCATAGAATTGCCGCCGGGGCGAATGGTCTTCCAGCTTGGTGCCGATCAGATCGGTTTCGCGCGGATCGAAGCGAAAGCCACCGATGGTGAGGATCGTGGATCCCGGCACGGTGCCGATGGTTTCGCAGTCAAGCATGATGTGGTTGTTCATCGCAGCATTCCTTTTCTGCGGTTGGGGCGGCCGAAATGCCAGGCCAGCCAGATCGCCAGCCCGGCCAGGGCGCCATGCCCCAGGCGTTGCAGGATCAGGCCGAGCAGGATGCCGTCCGGGTCAAGCCGGCGATCGAGCGCAAGCCCGATCTGCCAGAGCGTGACGGCACCCGTGGCGCCGAGCATGGCCGCGATGGCAGCCAAGGCGAGGGGAGGGAGGCGGGTCATGGCAAGGTGTCCTCCTCAACAGGTTTCATGAACACATAGAAGTGGGTCAGGCCCTTCCGGCCGGTCGGATGACCGAACAGGGGTTGAATAGGTGTTAAATCGAGAACGTCCCGGTGTTTCACTTGTGTTTCGTTCCACTTGAAAACCAGGACGCCATTGCGGTCCAAAACGCGGAAGCATTCCGCGAATCCCGCGCGGATGTCGGCACGCCAGTCGCCGGAAAGCTTTCCGTATTTCGCCGCAAGCCAACTGTTCGGCCCCGCCTTGACAAGGTGCGGCGGATCGAACGCCACCAGCTTGAAGGCCTGGTCGGGGAATGGTAGGCGACGGAAGTCGATGCGGGCATCAGGCTCGATGAGCAGCGTGCGCATGCCGTTGACATTGCCGTGAGAGCGATCCGTGACGGTGATCGTCTCGGATCGGCGATCACCGAACACCGCGTCTGGGTGCCGCTTGTTGAACCACATCATTCGCGATCCGCAACACGGGTCCAATATGCGCCGGGTCGATGCGGTCATAGCTTCCACACCTTTTTCTGGTGCGCCAGAATGTCGAACCCGTCTTCCAGGGCGCGGAAGATGGCCAGGCGGTGCGCGTAGCGTTCGAGCTGGATGGCGAGGGTCCAGAACTCCTGCGGCATGGCGACGGGGTCGGCCAGGGTTTTGCCCGTGTTGATCGGAAGATTTTCCCGATAGCGCTCCGGCAGGTCGCGGACGTCGAACTGGTGATGGATATCGTCCATCTTGGCAGGCGGGCATTCGGCCCACAGGGCTTTGGGCGAAAGGGAATAGGTGAACTGCATCGGCCAGGGGTGCTTGAAGGTGAAATAGATGACGGCTTGCCGGTGCCGCATGAACGTGCTGCGGGCCGGTGTCGGCTTGAAGGGACGGCTGGTCATCGCTCAACCCTCCACCTTCGGGGTGGCGGCGGCGGTTTGCTCTTCGCTAAGCTCCTTGATGCGCTGTTCGATGCGCCAAACAAGGTCTTCGCCCATGCCAATGCTTGGGCGAGGTAATAGCCGAATGACGGCCGCCAGGGTGTCATAAGCCTCCGCCTTGGGTTCAAGTATCGCGATGTGTCGCCGAAGGCTGGTAATCTCCTCCTTGCAGCGGCGCATCATGTCCAGAGCTTCGGCTGTGCTCATGTCCGTCTTCATCAAAATCATCCTTTGGCTTGCCCCCCTCGCCC
>Ga0075012_10002911_pt1 | contig 16579 bp, 17 predicted proteins | sample All_14_2_FD_71474 | JGI IMG/M metagenome (GOLD analysis project Ga0075012, IMG submission 71474) | Freshwater microbial communities in response to fracking from Pennsylvania, USA - Allegheny Zone_MetaG_DW_15 | ecosystem: Environmental > Aquatic > Deep subsurface > Groundwater > Drilled... | reverse complement strand
GGCAGTATCGAGCGCACCGCGCACGATGTGGTAACGCACACCAGGAAGATCCTTAACACGACCACCGCGAATCAGAACGATTGAGTGCTCCTGAAGGTTATGACCCTCACCCGGAATGTATGCGATCACCTCTACCTTATTGGTAAGACGAACTTTAGCTACCTTACGGAGGGCTGAGTTTGGCTTCTTGGGGGTAGTGGTGTACACACGGGTACATACGCCACGACGCTGAGGACATGCATCCAGTGCACGTGATTTTGATTTTGTCCGTATCTGCTCACGGCCTTTGCGTACTAATTGCTGTATTGTAGGCATTGCTTACGTCTAGTAATAAAATTAAAATGGAGTGCAAAGGTAAGGGAAATTTTATTATTTCAAAAAAGTAACGAAAATATTTTCTGATGTTTTTTGAAACACACCCTTGCGGGATGGCAAAGGTACGCAACTGTGCTGCAAAAAGTGCATAGCATGACACATGCGGATTAATATTTAACTTAGCATCATAACCTGTTCCTTATGAGAATATTACTGTTTTTCTTTTCCATACTTCTGTTACCTTATATGACAGGGGCACAGATTATCATTACGGTAGCGGGCAGTACTAATGAAATGATGCATATAACCACGCTCCTGCCCTCCGGCATATATATAGTAATCGCCCGTACAGAAACGCAGACCTTCACAGAACGGCTGGTAGTGGAGTGAGTATGCACTACCCGATTTTGTTAATATTACCTATAACAGCCCCAAAGGGTGGCAGAGATATACATTTTCATTTATTTTTGTTTGGTTAAAACTACATTCTGCGCATGCAGCTATCGGCACAGCATATAAAACAACCTGCTATCAACAACAAAGCTCTGGCATGGAGCATAGGGGTGCATGCGCTGCTGTTGCTTATCTTTTTCTTTTTCACGTACACACTCCCGGCAGATACAGTGACAGATGAGGGCGGAGGGCTGGAAGTAAATCTGGGTACGAGTGAGGACGGCAGCGGCACCGACCAGCCTATGTCCCGTAAAGACCCATCAGAATATCAGGCAACAGTAGTGTATAAAAGTGTAGCTGTAAAAAGCAGCATACCGCAGAACATAATGCGTGCCGATGATGGCGATGCTCCGTCGTTAAATAACAACAGCAAGAAGAACGGGAAAGACAATGCATCGGAGAAGGGGAAATCACGCCCTGCACCACGCTATACCTACCAGGGTGGCAAGGGCGAAGGCGGCAACAGCTCCCTGCAGGATATGAGCGGCAGCAGTGAGGGCAATACTACCGGCAATGGCGACCGTGGTGTACCCGGCGGCACTCCCGGCGCTGAAAACTATACAGGAATACCAGGTAATGGTACCGGTGGTATAGGGCATACCCTATCGGGCAGGCATATATCGCCCGATAAGTTTGAAGCTGAGTTCAGCGAGAGTGGTAAAGTGGTCATACATGTGACCGTAGACCGGAATGGCAATATAGTAGATAAACGGGTAAAGAGCTCATCAGGCGCCAACCTGACCAAAATAGCACTGGACAAACTATCCAGTGCACGATTCAGTAAAAGCACTACTGCCGAGCCGCAGCAGTTTGGCGATGTGACTTTTGTATTCAAAACAAGGCATTAATCCCACGCCTAACAAGGAAAGACCTGCTGGCTTACCTTTGTACACATCATAACAGATGCATATGGGCGAACAGCAATCTCCTCTCAGCTACGACGAGACACTGAATTATCTGTACGAACGGCTACCTATGTTTTCCCGCATAGGCAAGGCGGCACTGAAACCAGACCTCTCCAATACACTAAAACTGTGTGCTGCGCTGGACAATCCGCAACACAAATTCAAATCTATACATATAGCAGGCACTAACGGAAAAGGAAGTGTGAGCCATGCACTGGCAGCTGTAATGCAGCAGGCCGGTTATAAAACCGGCCTCTATACATCCCCGCATCTGGTAGACTTCCGCGAGCGTATCCGCATCAACGGGCAGATGGTGAGCCGGGAGTGGGTAACTGCATTTGTAGCGCGTATCAGGGATGTGATAGAAGAAATAAATCCATCCTTCTTTGAGATAACAGTAGCCATGGCATTTGCCTGCTTTGCAGAAGAGGGGGTAGATATAGCGGTAATAGAAACCGGCCTGGGTGGCAGGCTGGACAGTACCAATGTCATAACACCGGTAATGGCCATCATCACCAATATAAGCTATGACCACAAAGACCTGCTGGGCAATACACTGGCAGAAATAGCTACAGAGAAGGCTGGTATCATGAAGGCTGGAGTACCCACTGTGATAGGTGAGCAACATGAAGAAACAGAGCGGGTATTCTTTGAACAATCGGTACACAGGCAGAGTGTGCTGCACTATGCACAGGCGCTATGGGGTATGGTGCGTGTAAAAACAGATATATACCATCAATACTACAAAGCGGTAAACAATGCACGGCTGGAAATGTACGACCTGAAAACAGACCTTACCGGCAACTATCAGCAACATAACATAAAAATTGTGCTAACGGCCGTGGAGCTATTAAGTCATCAGGGGTATAAAACAAGCATACACCAGGCCATAGCCGCATTGAGTCATGTAAAATCGCTTACCGGGCTAAGGGGCCGGTGGGAAGTACTGCGCGCTCACCCGCTTACTATCTGCGATGTGGGGCACAACCCTGCGGGCATTGCCGAAATAACGGAGCAACTACGCAGTATAACAGCTACACAAAAGCATATAATACTGGGGTTTGTAAAAGATAAAGATGTGAGTGAGGCACTACAGTTATTGCCAGCTGATGCTATCTATTACTTTAGCAATGCTCAGATAGAGCGGGCGCTACCTGCAGCAGAGCTGCAGGCTGCAGCAGCAAATGCAGGACTTAACGGATCCGCCTATGCCACAGTAACAGATGCAGTAAATGCCGCTAATAATGCTATGCAGGAAAGTGATGTACTACTGATAACGGGTAGCTTCTTTATAGCAGGTGAAGCACTAAGCCTGTTCAGTAAGGAATCAGATGTCAGTACTGTGCCGGTGGCATAGCCATATACAGTAAATCAGGGGTATTCTTACCGGCTGTTGTTCTCCACAGCCAGTACGGTACGCAATTTAAGGTCGTGCGCGGCACGCATGATAGCTACGATATTATCGGCAGTAGCCTGCTTATCGGCATTGATTACGACTGTAGGCTCGGCATCCTGCGATTTAGCGATGGCAGCAGCTATAACGGGCCCCAGCGAATCGACTGCTACAGGCTTTGTACCCACAAAGAACTCCTGCTTATCATTCACTGAAACAACCACTGTCTGCTTGGCTTTGGTATCGCTCTTTGCCTTAGGTATGCTCAGCTTTACTACATTAGGGTTGGCAAGAGTAGAGATAATAAGAAAGAACAGCAGCAATATGAACAATATGTCGTTCAGGGCTGATGAATGCCCCATAGGATCATGTGCCTGACGTCTTTTAATGTTCATGTAACTGTGCGCTTACTTATTATGTTGCTGAATAGTATCCAGAAATTCTGCCGAAGTTGTCTCTATGCCGTTAACGGTTTTATTAATCTGCGCATTGAGGTATGCATATGCCACGTATGACAACAGACCAATGATAAGCCCGGCAGCCGAGGTAACCATTTTGGTATAGATACCACCGGCTATTGTTTCCAGTGAGAAGCCCTGATGCTGCACGTTAAAGAACAGTATAATCATACCGGCTATAGTACCCAGAAAGCCGAAGATAGGCGCTATACCGGCTATGGTAGAAAGTACCGATACATTCTTTTCCAGCTTGTACACCTCCAGACGACCTGTATTTTCCATTGACTTCTCTATCTGGTCGTATGGCTTACCCAAACGACTGATGCCTTTTTCCAGTACACGGGCTACCGGAGTAGCACTGTTGCGGCAGGCAGCCAGCGCGGCATTCACATCGCCTATAGCTACGGCCTGCTGTATACGTACCATAAGCGTAGGGTCTACAGCGGCAGCCTTACGTATGAACATAATACGCTCCACAAAAACGTAGACCATGATACCTGAGCATAGCAGCAGAGGTATCATAAGTGCACCGCCCTCCATGAGGAGATTGAACAGTGATATTTTTTCAGGGGCAGGCGGCGTAACTGCGGCTGCGGCTGCAGCGAGTGTATCGGCCTGTAACAGAACGGTCAGTAATGCCATGTTCCAAAAAGTTCGACTAAAGCAAATGTAATCAAAAAGAAATAAGAGAGGTACCCCCTGAGACAAGGTTTTATATATACTTTAACCTATGTGCTTATGTGAGCACAGGTTATACGCCCAGGCGTTCCATAGCATTGCGTGCAGCTACCTGTCCGGCCTCTTTTTTATTGTATCCGGTACCGGTGGCTATCTGCTCACCATCCAGCATAGCCCCTACTGTAAACAGCTTTCTGGTGCCCTCATTGCGCTCTTCTACAGTTTCAAATACCAACTGGCGACTATTGCGCTGCGCCCAACTCAGCAGCTGATTTTTATAGTTGGTATCAGTGCTTTCCATAGTATCAAGGTCTATGTAGGCACGTATAATCTGATTAAGTATAAACGTTCGGGTTTTTGTAAAACCCTGATCAAGATAAACAGCACCAATAAGTGCTTCCAGAGCATTACCGAATATATGGCTACGACTCAGTCCACGGTCGTTCTGATTGTACATTACCATCTTATTGAGGCCCATGCGCAGAGCCACGTTATTCATGGTTTCCCGGCGTACAATACGCGAACGCAACTCAGTAAGAAACCCTTCCGGCTGGTAAGGGTATTTTTTGAACAGGTATTCTGCTATAATAGCGCCCAGTATGGCATCGCCCAGAAACTCAAGGCGCTCATTACTATCAGTAACATCATCGGGACGTGAGCGGTGCATCAATGCCAGCCTGTAGTACTCTACATGACGTGGGGTAAACCCTACGATGTGTTCCAGTTGCAACAGCAACTGTTTATCGGATGCAGCGTTTTTACTAAAAAGGCGATTGATCAGGCGTCGCAAGACTAATCTGATGGTTTTTTGAAGATAACAGAAGCATTATGCCCTCCAAAACCAAAAGTATTACTTAGCGCCACGTTCACTACCTTTTTCTGTGCTTTATTGAACGTAAAGTTCAATCTCGGATCAAAGGCAGGATCGTCGGTAAAGTGATTGATAGTAGGCGGCACCATATCATGCACAGTGGCAAGGATACTGGCTATAGCCTCTATGGCACCGGCTGCACCCAACAGATGACCGGTCATGGATTTGGTAGAGCTAATGTTAATGTTATAGGCATGGTCGCCAAATACACGTTGAATAGCGGTGATTTCGCTGATGTCGCCCAGTGGAGTAGAAGTACCATGTACATTGATGTAATCAATATCTTCTGGTGTCATTCCGGCGTCATTCAGTGCATTCTTCATTACGTTGTATGCGCCAAGGCCTTCGGGATGTGGAGCAGTAAGGTGATAAGCATCGGCACTAAGACCGCCGCCGGCTACCTCGGCAATAATGCTGGCACCACGGCGTTTTGCGTGTTCATACTCTTCCAGTATGATAGCGCCGGCACCCTCTCCCAGTACAAAACCATCTCTGTCCAGATCGAACGGACGGCTGGCTGTAGCAGGTGCATCATTACGCTCAGAAAGCGCTTTCATAGCATTAAAGCCACCGATACCTGCTTCTGTAACTACCGCTTCTGAGCCACCACACACAATCGCATCTGCTTTGCCCAGACGTATGTATGTAAGTGCATCAATAATAGCATTGGTAGAGGAAGCACAGGCACTTACAGTGGAGAAGTTGGGGCCACGGAAACCATACTTCATAGAGATATGCCCGGAGGCGATATCCAGAATAAGCTTAGGGATAAAGAAAGGATTGAAACGGGGGGTACCATCACCTGCGGTGAAGTTTTTCATCTCTTCAATAAAGGTGATCATACCACCAATACCAGAACCCCATATCACTCCTACCCTATCGGGATTAATACCTTCCTCTGTAAGTCGTGCAGACCGCACAGCTTCGTCGGCGGCTACCATAGCTATCTGAGAGAAACGGTCAAGCTTTCTCGCCTCCTTACGGTCAAAATGATTCTCAGGATTGAAGCCCTTGAGCTCACAGGCGAATTTCGTCTTGAACTTGGTGACGTCAAACTGCGTAATAGGACCCGCGCCTGAAACGCCATTAACCAATCCATCCCAATAAGCAGGTATGTCATTGCCTAATGGCGTCAGGGCTCCGAGGCCCGTAACGACAACTCGTTTTAACGGTAAGCTCATTTAACGATTATAGTTACAGTGAAGTTTTGTTCTGATTATTTTACGTGCTCTTCGAGGTAAGATATAGCCTGACCTACCGTAGTGATAGTTTCGGCCTGCTCATCGGGGATAGAGATATTAAACTCTTTTTCAAACTCCATGATAAGCTCCACTGTATCAAGTGAATCTGCGCCCAGATCGTTGGTAAAACTTGCTTCAGGGTTAACTTCTGATTCGTCAACACCCAGTTTGTCTACGATGATCTTCTTAACGCGGTTTGCAATTTCAGACATAGTTAATGCGTTTAAAATTTTATGCTGCAAAAATATACTTTTTGAGATAATGAGGAAGGAATATTTTCAATTGTCTGTTTTTTTTAGAACGAATATGTGGACATCCTGTGTAATGCCCGTAAATACTGCATCTCAGGGGTTGGCTTACTGAGGGAAATATACTATTTCTCGCTGTTGTATTACAGTCTCTCCTTCATTATCGGCCTGAACGGTTTTCAAAAGATTGCCCATTCTGTCATACTCCCTGCGATAAGTAACAGTACGCTGCAGTACATCATATGCATTGAATGTGCGCTGTTCTGTTTCCTCACCACGACTATTATAACTGTATTCAATCCTCTTTTCAGGCTTATGTGCAGCATTATAATCTGTTTGTGCAATCATGTTACCCATACTATCATACTTATATACCGTACTCACTGTAATGCCATAGAACGTATTCTTTTCTTCAATCAGTTTCCGGCTGCTGTTATATCTGTATCTGCTGCGTCTTGTAACTATATTATCTGCATCAGAGATTATCTCTTCAATAGGATTACCTGTTGTATCATATTTCCACCTTGCCATACTCAGCGTACGCCCACCACGTGCCTGTGTACGCTCCCTGGTCAGGTATCCTTTATCATTGTAGGAAAGGTCTGTACGCAGAAATACAGTCCTGTCCCTTGAGCGATGTCTTCTGTATATTTCACGGCCCTCCTTGTCGTAGTTCCATGTATTGCTATACAGATACTTCCCGGTAGCATCATAGTTTGTTTCCCGCTCTAACCGTCCGGAAGGACTGTACCTGAATTCGGCACGGGAAGCAAGCAGGTTATCCAGTCCATACCGCAACTCTTCTTTCTTTACGCCATTTTCATCAAATACAGAAGTTACTTTCCATGCGCCACCACCATCCTCTACAGCATTGGTACCGGCAAAGTTGAAGTTGTATTCTGTAAGTGATTTTATACGCCCGTTCAGACCAGCAGTAGTTACTGTACGCTCCTGTGCACAGCTTTTATAAGATAGCAGCATACAACATGCTGCTATTATGTTCCGTATTGTACTTATCACTTCCGGTATATTATTTTTCGTTCTGTAATAGTGCGGGGTTCATCATTCTTAAGCATTACCCTGTACTGCCAGTTACCTTGCTTATCATAGTTACTATACTCCCATGTAGTGAGGTACTGGAGGCTTTCGTGTGAATCGTACTGCTTCTCCTGTATTTCATTCCCCTTCTTATCGTATCTTATATTTGACCGCAGAAATAAATGCCCATACTGATTGAACCTGTCATAACGAATACGGTTGCCATTAAGATCATACATGCTCTTACCTGTCATGAATAATGTACCGGAGGGGTCAGTATTGGCCTCTTCCGATTCATTACCCGCAGCATCAAACTTATACGTTGTGGTAACATTCAATCCGCCGTCTCCCCGATAACGCTTTACATCATCAAGCGCCCCTGTTGTGTCATTATAATTATATACTGACCGTGAAAGCACGGAACTATCTTCACTATAAGATATAAAGTCTATTCTGTTGCCCGCATCATTATAACGATATACTGTCCTTGACTTCAGCTTTCCCTTTTCTGCAGACTTTGCATCCGTACGCACTTCATACTCTGATTCAATTACCTCCTTTACAGCACCTTTCAGTTTATTACGCTGCAGGTCGTTCTTTTTCTGTGCAGCTAGTGTCAATGGCAGCACAACAGATGATAGTAAAATGGCAATTACTCCTCTCATTGTTTTATGATTAAGATAATCAAAAATAGCAAGGAGCGGGAAGGAATACCCTTAAACGGACAGATTTTTAACAATACTAAAAAATGCAACTACATATCAGTAAGAGCCATACTGCATTACCTTCTTTACCTCTTCGTGTACTATCTGCAGTGCAGACTCTGTAGGCAGGTCGGTATTAGCATGTGCTATCACCTCCAGCAGACGCATATGCAGATCGCGGGCCGGTGCAGCGGGGTCCAGAGTTTCACTGATACGGTTTACCATAGCCATTTCCTGCTCCTTAGCACTTTTTACAGTTTGCCACACACTGGCTGAGACATATATCTGCTGTGACAGGTTATGCTCATACTCTGCACGCACTGTATGTGTTATTGCAAAACGGAGGTCCTGCACCGTCATAGATGAGTCGTAAACGCGGGGTATAAGCTGTCCTATAGAAACACGCTCCAGAAACAAAGCGAGACGCTCATATGCCTGCAGCCGCAATCTCAATGTTATATCCTGTGCAGCGCCGAAGTTCTCTATCTGTTTCTGCTGATTGGCCGAAGACAGAAAGCGGCCTACAATAGTAGTGGCAGCTATTAAAACTATGAGTGAGGGAAGTACGTATTTAAGTATGTCCAGTGTTACAGATGCAGCATTCATAATACCGTAAAAATAATCGGTTTGTATCTAAGAGTGTGTGAAAACTATAATTGTACTTAATGATTGATATTGGCAAGCTGCCCGCACGCCGCATCAATATCTTTTCCACGGCTACGCCTGAGCCTTACATTTACCTTGTGTGCAGTAAGATACTTCATAAATGCATCTGTCTTTTCTTCATCAGGTTTTTCAAATTGTGCAGCTTCAATAGGGTTATATTCTATGATATTAACCAGATCAACCGGCACTTTACGATAAAGTTTCACCAGCTCATCTGCATCCTGAATACTATCATTAAAATCTTTAAACAGAATGTACTCAAAAGTAATCTCACTGCCTGTAGCCTGATAAAAATAGTTAAGCGCGTCTACCAGCACCTTCAGATTATTTGTCTCATTGATAGGCATTATCTCATTTCGCTTCATATCATTGGGTGCGTGAAGAGATAAAGCAAGTTTAAATTTCACCTTATCATCAGCCAGCTGGCGTATCATTTTAGCAACGCCGGCAGTAGATACCGTTATGCGCCGCGGACTCATACCCAGCCCATCAGGCGACGTAATGCGCTCTATAGCTTTCAGTGTATTTTTATAATTCAGCAACGGCTCTCCCATACCCATAAAGACGATGTTGGAAAGACGCTTATTGTAATGCGTCATTGCCAGCTCATTAAGGAGTGTCACCTCGTCAACTATCTCATCAAAATCAAGATTCCTTCTGCGCGTCATGTATCCTGTAGCACAGAACTTACAGGAAAGAGAACATCCAACCTGCGATGATACACAGGCCGTCATACGCTTATCTGTAGGTATTAAAACACTCTCTACATAATAACCATCATGCAATTGCAATCTGTTCTTTATAGTACCATCGTTACTATACTGGCTATGATTGATGCGTACTTTAGGAATAAAATATTCTGTAGCGAGCTTTTCCCGTAGTGCTTTAGGTAGATTTGTCATATCTGCAATATCTCCGGCTGCTTTCTGCCACACCCAGTCATATACCTGCTGTGCTCTGAACTTTGGCTCACCAATTGCTGCAAACATCACCTCCAGATCAGGCAGTGAAATTTCTCTGAGATTCTTCATTATGCAAAGATATTGTGTTAGCAGAAGCTAACATATATAATAAAAAAAGCAGCTCCGAATCCGGAGCTGCTGTAAAGTAATTAAGTAATGTCTAGTATTCTGCCGGATGGAAAACGTAAAACCTTACACCCAGGGAAGCTACAGTATAAACATCATTCTTCTTGTTGGCCAGTAATGGTGGCTTATATCCATCAATAAAGTCAGACATAGTCATCGTATACTGATAATTGAAGTTGAGCATAACACCTTTAAACTTCCACAACCTTGGTATGTAAAGATTGTATCCAAAATTAAAGGGCACATACAATGCCGTACTATTGGTGAGCATAGAAGGGCTATTGGTAAGATATGTACCAGGTCTGTTGTCATCAAAATATACAGACCTTTTGATATCATTATTAATAATACCTAAACCAGTACCCACATAAATACCACCTGCAAGGCGCAGCAGGTAATAATCATAGAAATCTCTGTATACCATTCCGAAAAGGGTACCGAGCTCTACAGTTATATGCTGATCAACAGACGTAAAGTGATTGAAGCTACGGAGATAAGTAAACGGATCTCTTGTAGACAAATCACCAACAGAGACAGTCCAGCCAAGGCTTACAGTAGGTAATACATTCTTCTCAAAATAACCAAGATAAACAGGTTGAGGATTGGAGTAAGCAAGATCACCATACATTTTACTGGAGCCAACACCAAACCCCATACTGTAATTACGTCCATTATATCCGTACTCTCCCAAGCCATACTGGCTATTATTAGGCTCACGAAGACTAATCTCCGTACGAACCTGCCCTTTTGCTACGCTTACACCAAGTGCAGCAAACAGTAATAACGACCTTAAAACAGCTTTCATAAAATACTGATAATTAAAACGTTAGCAGAAATACTTAGTACTTCCAAAGGTTTTTCTTATAGTTATTGATTTCACGCTCAATACGCTCTGCTTCCTTACGCTGACGCTCAGGATCACTTGGATATTTATCCTTTATACGAAGATCAGCAGGATTTGACTCTTTAACAATGTGAGAAACAAAACGACGCTGTACAAACATATCGTCATAGCTCTCATTGTAAATATCACGCTGAGGATCTATTACTTCACGGGCAGCAAACAGATTGCGGCACTGAGGATAATACAACCAGAATGGGTGGAGATCACCGATATAATCGCCCTGGCTTGATTTAAGTTTAATAACCGGAGACAGTCCGATGACACGCGTGATAACACGACCACGGGTTTTATCAAAGTAAATATCTTCCTTAATCTCAAACTTAGTTACAGAATCCGGGTTAAAATCATTAAACACGGTACGATATCCAAGAACATCACCTGTAATTGAGTCAAGCATTGGCACCAGTGAGCTATCAGAGAAAGCCTTCATTACCTGTGTGTAGTTAAGCTGCCTTTTGAATCCCTCGTCCTTGTAAGCAATCAGCTTCTTGTACTTGATTGCTTCCATAATGAGAGAAATAAGCGTTTCACCAGGCATCGCAAATATCTTGTTCGACGAATCGGTGAGATCAATCTCTCTCCAGATACGCTTGTAGAACTTAATATTGTATTTGTTTTCCTTAGGGAAAGCAAATGGCTTGGCACCACGCAGGTTTGTCTGCTTGTAGTATCCATCCACCGGCTTTGAAGAGTCCAGTGTGAAATCGTCCCTGAATCCGGAGTCATCTGCAACAATATCTGCAAATGGGTTTTCTTCTTCAGGAGGTGGTGCAGCAGCAGCAGCGGCAGCTTCGGCAGCAGCAATACTATCCGCTATGCGGGCAGCATCCAGACTATCCTGGTTCACCTTGTTTTCCACTTTTTTCTTCTTCTTCTTTTTAGAAGTCTGCGCATCAAGATATGATGAGGTAGCTCCTACAACGAGGAAGACAAGCAATAAATAACTAAGACTCTTTTTCATAGAAACACAAATAAATCTGTATTATACAACACTATTGAATATTGAATGTAATAGGGTCAAGCGGACGCTTCACACCATCAGGACCAGTAGCAATGATGTCGTCAAAGATAATACGAGTACCTGATATAACACCCTGCATTGCAGATGTCATAGCCGGAGTAAACGAATTATTGGTTGACTCAAACATCTGTGCATCAGAACGTGGTTTTACGATGTAAAGTTTGAAGTGGTTGATATTGAACTTAGCTTCAAAATCAAAATCTTCAAGTATAGCAAATATCCTGTTCTGAACTTTTGCCTCACCTACAGACAGACGACCACCTGCTTTACCACTAAACTTAACACGTGGAGGAGGTATACGCTTGATACGGAATTCAGATGCGCCAAGTACCGTTGTTTTACCACCTTCCAATACACCGGTTACTGTTACGGTAACCTTACCTGGCTGTGTAACATTTACCACATAGTTACCACCACTGCCCGTAATCTGACCGGCATTCATGCTCACCTTGATTTTCTCTTTAGAGAAACCAGGAGCTGATACGGATACCGGGTTAGGAACACCAATATAGAATACATTCATCTTATCAGGAGACACAACAGCCGATGGTCTTGCCACAGTGTATGTCTGCTCTTTTGTTTTGTATTCTTTCATCTCACCATTAGCCATCTTCACTTTTACAGTACCAGACCATTTGAATTCTCCCTCACGTGAGGCAGTAACAGTATATTTACCTTTACCGTCCATAACTTTAAGCTGAGTACCACCTACACTTACTTCCGGATTTGACTTAGAGTCAGAAGCGGTAAGGAATACATCAGCAGTATACTGCTGGCCTACGAGTACATAAGAAGTAGGTGCGATAGCTACGGCATCAAATTTATCAAGGTTGATTACAGCCTTATCTACATCACCGAGAATTTTCTTGATAGCTTCTGCTTCAGAGTTGCGCATATCTGCCTGTATTTTAGTAAGAGCAGTTATTGCAGCGGTAAGCGGAATACCATCACCAAAATTTGTTTCTTCCCATGAGCTTTTCACACCACCTTTTCCACGTGGGGGGTCCTGAGCATTAAGTGCAATTTTTGTGTTAGGATCAGGAAGCAATCCAAGAATTAACTTACGTGTTTCTTCAATCTTTGCACGTAACTCTTTTGCCTTACCTTTTCTCACCATAACACGTGGAGAAATATCAACATCTGCACGAGCTTTTACATCTCCATTCTCTATTTCCCCTCCCCCCATCTGGGTGAGCTCAGCTTTAATACCTTCAATCATTTTATTAAGATCAGCTACTGCAGCTTTCACTTTGTTAGCTTTCTCCCAAACCGGACGAGCACGTTCGGGCTCATCTTTCAACTTTCCTTCTGCGAATGCAGACATTGTTTTATCAATATTCTCCTTTACGTTTTCTGAAGAAGTTTTCAGACTAACAGTAAGGTTTCTAAAGGCATCGAGGACGTTATCCGTCACCGTTGTGGCTGCCAGACCCAACAGAACCAGGTATAATATACCCATCATTTTCTGCCGGGGTGTTTCATTTGCTCCTGCCATGCGTTATAAATATTTTAAAATAATTTCAGAAATGGGTCTTTGAAATAAATAGTGATACAACTAAACTAATTTAAAGCAATTAGTTCTTTCTGAATGCCTCAACCTGTGCCTGATATATACGAGCCAGTTCGCCGAGGTTTTTGTTATACGCCTTGATACCATTAGTGGCAGCCTCAAATTCTTTCATCATGTTCTGTGACGCAGAAGTCATCTGATTGATAGCACCCAGTGTTTTGTTAAACTGGTCAAAGTTTGCATTCATATCAGCAATGCTCTTAGAGAAAGACTTCATACCTGCACCAGCAGATTCAAACTGTTTCATCATGTCAACAGAGATACCTGACATGCTGCTGACAGCCTGCAGAGATTTGTTGAAAGAATCGAAACCATTAGAAACACTGCTCATGTTATCACGGAACTTTTTAACGTCTGTAGTAGCAGTTTCTATTTCTTTAACGAAGTTGTTTGCAGTACCAGCGTTTGCTACAATTGAGTTAACAGACTGTACTGTCTGTGTAAACTGCTGGAAACCTTTAGTAAGGCCGTCAACAACCTTAGGAGTAACAGCAGAATTAAGCAATTCATTCAGATTTGCACCACCTTCAGCTGCTTTCTTTTCTTCCGGAGATTCACGTGCAGCCCAACCCAGAATAGCAAACAGCAAAGCTTCTGTAGCAAGACCAAGACCGATCATTATTTCACCACCCTTCCAGTGAAGGATTTTAAACATAAGACCTAGGATTACCACGCTGGCACCGAATGAGATAATGGAGTTAAGTCCGATTTTCTTGTTTGAATTTGAATTGCTCATATTGGTTGGATTTGTGAGTGATGATAATTTTGTTTTGTTCAGTGAATTTTGTTAATTAATTAAGTTTAAATATGCATTAATATAACAGGGCTATTTTTTAGAAGAGCTACCAGACTTAGATGATGACTTGGCCGAAGATGACTGTATCATAGAAGGACGAGTGCTGCCTGTGAGCTTTCTGCGTGTTGCCACTTTCTTTGTAAGAATTTCCGGAGCTGCCATTACACAACGGAAACCGATGTAGCAGTGAACATGATCCTGAAGTTCGAAATCACGGGTGAAAGGACTAAGCGCTTTGGCATTACTAACAAATGAACCACCACGTACTACTTTACGTTTCATAGGATCTGCATCTGTAGAATCTGCATCATATAGCAGTACCGGATTAACATCCGAAACGAATGCGAATGCTGACGGACTATATGCATCCAGTACCCACTCTGACACGTTACCTACCATATTATATACACCAAACTCATTGGGTGCATATGACATTACCGGAAGCGTGAAGTTAGAACCATCCTGAGCGTAGTCACCTTCTTCCTGCTTAAAGTTTACAAGAAGATTACCATCACGATCACGGTCTACGATAGCAGGACCATCTTTTTCTGCCTGTTCCATAACAAGCTCACTGGCCTCCTGCATATCTTCATCTTTATTCTTTTTCTTTCTCTTCTTTTTCTTTTTCTTCTCAGTCTTCTCCTCTTCAGGATTGTCTTCTTCTGTAACAGTATGAATACCATCAGTAGAAGCAAGTGAAGTAGTATCTGTAGTCAGCTCTGGCGTAACGGCACTATCAATTGGCGCCTCAGCAGTAGCGGCAGAATCTACCGGTGTTTCTTCCGGTTCTGGTTCTGGCTTCAGAACATCTTCTTTCTGATTGCGGATATCTTTACCTGCAGCATATACCCACTGTGCTTCTGAAGGCAGGCTGTACTGTAAACGGTAGTATTTCAGATATTCTGCGATGTCTGCATACTCATTATTGGTATGGCTTCTCCATGCAGCAAAGGCACGTGCCTGTTTCCAGGTAACACCAACCACAGGATAGTCATCAAAAGGAGGCTGTGTAAAGTAGTTCTCTACCAGTATTTCTACCTGAGAATTAGCCAGATCTTTGAACCATATAGCTTCATCAGGATAAATATTTATTGGCTCGGTAGTATACTCCCCTACTTTGGCACGCTTGTTTGTTCCGGTAGCCTTCAGATATGTAAAGTTGTAAACAAACAACTCTTTTTTGATCTTGCCGGTAGCAGGGTCAAACATTGGAGCAATTTTGCTTCTGATTTCTTCATCTTCATTTTCAAAGATGTCTTTGTGGTTTACACGAGCCCAGTTAATACGACGGCGTATAGGCTGGCCAGCAGAATCAGTAACTGCAGAAGATGCGGTAGCTGTTTTCATCATACCGGTATCTGTGGTAGCTACCGTAGGTGTAACAGCAGGAGCAGGTATATCACCTCCTAATGCTGTCTGCACCGAATCGGCAGGCATCATGGCAGTTGTATCTGCCATAGTAGTAACAGTTTTGTTGCTGTTTTCTTCTTCGTCAGTTTTACCACCTGGGGCCGGATCAAGGAAATACCAGTCATCCTTCAGATAATTAACTACAGCAATAGAGTCAATTACCCATTCAGTAAACATACGGTACTGCTGATTCGTAACTTCTGTCTTGTCAATGTAGAATGAGCTCAGGCTCACTCTTTTCCTACTGTTTGTATCAGTAGAAGATTGACTGTATTTAATAGTGACAGAGCCTCCGGGTATGTACACCATGCCGGGAGGGGCAGCCAGGGTCAGATGCCTGAAAGGAATGACAGGACGCGTACGTGACCTATGGTAATTGGGATTAGGCTGTGCTAAAGATTCTGTTGATAAAGACGATGCAGTGGTTAAAATCACAGCAGCTAACAACAAACGTCTCTTTATGTACATACGTGTAACTTTTATAATTTATAAATATACATTAATACTGTTCGACAGAGTATTACCTGTATGGCAAAAAACCATGCAAATATATACCAAATAACTTCACTAATCATATCACAATGCTAAATAATTGGAAACAATTATTCAGCAATTGCCAGACAATACACTCCCCCCAGGCCGGCACACACTGCCCGTTATACTCTTATACAGCGTAAAGATAGCCAAGATATCGAAAAACAAAAAAGAAATGGGAAAAAAGCGAGACGCTATTAGGACAAAGACAGACCGGACCATTCAATGTACAACGCACAAAATCACTGAGAAAGTCAGTATCTGCCGTGTTTCTGTGGGTATAAAT
>Ga0075012_10002907_pt1 | contig 16585 bp, 18 predicted proteins | sample All_14_2_FD_71474 | JGI IMG/M metagenome (GOLD analysis project Ga0075012, IMG submission 71474) | Freshwater microbial communities in response to fracking from Pennsylvania, USA - Allegheny Zone_MetaG_DW_15 | ecosystem: Environmental > Aquatic > Deep subsurface > Groundwater > Drilled... | reverse complement strand
CCACCGAGGCTGTCGACCCGCTGCTCCCGGAGGTCGCGTGGAGCTGGCTGGTGGATGCGCTCGCCGAGCACGGGGAAGCCGTCACCGCCCTGGGTGGCACGGTCACCGCGACCACCTCGGTGCGCTACGGCGACATATCCGGTCCGCCACGCGCCCATCAACTGGAACTCCGCGCCTCCTGGACGGCCACCAACCTCGAGTTGGGCCCGCACGTGCAGGCTTTCTGCGAGGTCCTCGAGCATGCGGCCGGCCTACCGCCGGCCGGCGTGACCAGCTTGGGTTCCCGCACCCGCGCCTGATGACCGAGCCCGACGAAACATCCGGGGACACACCCGAACCGGAACCGACTCCGCTGCTGGCCCCTGCCGACGGCGTGCCGCCGGTCGCCAGCTATCCCAGCGAGATCGCGCGGGCCGCCGAGCAGTTGGCCGGCGGCACAGGAGCGTTCGCGGTCGACGCCGAGCGGGCCTCGGGATTCCGGTATTCGAACCGTGCCTACCTGTTGCAGATCCGCCGGGCGGGTGCGGGCACCGTGCTGATCGATCCGGTGAACCACGGTGGCGATCCGCTCCAGGTGATGGCACCGCTGGCCGAGGTGCTCAGCACCGACGAGTGGGTGCTGCATGCCGCCGACCAGGACCTGCCGTGCCTGGCCGAGTTGGGCATGACCCCGCCGAGCCTCTACGACACCGAACTGGGGGCCCGGCTGGCCGGTTTCGACCGGGTCAACCTCGCCGAGATGGTGCGCCGGCTGCTGGGCCTTGGCCTGGTCAAGGGGCACGGCGCCGCCGACTGGTCCAAGCGCCCGTTGCCCGCAGACTGGCTCAACTACGCCGCACTCGACGTGGAGGTGCTGCTGGAGCTGCGGGCCGCGGTCGCCGCCGCACTCGACGAACAAGGCAAATCCGATTGGGCCGCACAGGAATTCGAGTTCCTTCGCACGGTCGAACCGACGGTAACCCGACGCGACCGGTGGCGCCGTACCTCGGGCATCCACAAGGTGCGCGACCCCAGGGCGCTGGCCGCGGTGCGCGAGCTGTGGATCGCCCGTGATCAGATCGCGCAACGCCGCGATATCGCGCCTGGCCGGATCCTGCCCGACGCCGCAATCGTCAACGCCGCGACCGTCGATCCCGACACGGTCGAAAAGATCGTCGCGCTACCCGTTTTCGGCGGCAGCCGGCAGCGGCGCAGCGCCCAGGTGTGGCTGGACGCCCTGGCCAGGGCCCGCCAGGATCCGAACCCGCCGACGGGTTCCGAACCACTCACCGGCCCGCCACCGCCGGCCCGCTGGGCACGGCGCAAGCCGGAGGCCGCCGAACGGCTGGAGGCTGCGCGAAGCGGTTTGTCCGAACTCTCGCAGAAGGTTTCGGTTCCCACCGAGAACCTCCTGACACCCGACACGGTGCGGCGACTGTGCTGGGACTGGCAGCCGGTCGAGAACATCGAGGCAGCCGTCGACGACTTCCTGGCCCACGCCAGGGCCCGGCCGTGGCAGCGTGAGCTGACGGTGCCGGTGCTGACCGAGGCGTTGACGCCATCGCCCCAGGCATCGTCGGATTGACGGGATCGCAGACATGGCCGAAAAGTCGGAGACGCACGACGAGAAGGATCGTCAGCGGTTCGCCGACCGCGTCCTGAGCATCGTCGAGGACGCGGTGTACTGGGCCATCGCGGCCATCCTGGTGGCCGCAGCAGTGGCCCTGCTGGTGGCCCAGGTGAAGACCATGTTCTCGTTGCTGGACACGCCCACCTCCAACGTCATGCTGGAAATCCTGGACGGCGTGCTGCTGATCTTCATCTTCGTCGAGCTGCTGTACGCCGTGCGGACCAGTCTGCGGTCCCATGAGATCGCCGTGGAACCGTTCTTGATCGTCGGAATCCTGGCCTGCATCAAGGAGATCGTGGTGCAGTCGGTGGAAGCGGCCAAGCTCGTGGGCCAGGGGCCGGAATTCGCCAGGACCATCGTCCATACCGGAGTGCTCGGCGCACTGGTGCTGGCACTGGCGGCGGCAGCGTGGATACTGAGGCAGCGCGCCCTGGCAGCTGCACCTGAGGAATAGGGCGCCGCTACCGCGGTCTCCTACTCGGACTTGCGCACCGACATGTCGGCGTCGGCGTCGAGTTCGGAATTGTTCAGCGCGGCAACCCAGCCGGTGATGTGACGGGCGATGTGCCGATCGGTCAGACCGATATCGGCCAGCACCTCACTCCGTGAGCCATGTGCCTGAAACTCCTGTGGCACACCGATATCGCGGCACGGCACGTCGATCTCGGCTGCCCGCAGCGCGGCGGACACCGAGGATCCGATACCGCCGTGCACACCGCTGTCCTCCACGGTGACGACCAGCTTGTGCGCCGATGCCAGTGCGTGCAGCGCCTCGGGCACCGGCAGCACCCACCGCGGGTCGACGACGGTGACACCGATGCCCTGCTGCTGCAGCCGTTGCGCGGCCGCAAGCCCCATCTGGGCGAACGATCCGACCGCGATCAGCAGGACATCTTCGGAGGAACCCGGACCCGGTTTGGCCAGGATGTCCACGGTGCCACGCCGCTCGAGCGCCGGGATGTCTTCGCCGACAGAGCCTCTCGGGAAGCGAATGGCCGTCGGACCGTCTTTGACGTCCACCGCCTCGCCGAGCTCCTCACGCAGGCGTGCGGAGTCACGGGGCGCCGCCACCCGCATGCCGGGCACGATGCCGAGGATCGACAGGTCCCACATGCCGTGATGGCTGGCGCCGTCGGGGCCGGTGACACCGGCACGGTCCAGCACGATGGTCACCGGAAGCTTGTGCAGCGCAACGTCCATCATCATCTGGTCGAACGCGCGGTTGAGGAAGGTCGAGTAGATGGCCACCACCGGGTGCATGCCACCCATGGCGAGCCCGGCCGCCGAGGTCATCGCGTGCTGCTCGGCGATGCCGACGTCGAAGAGCCGGTCCGGGTACAGCTGACCGAAGGCCGCCAGACCGGTCGGGCCGGCCATGGCCGCGGTGATCGCGACGATATCGCGGCGACGCTTGGCGATCTTGATCAGCTCATCGGAGAAGGTGCCCGTCCAGCCGGGAGCGGAAACGGCGGTCGCCTGCCCGGTGAGCGGGTCGATGATGCCGCAGGCGTGCATCTGTTCGGCCTCATCGGCCTCGGCGGGCGCATAGCCCATGCCCTTGCGCGTGACGACGTGCACGATGACCGGTGCGTTGAAGCCGCGGGCATGTCGCAACGCGGTTTCCACGGCGTGCTCATCGTGACCGTCGATCGGGCCCACGTACTTCAAGCCCAGGTCGGTGAACATGGCTTGCGGCTGCAGCGCGTCCTTGAGTCCCGCCTTCACGCTGTGCATGCACTGATAGCAGACCTCGCCGATCAGCGGCACACCGCGCACCACGTCGCGGCCCCGTTCCAGGAATTTCTCGTAGCCGGGCTGCAGTTGCAGGGCGGCCAGGTGATCGGCGAGCCCGCCGATGGTGGGCGCGTAGCTCCGGCCGTTGTCGTTGACGACGATGACCACCGGCCGCCGGGCGGCGGCGATGTTGTTCAGCGCTTCCCAGCACATACCGCCGGTGAGCGCGCCGTCGCCGACGACGGCGACCACATGCCGATTGCGGTGCCCGGACAACTCGAAGGCCTTGGACAGCCCGTCGGCATAGGACAGTGCGGTACTGGCGTGGCTGGACTCCACCCAGTCATGCTCGCTCTCGGCGCGTGCCGGATAGCCCGACAGACCGTCCTTCATCCGCAGCTGGTCGAAATCGGCGGCACGCCCGGTCAGGATCTTGTGCACGTAGGACTGGTGCCCCGTGTCGAAGATGATCGGATCATGCGGCGAATCGAAGACCCGGTGCAGCGCCAATGTCAGTTCGACGACGCCGAGATTGGGGCCCAGATGTCCGCCGGTTGCAGCGACCTTGTGAATCAGGAATTCACGGATCTCACCGGCCAGCTCGTGCAGCTGAGACTGGGACAGGTGCTGCAGATCGGCGGGACCGCGGATCTGTTTAAGCATCCCGCCAGTTTAGCCACGTAACACCCTTCAGTCCTGTCGAGGCTGGTAGATGTCGGGCACTCCATCCCGATCATCGTCGGCGGTCTCGGCGACGTGGATCCGGCGATATGCGGCGTTTCGGGTGGTGAGCAGCACCGCCGCCAGGAGCGCGGCCAACAGCGATCCGGTCAGGACTCCGACTTTCACGAATTCGTCACGGGCGGGGTCCGGGTAGGCGAGATCGCCGATCAGCAGCGACACCGTGAAGCCGATGCCGGCGAGCATCGAGACCCCCAGCACGTCGATCCAGCGCAGCGAGGCGTCCAACTCGGCGCGCGTCACCTTCGACAACGTCCAGGTGGTCAGGAAGATGCCGATCGGTTTGCCCAGCACCAGGCCCGCAACGATGCCCAGGGTGATCGGCGACCCGAGCGCATGCGCCAGGCCGTCGAAGCCGCCGAGAGCCACCCCGGCCGCGAAGAAGGCGAATACCGGGATCGCGATGCCTGCCGAGATCGGCCGGGTCTTGTGCTCGAAGTACTCCGCCATGCCCGAACCCAGGTCGTCGCCGCTGCGGGTCACCGATCGGTGTACCGGCACCGCGAAACCGAGCAGCACGCCGGCGACGGTCGCGTGCACACCGGATTCGTGCATCAACACCCAGGTGGCGATCGACAGCGGGATCAGGATCCACCAGGCCTTGATCCCGCGCTGCACGCACAGCGCGAACAGGGCCAGCGGTACCGCCGCCAGCGCGAGCGCGGTGATATCGAGGGTCTCGGTGTAGAACACCGCGATCACGGTGATGGCCAGCAGGTCGTCGACGACGGCGAGGGTCAGCAGGAACATGCGCAGCGCGGAGGGCAGGTGCGTCGAGATGACCGCGAGCACGGCCACCGCGAAGGCGATGTCGGTGGCGGTGGGGATGGCCCAGCCATGGGCCGCACCCTCGCCCTCGCGAGCGGCGATCGCGACGAAGATCAGCGCGGGCACCACCATCCCGCCCACCGCCGCGGCGATGGGCAGCGCGGCCCGGCCGGGATCACGCAGATCACCGGCCACGAATTCGCGTTTGAGCTCAAGGCCGACCACGAAGAAGAAGATGGCGAGCAACCCGTCGGCCGCCCAGTGCCCGATGGACAGATTCAGGTGCAGGCCCAGCGGTTCGGCGCCGAGCTTCAGGTCACGTAGCCCGAAATATGCACCGGCCCAAGGGGAATTCGCCCACACGATGGCGCTCGCCGCGGCGATCAGCAGGATGATGCCACCGACGGTCTCCTTGCGGAGAACCTCCGAGACGCGGTTGGTTTCCGACCACGACCCGAGGGACAGCAGTCTGCGGCGGTTGCTCATGGGGCTCCTTGATCAGCATTACGAGACGCCGACCAGACTTCCCGGCACACCGGGGACAACCCTATACGTCGTCGGGTTCGTTGTCCGGGCGAGTCCAGCCCAGGATCATCGCCGGTGAGCAGCCGCCGATGAGCAGCACCGTCAGTGTCAGCAGGCCACCGGCATACGCCATGTCGGTGTCGGTGCCACCGGTGATGACGGAACCGAAGATCAGATAGCAGACCGGGATCATCATCAAGTTCTGCGTGATGGTGAGCCCGATCGACCGGGCGCTGTTGCGTTGCGCGATCTCGAACTCGTCGAGCGCCTGTACGGGAGCATCACCGCGACGGCTGGACACGATCTGCAAGGCGATCCACACCGGAAGGAACACCAGGGTGGCCGGCAGCCACACCAGCGGCGCCCACGGGACCCCGAATGCGCAGAGCACACCGACACCGAACATGACGGCGAACGTGACCAGCAGCGCGACGACGAGGACGCGGCGGCGTCGCCGGGTGCGCCAGCCCGGTAGCGAATGCGCCCAGACCTGTTCTCTTTTCAGGAAACGCCGGGTGCGGAACTGCTGGTAGCGCTCGATCAGGTCTGTGTCAGCCACGGGGGCCGTCTCCTTCGATTCGTCGGTACACATGGGCGGACAGCGGCGCGAATGCGGTTCGGGAGAACACCGCCTCCACCGGCAGGTCGAACACGTCGCAGATCCGGAACGCCAGGTCCAGGCTCGGGTAGTGATCGCCCCGTTCCAGCGCACCGATGGTCTGTGGGTTCACCTCGATGAGGGTCGCCAGATCCGCCCGGCTCATGCCACGCTCGGCGCGCAGGACGCGGATGCGATTGTGGATCGGGAGAGATTCCCCCCGTTTCACCGGACTCATGCAACGTAGTGTTATGAAAACACAATGAACTGTCAAGGTAAACCAACACGCGATGCGGTCAGGCCGCCCCGCGCGCTGCGATGCCCGATGTCGAGCGGGTCATCCACCGCGCGACCGGACCACCCATCGGGACGACGCCCGGGAGTCGCGCCTGCTCACGGTTCGCGCCGATGCTGCGAAGTGATGGACAGCACGACCTGTGATGCGGTAAAGTCGAACACATGTTCGAACAGTTCGGCATCGAGGACCTCCGCGACCGCGAGGCGGCGCTGCGAGATCGCATCGCCGAACTGGAACGGCAGAAATCGATCGCGGCGGCCGAACAGGCCCGCGCCGCGGCGCAATGGGACGCCGTCCGCCGCCAGATCGAAGCCGGCGCCGGGGTGCCGACCGCACGACGTGGGCGCGGGCTGGCCTCGGAGATCGCGCTCGCGCGCCGCGACTCCCCCATCAAGGGTGATCAGCACCTCGGATTCGCCAAGGCGCTGGTACACGAGATGCCTTACACGCTGGCCGCATTGGACGCGGGCGTGCTCTCGGAATGGCGGGCCACCCTGATCGTGCGAGAGTCGGCCTGCCTCACCGTCGAAGACCGCCGCCGTCTCGATCACGAGATGTGTGCCGACCCCGCAGCCCTGGATGGACTGGGCAACAAGCGCATCCGAGCCGAAGCCAAGAAGATCGCCTACCGGCTCGATCCACGCGCCGTCGTCGACAAGGCCGCCAAGGCACCCGAGGACCGCACCGTGTCCACCCGGCCGGCAGCCGACAACATGGTCTACCTGACCGCGCTGATGCCGCTGACCCAGGGCATCGCCTGCTACGCCAGCCTCAAACGTGAGGCCGATGTCAATCCCGACGGGCGCTCGCGCGGGCAGACGATGTCCGACACCGTCTACGAACGCCTGACCGGACGGTCGGCGGTCGCACCGGTGCCGATCACGGTCGACGTGGTGCTCTCCGATGAAGCGCTCATCGGCACCAGCGATGAGCCGGCCGAGGTACCCGAGCACGGGCCGATCCCGGCGGAGCTGGCACGCCGGCTCATCACCGAGGCCATCGACGAGCGGAGCTGGGTCGCACTGCGCCGCCTCTACGCCACACCGAGCACCGGCGCGCTGGTGGCCATGGATTCACGGGCCCGCACCTTCCCGGGCGGGCTTGCCCAGTTCATCCGGCGACGCGACCAAACCTGCCGAACACCCTTCTGCGACGCGCCCATCCGCCATATCGACCACGCCGAGCCGCACCGGCACGGCGGCCCCACCGACGCACTCAACGGGCGCGGCTGTTGCGAGCAGTGCAACTACACCAAGGAACAGCCGGGCTGGCGGGTGAGAACCTACTTCGACCCGGCCGGCCGCCATGTCGCCGAGCACATCACCCCCACCGGGGCGGTCTACCGGTCGACCGCCCCGCCGGTCGCCGGGGGCCTGCGCATCCTCACCCGCGACGTGCATCTGGTCACCGTGAACCGCGCGGCGTGATCAGCGACTCAGTACCGCCACGCACTCGACGTGGTGGGTCAGCGGGAACGAGTCGAAGACACGCAACTGCTCCACGGTGTAGCCGTGCCGCAGGTACTCCCCCACATCCCGGGCAAATGACGCTGCCTCACAACCGATGTGGATGATGCGCGAGGCCTCGGCGGCAGCCAGTTGTTCGATGATCTCGCGGCCGGCCCCGGCGCGCGGCGGATCCAGCACCACGACATCGGGCCGGGCCTGCTCCGCCGACAGAGCGCGCCGCACCGAATCCGTCACCACCGATACCTGCGGCAGATCGGCCAGCGCGGTGCGTGCCGAGCGCGCCGCCGCGCGGGAGGTGTCGACGGTGAGCACCCGCCCGGTCTGTCCCACGCCGTCGGCCAGCACGGCCGCGAAAACGCCTGCGCCACCGTAGAGATCCCACGCCGTCATGCCGGGCCGCAGCTCGGCGGCCTCGCGCACCAGCGCGCTGTAGACGCGCGGCGCATCCCGGTGCGCCTGCCAGAACGCCGTGACCGGAATCCGCCACTGCCGCCCACCGATCTCCTGGACGGCCTCGTAGTCGCCCTCCACGACCTGGGTGCTCGCCTTGCGCCCACCGCCGCGCGGACCGGCCTGCACCACGTGGCGGCGGCCCGCATCGTCGAGGGCGACATGCAGCTGCGCACCAGGGGGCCAGCGCGACCCGTCCAGACCGTCCAGCATCCCGTCGGGTAGCTGCGCGCAGTGCAGATCCTCGGCCAGCTCCGCGCTGTGGTACCGGTGAAAACCCGCGCGCCCGGCCTCGGAGACGTCCAGCCGCACTCTGGTGCGCCAGCCCGTGGCTCCGCCGTCGCCGACCTCCTCGGCAACCCCCGACCAGCCATGGCCGCCGAGTCGTTCCAGCTGGTTGGCCACCACATCGCCCTTGATGCGCCGCGCCGCGGCCGGTTGGACAAACGCCAGATCGCAGCAACCCGCACCGTCGCGCCCGGCGATCGTGCACAGCGGATCGATGCGGTCCGGTGACGGCTCGATCACCTCAACCACATCGGCATGCCAGTACGATCCGCGTTCGGACACCACCCGCACCCGAACCACCTCGTCGGGCAGCGCATAGCGCACGAATACGACCCGGCCGTCGTGGCGCGCCACGCAACTACCGCCATTGGCGGCCGGCCCGGTGGTGAGAATCAGGTCAGCCTCGGGTGCGGTCAATCAAGAAATCCTCTTCGTGCATCGCCGGGCGCGGACTGCGGCTGCAGTGTCTTGAGCCGCTCCGACGAGTTGAGCTGCCAGGGTACCGAAGTCACCATGACGTTCGGTTCGAAGAGCAGTCTGCCCTTCAACCGCAGCGCGCTCTGGTTGTGCAGCACCTGCTCCCACCAATGGCCGACCACATATTCGGGAATGAACACCGTCACCACCGTGCGTGGCGACTCCTTGGTGATCCGCTTCACGTAATCCAATACCGGACGGGTGATCTCGCGGTAGGGCGAGGCAATGACCTTCAGCGGTGTGCTGACGTCGCTCTCCTCCCAGGTATGCACGAGCTCGCGGGTCTCGGCGTCATCGACGCTGACCGTGATCGCCTCCAGCACGTCCGGACGGGTGGCCCGCGCGTAGGCCAACGCCCGCCGCGTCGGCAGATGCAGCTTGGACACCAGCACCACGGCATGGTTGCGGCTGGGCAGCACGATGTCCTCGAGTTCGGCTTCCTGCTCGTCGAGTTCGCGGGCCACCGTGTCGTAGTGCTTACGGATGAGCTTCATGATGACGAACAGGGTGCCCATCGCCAGGATCGCGATCCAGGCACCGGCCAGGAACTTGGTGACCACCACCACCAGGAGCACCGAGCCGGTACACGCGCAGCCGATGGCGTTGATCACCCGCGAGCGCATCATGGTGCGCCGCGCCGCGGGATCGGTCTCGATCTTGAGGAAGCGGGTCCAGTGCCGGACCATCCCGATCTGGCTGAGCGTGAAGGACACGAACACCCCCACGATGTAGAGCTGAATCAGGTGCGTGACCTCGGCCTGGAACGCGACGACGAACGCGATGGCCGCCAGCGCCAGGAACAGGATGCCGTTGGAGAATGCCAACCGGTCACCGCGGGTGTGCAGTTGACGCGGCAGAAACCGGTCCTGCGCCAGAATCGACCCCAGCACCGGGAAGCCGTTGAAGGCGGTATTGGCCGCGAGCACCAGGATCAGCGCCGTCACCCCGGCGATCGCGTACAGGCCGACCGGGAAATCGTGGAACACCGCGTCGGCCAACTGTGCGATGAGCGTCTTCTGGTGATAGTCCGCCGGCGCGCCCACCAGTTGTTCTTCCGGGCGCTCGGCCATCTTCACACCGGTCTCCCTGGCCAGCATGATGATGCCGAGGAACAGGGTGGTCGCCACCGCACCGAGCATCAGCAGCGTGGTGGCGGCATTGCGCGATTTGGGCTTGCGGAATGCGGGCACCCCGTTGCTGATCGCCTCCACACCGGTCAGCGCCGCACAGCCCGACGAGAAGGCCCGCGCCACCAGGAACACCATGGCGATCGCCACCATGTCCTCGCCCTCGTTCTCGGCGTGCATCTCGAACGCGGCGGACTCGGCCTGCAGCGGCACACCCAGCACGTGGATCTGGAACAGGCCCCAGCCCAGCATCGCGAAGATGCCGAACATGAACGCATACGTCGGGATGGCGAACGCGGTGCCCGACTCCCGGATTCCGCGCAGGTTCAGCGACGCCAGCACCAGGATCGCGACCACCGCGAAGATCACCTTGTGCTGGTTGATGAACGGCACCGCCGAACCGATATTGGCCATCGCCGAGGCCATCGACACCGCCACCGTCAGCACGTAATCGACCAGCAGCGCACTGGCCACCGTCAGCCCGGCCGTCCCGCCCAGATTGGTGGTCACCACCTCGTAGTCACCACCACCGGACGGGTAGGCGTGCACGTTCTGCCGGTAACTGGCGATGACGATCATCATGACGGCGGCCACCGCCAGCCCGATCCACGGCGCGAACGAGTAGGAGGCCAGGCCGGCCACCGACAGCACCAGGAAGATCTCCTCCGGCGCGTAGGCGACCGAGGACAGCGCGTCGGATGCGAACACCGGCAAAGCGATCCGCTTCGGCAGCAGCGTGTGCGACAGCTTGTCGCTGCGGAACGGCCTACCCAGGACCAACCGGCGGGTCGCCGTCGAGAGCTTGGACACGAGTGCCAAGAGTAAGCCCGAACCCGTTTGGCTGTAGCGTTCCGGGTGCGCCGGTTGCATGGCGTGTTCGATGATGCGGTATTCCTGGACAGCGGCCAGAGAGGACCGAGGGTGCGGGTAGTGGTGATGGGGTGCGGCCGGGTCGGCGCATCGCTGGCGGACGGCTTGGCCAGGATCGGCCATGAAGTGGCCGTCATCGACCGGGATGCGACGGCGTTCAACAGACTGTCCCCCGAGTTCTCCGGTGAGCGGGTGCTCGGCATGGGCTTCGACCGGGATGTCTTGCTGCGTGCCGGGATTGAGGAAGCGGGCGCGTTCGCCGCGGTGTCTTCGGGTGACAACTCGAACATCATCTCCGCCCGGGTGGCGCGCGAGACCTTCGGCGTGGAGCGCGTGGTGGCACGTATCTACGACGCCAAACGCGCCGCCGTCTACGAACGCCTCGGCATCCCCACCGTGGCGACCGTTCCGTGGACCACCGACCGGCTACTCAACGTGCTCACCCGGGATTCCGAGACCACCAAATGGCGTGATCCGTCCGGCAATGTCGGGGTCGCCGAGCTGCCACTGCACGAGGACTGGGCGGGCCACCCGGTGACCGAACTGGAGGCCGCCACCGGTGGCCGCGCCGCCTTCATACTGCGACTGGGCTCCGGGCTGCTGCCGGACGCCAAGACCGTCATCCAGGCCGGTGACCACGTGTTCCTCGCCGCCATCTCCGGGCATATCGCCGAGGCGCTGGCGATCTCGGCCCTGCCGCCCAATGAGGACAGCCAATGAAGGTCGCCATCGCCGGGGCCGGGGCCGTCGGCCGGTCCATCGCACGGGAGCTGGTGGCCAATCACGATGTCACCCTGCTCGAGCGTGATCCCGAACACATCGACGTCGACGCCATCCCGGCCGCGCACTGGCGCCTCGGCGATGCCTGCGAGCTCAGCCTGCTGGAGTCGGTCCGGTTGGAGGAATTCGACGTGGTCATCGCCGCGACCGGTGATGACAAGGCCAACGTGGTGCTCAGCCTGCTGGCCAAGACCGAATTCGCGGTGCCCCGGGTGGTGGCTCGGGTCAACGACCCCCGCAACGAGTGGCTGTTCGACGAGAACTGGGGCGTCGATGTGGCGGTGTCCACACCGCGGATGCTGGCCTCCCTGGTGGAAGAAGCCGTCGCCGTGGGCGACCTGGTGCGGCTGCTGAGCTTCCGCAAGGGCCACGCCAACCTGGTGGAGATCACGCTGCCCGATGACACCCCGTGGGGTGGTAAGGCCGTCAAACGGCTCAACCTGCCGCGTGACGCATCCCTGGTGACGATCCTGCGGGGTCCGCGGGTCATCGTGCCCGAAGGCGACGAACCGTTGGAAGGTGGCGACGAGCTGGTGTTCGTGGCGACCGCCGACGCCGAGGACGAGCTCCGCGAGTTGCTGCTGCGCCCTCAGGCGCGCTGATCGGACGTCTGCGCGTGCAGCGCGCGCTGCGCGACCCGGATGGCGAAATAGGTGATGACCGCCGCCACCCCGGTCAGCGGCCAGCCCATCGCGATGCGGGCGACCCCGAGCAGGCCGGTGTCATCGGCATCGTAGAGATGACGCTGCACCACAAAGCGCGACGCGAACACCGCCACCCAGGTGAGTGTCGCGATGTCGAAGGCCAGCACGGCGCGCGGCACCTTGCGCCAGTCGCGATCGTGGTTGTTGACCCAGCCCCAGATGTAGCCGACCACGGGACGCCGGATCAGCACCGATAGCGCGAACACCGATGCCCACACCAGGGATGACCAGATGCCCAGCAGGAAATAGCCTTTGGATTCGCCGACCAGATAGGCGATCAGCGCGCTGATGCCGACGCCCATGAACCCGGACACGGCGGGCTGCAGAGAATCCTTGCGGATCAACCGCCACACCATGACCAGCGCCGCAACCCCGAGGGCGGCGTAGATCGCGGGCAGCAGGCCCACATTGGTGGACACCGGCACGAACACCAGCACCGGCAGCGAGGAGTAGATCAGCCCGCTGATGCCGCCCATCTGCTCCAGCACGGCCTGGGCGCCCTTCTTGGGCGGCTCCTCGCCGGCGGCGTCTGCGGTGGATTGCTCGGAGTCCGACTCCGTCACTTCTGGATCTCGTAGAGCGGGTTGTACATGGCCTTGGTGCCGTTGTCGAGCTGTCCGAGACGACCGTGCACCCGCAGCGTCCGCCCGGATTCGATGCCCGGGATGCGCCGCTGGCCCAGCCACACCAGGGTGACCGCGTCGGTGCCGTCGAACAGTTCGGCCTTGACCCCACCGGCGCAGCCCTTGCCGTTGCATTCGACGCTGCGCAGCGTGCCGACCATCGTGACTTCCTGACCGCGCTGACAGTCGATTGCCTTTTGCGCGCCGGTCCCGGCGGCCTCGCCGCTGAGTTCCTCGACGTCGAGTTGCTCGGGGTCTTCCGTCAATCGGCGGGTGAGCCGACGCAGATACCCTTCGGCCGTAGCCATGACCTCTCCCTGCCGCGAATCCGTCGTGGATCCACTACCTGACCAACGCCACGGTAGACCTGTTGCTTCCGATTCGCCACGTCACGCGCGGACGGCGCGGCCGAACTGTCACCATCGTGTGATGGCGGTCAACTTGCGTGGTGTGACAACGGTTCTGCTGGCCGGAACCGGATCCGATGACGACTATGTCTACCGGGCGTTCTCGGGGCCGCTGCACGAGGTCGGTGCGATCGTCGTCACACCCGCGCCCGAACCGCGGCGACTGGTCGCCGGATACCTGGACGCCGTGGACGATGCCGCGCGCAGCGGCGCGCCCATCGCGGTCGGCGGGGTCTCCATCGGCGCCGCGGTGGCCACCGCCTGGGCACTGCGGCATCCGAGCGCCGCCGTGGCGGTGCTGGCCGCATTGCCGGCCTGGTCGGGCGCGCCCGGTAATGCGCCCGCCGCGCTGACGGCACGGCATTCGGCGCGCCAGCTGCGCGACGAGGGACTGGCCGCCACCATCGCCGCGATGCAGGCGGGCAGCCCGGGGTGGTTGGCCGCCGAGTTGACCCGGTCCTGGCTGGCCCAGTGGCCCGCGCTACCGGACGCCATGGACGAGGCCGCGGCGTATGTGGCGCCCACGGTGGACGAACTCGGCACGCTGACGGTGCCGCTCGCACTGGTGGCCGCGGTGGACGACCCCGTGCATCCGGCCGACGTCGCGGTGGAATGGGCGGCGGCGGCCCGGCACGCGGCGCTGCGGACGGTGACGCTGCAGGAGATGGGCGCGGACCCGTCGCGGTTGGGTGCGGCCTGCGTGGCCGCCCTGTCGGAGATCTAGATCAGCCGCCGGTGATCGTGCTGCGCATCTGCTGCATCGCCGACCCTTCGGCGCTGCGCCGCGCCGCCGGCTCCGGCGGCACCTCACCCTGGGTCTGGGGCTGGGCCTGGGCCTGGGCCTGCTCGGCGGCGATGCGTAGCTGGGCGGCCATCGCCTCGGGCAGCTGCACGGTCAGCGGCGTGCGCACCGGTAGCGGCGTGTCACCGCGACGAACCACGGTGTCCGCCAACGCTTCGCGGGCCTCTTCGGCCAGCGCATCGGCGTCCTCGGGCAGCCCGTTGACCACGCAGCGGATCATCCAGCGGTAGCCGTCGACACCGATGAAGCGCACCACACCGGGCTGCTGGCCCTGCGGCGCCGAGGTGCCGATGCCGACCACCTCACGACCCCAGCGACCGTCCTCGACCCGGACCTTCGCACCGTCCTTGCACAGCGAGTCGGCCAGTTCGGCGGCGACCTCGCGCCATAGCCCGGCCGACTTCGGAGCCGCATAGGCCGCGATGGTGAACCGGCCGTGGGGGGTGACGACCCAGACCGAGCTGGGCACCCCCTGATCGGTCAGTTCCACCCGGACCTGCCCGGCCGCGGGCATCGGGACCAGAACGGACCCGAGGTCCAGCCGCGCATGCTTGGCCGACTCCGGATCGTCGAAGTCCTCGATGTCGAACGGTCCGTCGAAGTCTTCGGCTTCGTCAGTCACGCTTTCGCCTCTTTCACAAACTCGAATGTCCGCCGGATGAACCGTGCCCGCCCGCACCGCGGGACGTGTCGGCCAGTCCGGCCTCGTCGAACGATGCCACCTCGACGAGTTCGGGCAGCTCCACCCGCTGCACCAGCAGCTGGGCGATGCGATCTCCGCGCCGCACCGTGATCGGCTGCTGCGGGTCGAGGTTGATCAGTGTCACCTTGATCTCGCCACGGTAGCCCGCGTCGACGGTGCCGGGCGTGTTGACGATCGAAAGTCCCACGCGGGTGGCCAATCCCGACCGCGGATGGATCAGTCCGACCATGCCGTGCGGGATGGCGACCGCGATCCCGGTCGGCACCAACGCGCGGTGGCCGGGCGCCAGTTCGACGTCGACGGCGCTGAACAGGTCGACGCCGGCGTCACCGTCATGGGCCCGGCTGGGCATAGGGAGGTCGCGATCCAATCGCACGACCGCCAGAGAAGTGGGCACGACGGATGAGATTACTCTTGGGCACGTGTCCGACACGCGCGCCATCACCCAAACCGTGCGCTACCGCGAGCGCCTACGGGTGCCGTGGTGGTTCTGGTTGCCGGGATTGGGCCTCGCGGCGCTGATCGCCGCCGAAGTGAACATGGGCGTCGAGGGGCTGCCGGACTGGGTGCCCTATGCGGTGCTGTTGCCGGTCGCCGCGGCCACGCTGATGTGGGCCGGACGCATGGAGGTCCGGGTCGTCCAGAACGGGAACGGGCCGGACGGCGCCGTCGAATTGTGGGCCGGCCCGGCGCATCTGCCGGTAAGCGTCATCTCACGGTCCGCCGAAGTGCCCAGGTCCGCCAAGTCGGCGGCGCTGGGCCGTCAGCTCGACCCGGCCGCCTACGTCCTGCACAAGGCGTGGGTCGGCCCGATGGTGCTCGTCGTGCTCGACGACCCGGACGACCCCACCCCGTACTGGTTGGTCAGCTGCCGTCACCCCGACCGGGTGCTGGCCGCGCTGCGCAGCTGACCCGTCAGATCACGCCGCGCAGTCGGTGCAGATGTACATGCCGTTCTTCTCGCTGGCCAGTCGGCTGCGGTGATGCACCAAAAAGCAGCTCGAGCAGGTGAACTCATCGGCCTGCTTCGGGACCACACGAACCGACAGTTCCTCGCCGGACAGATCCGCGCCCGGCAACTCGAACGACTCCGCGGACTCTGATTCATCGACGTCCACAACGGCCGATTGGGCCTCGTTACGTCGCGCTTTGAGCTCTTCCAGCGAATCCTCGGACACATCGTCTGTCTCGGTTCGCCGTGGAGCGTCGTAGTCGGTAGCCATATTCATCCCCTCCGGTACCGTTTGCAGCACCCTTGCAGCAGTGCTTTGTACCAGCGTCGAACGCCTGCACCAAATGATTCGTGCCCGGAATGGACGCAGATTGACTGTGATTTATATCACAGTCAAAAACCCCTGGTAGAAACGCATGCCCCCGGATGGCCTTAAGGTGCAGGGGTGGTCGCATCCATCACCGAGGGCACGGCGTTCGACAAGCACGGTCGTCCGTTCCGCCGCCGCAACCATGTACCGGCGCTGTGTCTGTTCCTGGCGCTCGCCGTGGTGACCGGTGTGGTGTGGGTGGTCGCGCTCAACCAGACCACCGAGGTTCCCGAGGCCGTCGCCTGCAACGCGCCTCCGCCGCCCACCGGCGATGCCAGCCAACCCGTGCT
>Ga0075012_10002904_pt1 | contig 16587 bp, 15 predicted proteins | sample All_14_2_FD_71474 | JGI IMG/M metagenome (GOLD analysis project Ga0075012, IMG submission 71474) | Freshwater microbial communities in response to fracking from Pennsylvania, USA - Allegheny Zone_MetaG_DW_15 | ecosystem: Environmental > Aquatic > Deep subsurface > Groundwater > Drilled... | reverse complement strand
GCGGCTGTGGTTCAAAATGTCCTGATGCTCTTTGGGCAGGATCGACTTCAACAGGTAAATGGTGGACAACACTGCACTGCCGTGTTGCGCGTTGGCATAGGGCTGAAAATGCAGGCGGAAAGCCGCATTCAACAAGCCATGCTTGGCTTGGAACTCTCGGGAAAACTGCAATTTTCTCCGGGCGTACACTCCGTCAACGGTCTTTTCAAACTCAAACTGGGGCCGCGTATGGCTAATTTGCAGCTCACCCAGAATGGTGTCAAAGTGGCAGCCGTAGTATTTGCCCAGCGCTGCATCCAAGCGCGCCCAACTGGGCTGCGATTGGCGCACACGCAACATCAAACGGGTGACCTCAATGCCTCCCCCACACAACACAAACTCCCCAGCGCGAACTTTGAAGCCTTGGGTGGATTCCCCAACAAGCACTTGCGCGCTGGTGACTGTTTGGGTGGCTGCATTCAGTTCTAGGTCAACCACGCGCGCCCGCATGATCAGCAGAATGTTTTGCGAGTCCTGCAATACCGACCGGTATTTGTGGCCCACGTCAGTGGGCAGGCTGTAGCGTTCGATGTTTTCGATAACGCTGGGGGCAATACGGCCTAGGCCAGTAATCACTTCCTTTTTATTCGCCTGAAGTGCGTTACTTGAGTAGTTAACCGCGCCCACATCCAGCATCTCATGCGCCCGCTGCATATAGGGAGCTAAATCAGCGGCGGTTAGCGGCCAGCCGCTTTCGGGAACATGGGGCCTTGCTTCAAAATCTTGTGCATCAAGCGGAATGCAACGCCCTCCCCACAGGTGACTGGTGCCCCCCAAGCGCTGGCGACGGTATTCATGGACCGGTGGGTGCACCGCACTGGCTTCGCCTTGGTAAAAGTCCTGCAAACCGGGTGTTTCCTTCAAGTCCCCGGTTTCCAGCACAAGCACCCGCTTGCCTTGCTCCGCCAGCGTGATGGCCAGGCACACGCCCACAACGCCTGCGCCCACCAGGCAATGGTCGTAACCTGCGGCCATTGCCTCAAGCGCCGCAAGACCATGGTCGGTTGCGCGGATGATCACGCGCCCTGCCCCAGGTTTCGCTCAAAAACAGTCGACAAGGTGGCCACCTGCTGCTGAAGGTCATAGGCGCTCGTTACCAGTTGCCGCGCGGCGGCAGAGACACGCTGGCGCAAGTCTGCGTCGGTCAGACCTGCCAGCAGTGCCTGTGTGAGCTGCTGGGCATTGCCGGCGGCCACCAGCAAACCGGTTTCGCCGGGTAACACCAGCTCGGCTACCCCCCCCACGAAGGTGGACACCACAGGCACTCCTATGGCCATCGCCTCCATAAGGGAAACTGGCACACCCTCAGCAAAACTGGGCAACACGAAGAGATCCGCGGCTTCCAGCTCATGGCGCACGGTCTCTTGGCTGCAATACCCCAAAAATGTCACATGCTTGCTGAGCCCGAGCTGTTTCACGTGGGTTTGCAGTACCTGGCGGTCTTCACCGTCGCCGGCAAGGCGCAGGCGCGCCTGCGGCCTGCGCTGAATCAGGTCGGCAAAACTCTCCAGCAACACCAGAAGGCCTTTTTCGGCCGCGAGTCGGCCTACAAACAAAATGGTTTGCCCGGTTTCGCGCGGCCTGTGCCAGGTATAGGTGGCGGTTTGAACACCACAGTGCACCACCAGCAACTTGTGCCAGTCTGCTTTGTCAGAAAACAGCATCATCTGGCTTTTACAGAAATCACTGATGCAAATGACAAAATTTGCGTGGGCTACTTTGGCCCGCAGCGCCCAATTGACAGGGTCAAAAAAAATGTGCGGGCCATGAATCGTCATGCTGAAACCGATGCCTGCGAGCCTGGCCGCCAGCATTGCAACCGTGGCACTGGAATCACCCAGGTGGTTGTGCAAATGGTCCACCCTTCTTCGGACTAAGTCATGCGCCAAGCAGCTTGCCTCCAAAAAATAAGCCATTTGGTAGGTAAAACCTTTCAGGCCCGGCTTTCGTGTTTTGAGAGCAAGACGAAGGGCCTTAAAGTACTGAAGGGGCGCATTGACCAGCAAACCACCATTGGCGCTCACCAGCGCTGGCAGGCGAAAGGGCAGCAAATAGGTGGTTTGTTGGCGCTCTTGCATCACGGCAGTGATGTGGTCGTGCTCTTGACCGGGCGCCCTAACCGCATATGGCAACACGGTCCAACCCAGGGCCCGCAAGCCATGCACTTCGCGCTGAATAAAGGTATCGGTGGCACGGGGGTAACAACCGGTGATGTATGCAATGGTGTTCAAATGTAGAAAAGCCTTCAAGGTTGAAAAATTAGGACTCAGGCCAGTACAGGAGAGGCTTTAGGCGAGCGGATCGACTGACCGGATTGAACAGTTCAGGCAATTTGTTTTCCTGCCTTGTAAGGCGTGCCACTTTTTCGGCATTGGCACAAAGGCGATCGATTAGCCACCAAGGCAGGCTCAATCCGTGTGGCCGCAGCTGCCCTCGATCGATCAGCGCCTGACGATATTGCTGCATCGACCAGGGATGAGGGTCGAGCACGCATCGGATATCAAGTCCCGGCTGTGCAATGGACGACACGGACTCGACAATTACCTGCGCCGCGCGTTTTGCATTGACAAGCGGAATCTGGCCATAATGCGATAGCCCAAGTTGAATCCGATTCCTGATCAAACCAGCGTAGGCATTCGACATCGCCCTATCGTCATAAATTAAGCCCAGCCTCAGAATCACCGCATTGATGTTGCCCGTAGCAACTGCTTGCTCAACTAGCAGCTCCTGCATCAGCTTTGCAGCTGCGTATGCGGGCAGAGACTCATCCTGCACTAGGCGTGGCGTGTGGGCGCCAACCAGCGCGTAGGCCGGCAAGGCAGCTAGATCAAATACCGACAGGCTGCTGACGAGGACAAAATTTTTGACGCCATGACCCAGCGCAAAATCGAGCAAGGCTTGCGTGCTTTTCACGGCGAAGTCGATTTGCTCCTGGCGCTCCCCCCCCATGGGATGGGCCATATGCACCACCGCATCAACCGGGCGATGCATCTTGCCCGCTAAGTCACCCTGACCCATGAAGTCATGAACAATGACCGAGTAAAGATGTGGGTGCGACACGGGCCGGCGGGAAATGACATGCTGAATGCAACCCGCAAGGCTCAACTCGGCCGTGACATGACGACCTAGAAAACCACTGATGCCAGTAAGCAAAAGATTCATGCCCGAGAGACTACAGAATTGGTTTAACAATCCGAGCAGGATTACCAACGGCAGTGCAACCGTCTGGTACATCAATCAAGACGACAGCCATGGCTCCAATTTTGGCTCTGTTTCCGACACGGATCCCTCCAAGAAGCTGTGCATAGGCACCAATATCTACGTCATCACCGATAAGTGGGGCTGGTCCATCAGCTACCCGATTGCCTATGGTCACACCTTGACGCAATGTGCAATTGCAGCCGATAACAACCCCAGGGTGAATGAAAATGTTGCCAAAATGGTGAATACGCAGACCACCGCCAACTTGGGCGTCATGCGGCAAACTTATACCAGTAAGGGTTTCGATTAATCGATAACCCAGCCAGTAGACTTGCACTAAACATCTTTTTTTCCAGCTTGCTGGCTGAAGAAACAAATCATGCCCCCAGCGATACCAGGCTATGGCCCAGATCGATTGCTCTTTAAGAAAGGGGCGTCGCGGGTAGCGATGTAGGTCAGCTTGCCAATGGGAGCGAGTCGGAGACAATTTGCAATGCACTTCAGTTGTTGCGCGAGCCTAGGTCGCGAGCACCATTCTTATATTCCAACAAGGCAGTACCGTGCAGATTAAGTCTGTCCCACGTGTAACGAAGATGTCCGTACATCTGGGGCCAGTAAGACAACATCGTATAAAAGGCATGCGGCAAAGCAACACGCGCAGGATGCCCTTGACGCACGGATTTCAGCGCTATACGCGACAACTGGGTTGGCCAAAGGCAGAAAACTATGAATGCTGCACCCCAGCCAGCCTCAAACCCAGCAATCGCGTTTAATCCCAACCCCGCGCCAACCACCAAAGTGGGCCAAAGAGACCAGAAACCTGCTCGAAACAGGTTGCGCTTGAAGTCCGCCAAACCGAAGCGCCAGACAACATCCAGCGCACCGTATCCGTTCCTGACCTGTCTTCGGTGCCACTGCCCAACATGAAACATGGCCAAGTCATGCCAGGCCATATCCGCTTCTATGCGACCGATAGCCCAACCCACAGTGCGAAGCCGGTGACACAGTTCGGGCTCTTCGCCAGCAGGAATTGTGGGGTCAAACCCGCCCACCACCTCGAACGCTGCACGGCGGACCATGAAAATTCCCCCTACTGAGCTTACGTCACCGTACCCCTGGATGTTCCATTCGAACTCTGCCAGCCGGTTGTAGATCGACGCGGTAGGAAAACGCTCGCGCAGGCGGCCGGCCACCGCAGCCAAGGCCGTACGGCCCAGCAAGGCATCACGGCCCAAAGACAACCAGTCTGGAAACAGCTCGCAATCTCCATCCACGAATTGGACAAAGGAAACTTGTGGGAAGCGTGAGATGAGCGCCTGGAAGCCCTCATTGCGCGCACGGGCAGCGCAAAATGGTAAAGACATGTCCAGTTCCACCACTTCTACACCCAAGGAACGCGCCAGTGATACCGAGTCGTCTGTCGATGCCGAGTCAACATAAACAACCGCAGCGGCATGCCGTATAACTGACATTAGGCAACGACGAAGACGATTACCTTCGTTTCGACCTATTACTACAACACCAATGTTATCGTATTCGGCTGACATGCACTATTACTTACACCAACAACATCAAATAATTAACTCAACAATGCGATCGCAGCCTTCTTTAGAAACCTTGCGGAGAGTCTAAACCTATTTGGCTCGAGACAGATGCCACGAAGAGGAACTGCACGCCTATCCTTAACACCTGTTGCAAGCAACGTAAGGCGAGCAAAAGCATTAACAACATCATTATCCTGCATTTGCATAGTGTACCTTTCGGACACGGCACGAGCGGCGCCCCCGCCTTTGGATTGGCAGATCTCTTCGATATTGGGGTTCAATAACAACCCCTCAATGGTTTCCTGAAAGAGGCAAATGTCATCCTCTGGTATAGGGTAGCAATACGATTCATCAAAGAATTCTGCCCCACCAATTCCATGAAACCCCACCACGAGACACCCGCTAGCCATAGCCTCGAGGGGCGGGAGACCAAAGCCCTCACGTTGACTAAAACTCAAGAAGATCATGGACTCGTTTAATATAGCAGCGACTTCATGCACGGGCAGTTGGTCAATTGCCGCTACGGACCAAGTCTTTAATGAACCCCTCTGCTCCAATGCTTGAAGAACATTCTTTGAATCATCGCTTCGCCGACGAGGCATGTAGGCTATCTGTCGCTTCTTTTTCGATTCAGAAACTCGGAATACATTTTGATCGTAACCAAGTCTGATTGAAATATTTGTCTTTGCAGGGTAGCAGAATGCTGCATGACGAGAAATATACTCTGAAGTGGAAATGATCCCACAGACATCCTCGCCATAAGAGCCCACCAAGCCTGGAGAAAAGGAATTTTGATTAAGGATAACTATTGCGCACCCACTCAACTGACTCAGAAGTTTGCTCATAAACTCCGGCACAACCAAGAGATCATTCACACCAACAACTGTATTTTTTGCATCGACGACCCGCACGCTAGTGGAAATCCAACTCGGACGATATCCCGGATCTTGATGAACTACAGCAACAGAGTAACCGGCCGAAGATAATGCCAAAGCAAATTCATATATCTTAGTGACGCCACCAGTTGCCTGAGCAACATCGGGGCAGAGAAAATATATCGTGCCCGCAGTCATCATAAGCAAAGATTTTCAAATTTACTCATTAAACTTGCTTCGCTGAAGTTTTGATCGATCTAATCACTGCATCGACTGCTTGAGAGAACGCGTCAAAAGAGAATTGGCGACTTACGATCTCTTTCCCTCTTGCTGCCATCTGAACTCGAACAGCTGGCACCTCTAGAAGTTTCACGCAAGCATTTGCAAAGTCACTATCTGATTCTGCACAAACAACTGCTTTCGCTTGATCGAGCAGTGATGCGTACCCTTTAGCTGCCTCCAATGACAATACTACAGTCCTTTCGTAAGCCAAAGACTCCAGCACTTTTATTTTGGTACCACCACCAAAATAAACAGGTACAACAGTAAATGCGCAATCTTCATATAGTTTATCCAATCTATCTACATACCCAATTACGCTTACACCCCTGATAGCAGCCCACTCAACTTCTTTTTCTTTATCAAGACCCCGTCCAACAATCAAGAACTCTGCATCTCCAACACGACTCAGGATCAGCGGCCACACCTTGGCAAGGAATCGATCCAACCCATCGCGATTAGGCGGAAACTGTAAATCACCGACAAATAGTATTTTCTTTGATTCCGCACCACCACATGAATTTCTCTTCTCTATGAATGCATCATGAAAGAATATGTTTGGCAGAACTTGTGAGTCTTTTTCAATTTCATTTGAATCCTCTTCACAAGTTACCCATACCCGATCAAAGGCATCCAATGCTCGAAGACAATTTCTCTTGATTTCTTTGTATACAAGATATTGCGTTAATCTGCCTCTTGGACCTTTCCAAGGATTGAACTTTATTGACGATTTGAAGGTACTCCAGTCAATGTCATCAAAATCAAGCACTTTGGGAGTGCCCGTGTATCTTGATAGCCCGACCTTCATTGCAGGAGAAAGATATCGGGATACAATTAAGTCGTACGGACCATTCTTTTCTACAAATTCGTCGAATTTTTCAGACGCATTACCGTCAGACTGATAGCGCTGTCTGTAAGCGAAAAGTGTATCGTGAATTTTTGCGAATGGCCCCAAATACCAGCGCTTTCGATAGCACTTGCGCTCAAATGTCATTGCATAATTGATGACCCCTTTTCCTGAATAACTTCTCGAAATTTTATCGGGATCTGTATTTCTCTCAAAAAGGTCATTCCCACCAACTGCAAAAATATCAACAACACCGTATCTTTCCAAGGCGCGTCTGAGCAGTTCTGTTCTTTGGGCTCCTCCATTTCGCCTGAGTGGCCAAGGAAGAACACTTGTTATCATTAAAATTTTCATTTACACGACGGAGTCAAGCACTACGTGCAGCACCGATTTTGTTGAACGTGGAAAACGAGTTGTTCAGCTTGTCCAACATTGCTTGGCAGAATCTGATGATCTGGTAGACCAATGGCTGGCGGGCGGTCGGTAGTTGAGCCAATCAGCAATCGCAACGAGCAGCTCCTAGTTATTGAACTGCAAGTTTGTTTTCTTGGGAGTACTGCTTGATTAGCAGGCCGTTGAAAAAGTCGGCGAGGGTTCAAAAAGTGGTGATTTCGGAGGGCCTCACCCCTTGCCCACTCCAGAAAAATCGCTTGTAGGCCGTTCTGGGAGGTCGGGCTTTGGCGGTGCTTCGTTCCTCAGGACTTTTTCAACGGCCTGTTAGTCGCTGATGTCTTCGAGGGAGCCCAGTTGCTAGAGGCTATGTGGACCTCAGAAGTACTCCGTCACGCTGTTGTTGGCTTTCAGCTCGGCACAGCAGCTCATTTCCTTGCCCTGTTCATGAGGAAAGGGTTAGGCGCTTCGCCTTAGCCACGCTGCGCAGCTGGGCGGTTAAGGCTTCAAGCACAGGGGCTGCTGTACCATCGGCCAGCTTGATCAGCGTCACCAAGAGAGCGCTTCGCTCAAGCAAAACTCGGCCGATTGATCGGTTGCCCACTGCCTTGATGAGATTACTAGCCAGGGAAGGCCCAATGGCAGGCTTAAGGCGGGCGGACATGGATGCTCAGCAGATCGGGCATCTTGCCCCTGCGATCCTCGCCTCGGCTGCGCGGCTTGCGCTAGGCCTTGGCAGGACGCAGACAGGCAATGAGGTCATTGTGCAATCTACCTTCTGATATTGCGTAGATGCCGGTCTCGATGCTCTCATGGGAAGCGATGCGCTGTGGTTCATCGGTCTACATGAGCTTGAAAGTGCCAGCGATCTCCGACGGAGAACAACTTTTGGGCAAGGACGTGCTGCACCACGCAGGAGAACACGGAATTGGTGAACCGGTTGGGAGTTTTCGGCATCTAGAGCGAGCGTTTCGCGCCCTGCGGTCGGCAGAGCGGGCATCGTACAGCCCAGACGTGTCGATTGTCCCCGCTGCCCGATTAGCCTACGCAAAGACGCGCCAGATTAGGGTCATGGTAGGCGGCGACCAGTGCTGCATGCGGACGATGTACCAGTCGAGCAGTTGCTCGTCTTCACTATAAAGATTGCTCTTCGTACTCAGGGTCGAGTTGTTCGTGGTGCTTGCCTATCAGTCACCTTACCGGCATGGGCTTGCACTTGCCTATTTATTTTGCCCACCCCATTGTGATAACCGCTATAAAATATCACGATGAAAACTACTCAAACCTAAATTTATTTTTTCGTAGCCAAGCGCAATACAAAAGCACCCAACTCTCCCTATTTAAGAGATTACTAACCACGGCTCGCGCTGCGTATTTTTGTGCCGTCGATGTATAACCATCAGACCAAGCCCACCAACCATACTTAATCAACTGTGAATAATTATCATCTGCGGAACCAGTGGAGCGCCAAGGCATTTGCGGCTGACTGAGGCTACCATCAACTGATAGTCCACGACGCTTGTGAGCCTCCAGTGCCACACGATGCATTACGGCTAGCTGCTGCAATTGCTTGCTTTCGCTCAGCGATGCCGAATGCTGTCTATACTTCACCAATACATCACTTAGGTTTCCAAGTTTTCCTTGCTCACCCATCCGAAGCCACAGATCCAAATCTTCAGCAAGCATGGATACCTCACGATAGCCCCCAACTGCTAAAAACTCTTTTTTTTTGAAAATCGCGGTTGGGTGGCATATAGGGGTAAATCTTTGAAGTCCCTGTTGCTGCAACGCAGAGTCCTCTGTCGAGGGCCGAAATATTCGGATAGGATCACCATCCTCATCAATAAGAAGATATCCTGTTCCTGCTGCAACTACCCCTGCGTTCAAGGACATAAACTCATACTGCTTGGAGAGACGGTCAGGCAGCGCAACATCATCAGCATCCATACGCGCGATCAATTCACCGCGCGCAATATTCACGCCTTCATTCAAAGAATTGACAAGCCCTCTATTTTCACGATCTATTAAAACAATACGAGAGTCTTCAGATGCATGAACTTTGATTAAATCGAGTGACCGATCCGTCGATCCATCATTGATAATGATGAATTCAAAATCTTTGAATGATTGATTTCTTATGCTAAGAATTGCCTCTTCAAGATATGGTCCACCATTGAATACGGGCAAAACCACCGAAACAGCAGGTGTATTCCGCAATTTAAAATCCATAACTTTTGTGTAGCTAGAGACATCCGGAAACAACTGGGGTGCTAACGCTTGCGTTTATCGTTCTGCTCAGCGCAATACTCCAGACAGCTTGGATTGGGTGCTTTCTGGCCGCATCGCTGTACTACCCCTCGTCTCATTCGGCGATTCTTCATTTATATTTAACAGGCCGTTGAAAAAGTCCTGAGGAACGAAGCACCGCCAAAGCCCGACCTCCCAGAACGGCCTACAAGCGATTTTTCTGGAGTGGGCAAGGGGTGAGGCCCTCCGAAATCACCACTATTTGAACCCTCGCCGACTTTTTCAACGGCCTGTTAAAAAAATGCGGTACTCAAGCAATCGGCGATCATATTTTTACTGCCCCAACTATAACCAGCTTAATTAAATGGAATTATTTAGTGCAAAACTTTATATTTGCGCGCATTTTTAATGTGAAATTTATTGGCTAAAGTAAAATTAATTTTTGTGGCTTATTGCTGATTGCAAAACATTAACTATTTGCAACCTTCGAATTAGAGCTTGAACAACTATGTTAGCTGAGCCAATGATTTTGGTTTAATTTAGGCGCTGTGGAGACTCCACCCGAAGAGCATGATTCGGGGATGAGGCTGCCTAAGGAGGTCTTACATGGACGTCTTACATAGACGTCTCCTGAAGAGCAAGGTTCGGCGGCGTGAAGGGCTGAAGGGGTTGCAGTCCTACATTCGGCCAGTCGTTGCGGGACATTCGTCATACTTGCTTGATCGCATTCGTGAACCGGGCACCTGACTGGACATTGCGCCTGATGCATTTTTGCCTTATTGGATTAACCATCCGCAGATCAAGTTGTTAATACACAACATAGCTTTCTAGGCTCTTCGCTTCAAAGAACTCGAATGTGTTTTCGACCCATAATGCATAAGTCACACGCTACAAGATAAGCTAATTATACTGAATTATGTTGATATCGAAATTAACTTCCACGCACAAAGCTGTGCGATGAGCTCGAGATTCTTTTTAACTTAAGCTTAATCACCAACCCAACCCAAGCACACAAAAGGTACAAGTTTTTGCATTTTCTAGGTATATAGCCAGGGAATGCTCTTTCCTTAAAGTACCAAGGTACGTATTGACTCTTAAGCCTGTTTAACTCAAATAAAGGATCAATCCCAATGCTCTTGAGATATCTGTAGAACGGTCCATCCACTGTGTCAACTGGCGTTTCATGCTTCATTCGTACATCATTTATTACCCCCATAGGTTGACGCCAACAATTTGCATACCAGTTATACTCAAGCCCCCATGTTGAGATAGATTCATCAAAATAAGGCCAAACTATATCAAGACTCTGCTTACTAAAAAAAGGCGCCATTACCTCAACAAAACTGGTTTCTATCCACTTTAAGCCAAGCTCACGAGATTTTAGAAATTCCCAGTTTGTAAAGGAATCCTTGTCAACGGAGGGCTGATAAACACCCAAACCATTTAAATAACCTCTATCAAAACATTGGAGTACATCCGCAAACGATATTGATACATCAGGATCAAAGAATGCAAATTGCTCGTGCTCCAATAGCACAGGGAACTCTTCGAATATCTTCTTGGCAGCATGGAACTTTGAGAGGCCACCTTCAAAAGCCCACCAGTTCTTGTCAACATCAAAACCCGCGCGCTCGTAAAAAGAAAGAACGAGGGTAACGTCACTGCTTTCAACATAGTCATTTAGACACAATGGCTTATTTGACCCAGACCGTATAATAATTATATATTTTCTTGATATTTTACCCTTGTTTGTTATATTAATAACTTCTTTGTTCATACAATGTAGGAATCGGAAAAGTAGCTGCTATTCATGAAGGGTATTTATAGATGCAAGAGTTGTGCGAAGGTACTCATTCCCCCACTTCAAGTCTGGCTCAAGATGATTACCCTCTGCCCACTCGTTCCAAGCATTGATGAACACAATGGGCTCTGGCAGCCGTTGTAATGTCTGCTGGTCAGCCAGCACAGAACGTAACCAATAGCCATAAGTGTCAGGCGTGGAGCCCTGGATGACTGTGGCACCACCATTACGGCGTCGGGCTGTGTTATCCCAGGCGGGGGTGACACAGGGAAAACGAGTGTATGGTACCGATGGTCGGTTCAGCATTGCGGCAACGACCTCGGAATAGTCGAACACTTGATTGTCGCGAAAGGGATGGCTTCGCGTAAGACCGAGTTGGTTTAGGATCTTCCAGTGGAAGGGTGGTTCCATGGGTGCGGGAAGAGCAGACCAATCGGGTTGGAAGTCGAGTGCCGCATCGAAGCCATCTTGTTGGGGAATGCGGTTGCGTTCAGTTTGGAAGCTTTCCACTTTCACCAGATATAGACCTTCTAGACCGTGTAAGTGTGCTAGACGGCGCCAAAGAGAGGTGGTAGTGAACGAATCAATAAGCCGTGAGGCGCGATAGACGATGAACAGCGGCTTGTTTTGAATACGAATGTAGCGTGGATCCTTAAAATATGGAAGCAAAGTCATGAAATGCGCTTCATCATCTTCCGTGGAATACTTTTGGGAGATCAATACTTCGTGGTCTTGCCCGTCCCAGCGGCGGGTCCAATTTTCATTAGCCCAGCATAGGCAAAAGGGAAAATCAGGACGGCCAGAACTGAGAATCTCGGTGACAGGTCTGTGCAACAGTTGCTTGCCACTGAACCAGTAGTGGTAGTAGCAGAAACCGTGGATTCCGTATTTTTTAGCCATGTCAGCTTGCTGCTGGCGTACTTCGGGTAATCTAAGGTCGTAATAGCCAAGCTCGCCAGGAATGTGAGGTTGGTAGTGGTCAGGAAAGAGAGCGGTAGCACTTGCTACGTTGCGCCACTCGGTAAAACCACGTCCCCACCACTCGTCATTTTCAGGAATTGGGTGATATTGTGGAAGATGGAAGGCAATGAGTTTGGGATTCATTTATAATATATTTATTAAGGAATGAACGATAAGTAGTAAACTTTTGCCCATTCGAGTAACAGTGTATCGTTTATTTTATATGCTTTTGGGGATAGCACTGCGGCATGAACGAAACCAAAAGACCTCGACTTATATTTATTTTGATTGCATGATTAAGTTCAAGACAGCGGAAATTCTCTCAAACTGCTTTTCTCTCGAAAATTCAGTCTGGTATCTTTTTTTGGCATTCTCTGCAATCTTTTGGCGAAGGTCTGTGTTCTTGAATAATTCAATTAATGAATCAGAAAAATCTTCCTTCTGATCGTGATTAAATAACAGCGCACTCTCTTGGTGGGCCACTAATTCAGGTATACCATCGACATCCGACGCAACGATCGGCGTACCCATAGCCATTGCTTCTAGAACAGTCCTTGGCAGCGCCTCCGCCCTCGATGGAAAAGCCATTACATCTGCGACACGAAGAAGATCCATAATTCCTGGACGGGCCGGCCAATATGTAATGTAGCCACTAAATTCTTGGTCATTGCCTTTTTTAATTAGATCAGCACCCCACTGTGTCGATGGGTTGCCAACCATCAGTATGCGAAGCCTAGGAATTGATCCAACAAGTTTTGGCAATGCTTCAACCAGAAGGTCTTGTCCCTTTCGATGTTCGATAGTACCGGGACACAGCACAATGAATTCATCAGCACGTAGGCCAAGCTCCATGCGCAACTCGTCACGGTCCTTCAATAAGTAGAGGGCGGCGTCTTCTTCTTCACAACAGTTCGGTAAGAATGAACTTGGTATCTCAGAGAAGCCTGGATATCTATACCACTCGCTTCTTACTTTACGTGACACAAATATGAGGTGATCGAAGCTTGTAAAGCCTGCAATTAGGTCAGGCAGAATGTTATTTCGGTCTGGTCCAGAGAAGTGCCTTGGCGACTCTCTCACTATCATGGCTTTTGTGCCAGTGAAACGCTTGTGCGATTTTACCCAGCTTTCATAACTAGCCCATCCATTTACGATAACCAAATCACTAGATGGCAACCGCCGATTTTTAGAGCAATCGCACAAATATGTACGAATTGTCCGAAATTCACTCAGAGTACGCGGAAAACGGGTTTCACGAGGCAAATCAAACCACACCACCCTGCCAAGATTTTTAGACCCAATTGTAGTAGGGAGATGTGCACGATCAGGGGCAACAACGTGAACCACATCTTGGCAGGTCAACAGTGCGCGAAGAAAATCAAGTGCTGACTTTGCTGTTCCGTGTGTCCCACCTAAATAGGCGGTGAAGAACGTTATTTTTTTGTTTTTCATTTTTAATTTGACGAAATCGATAATCAAGTCCAAAACCCAACCGGTGAAGTACTGCGATCGGCACGCACCACGCACAACTTACGGCTGAAGTACGGGCGGCGATCATGATGCTGAAGGCGAACAACTGCTTGGCGCGGTAGATCGCCCTGACGCTGCGCCGAGCCCCCTCGACCAACACCCGTGAGCTGGCGCGCTCTGCGGCCTGACCAGATCGTCCTGCAGCAATGGCTTGCACGCCTGCTCAATACGACACCCACGCCGCCGGCCTGCGTGCCTGGCGCGCTCGCTTCAAGCGTTACAAACTCACCAAACTGGCCAGCGACACCGTGCTCTTCGGTGTGGTCCGGCATTTCTTGGTGCGGGGTTGGTCGTCTTTGCTGATCGCGGGCGCACTCAAGCTTAAGTGGCCCGATTAACCCCAGCGCACCGTCTCCCACGAGAGCATCTACACCTGCATCATGACTTTCATCAAGGCTTGCGGGTGGATTTTAAGCAGCGGTTAATTGGAGTAACTGTAAGCATGGGGCCCGATTATTTTAAGTATCCTATAGAAGGTTTGCATTACCTATCCCCTGTAGACGTACCAGTTTAAAGTGGGCGTCAGGATTCAAGGTTACTCGATAGGTTTCGGGGTTAATGCAGATCTGCGGACCATGATACTCGCTTCGAGCCCCGAATTTTAAGCGGTCTAATTTTTTGTAGTACGTTAGATCGACGGCGCCGGCCATTTTTGCATGACGCAAGGTTTCGAATCAGCACTCGTTTATGTGCTAGTTACGGAACTTAAGGTTGAAACTTTTGACGTTTCTGCTCTGCATATCGCTTGTTGGCTAGATGATGATGTCGCAGATTTTGTTTGATTGAATTTAGGACATGAACGCCCGGCTGGTGAACTCTAGGCTCTGTCGGTTCGCACAGCCCAAGGATATCCGCGAAACATTCCCCCCGATTAAAGTATTAGCCTAAGCTGACGAATTTTAGCGCGTCCGAGAACAGCACTTACAGACCCGACATTTAGAGCTCAATTATTTATTTGTGTATTTGTCGGCCGACAAAATAGATTATTGAGCTTGTGGAAAGATAGAGATACGACTTCGAAGCTTTTCCAATAATGGAGCAACCAGGGGTTTGAAGGTTGTGCGATCGAAATCCAGAAACGCACCCATTCTTTTCTGCCCCTCTCCCTTATAGAGGCCAGCCATGGGCCAAAAAGTCATTTCGCCAACATAAATCTGATTGCCTGTCAAATACATGTCTACTCGCACACATTTGAAACCAGCACTCAATCTCTCCGCCAGAACAACCATATTCGACCAAAGGGCTGGCTTTTTGAAATCATTACCCAACTTAAAGCTTGGGTAGAGTTCGGTAGCCAGGTCATTTCCGTCTATATCGATAGTTTGCTCCTTTGTGTCCAAACCACGATCATAGATGTAGTGACAGAATTTTACTTTCCCTTCGACACAGTAAAATTTAAAGTCAGCAGGAGGCGTGTCTAACTCCGGATCAATGAACTCTTCAATTAAAATTTTGGGCTGTATGTAAGAGTAAGCCCACTCGCCATTCGTCCAACCATACGCTCTTCTTAGTGAATTTTCTATTCGCCGTCTGGCTGCACTCCTGTCAAGCGAAGCCTTGTCGCGCACTAGAATTACCGTTCCGCTGTCGTGATTAGTCTTGATAACGAAGGCATTGGGCAAGGCATCGAATTCGATCTTATCGAACTGTTCTTGCACTTGGTAGAGATTTACGAGTACGTGCCCGCCCACTCGTTCACGGACATAGTCGCGAACGAGAATCTTGTCTGAGCAACGAACGATCTCTGCATCTTGATCAAATAGTTTGAGCCATTGAATCCGGTCATTAAAGTCACGACAATTTATGAGGTTTGGAAACTCACCAAGCTCCTTCAAACAGAGCTTGTGGATAATGACATAGAGTTCCCAGTGATCAGCGGTAAGAGGTAATTCTTGTGAGTCACTCGCCCATTTTTTTTTAATGGCCCGAATGGTCCGAAATTCTTTTGCTTTCGCTTCTAGGCGATTGATATGAGATGCGATATCCATTTCAAATCTCTTTAGCGGAGGCTTTTGGGTAATAGACTGGGCCTAGGTTGGGAGGACCATCAAATGAAAACGAAAAAGAATTCCGCAAATGAGCGATGGTCTTTTTGCCCCCAAACCCATACATCACAAAATTTCCAATATATCTGCCAGCAGAGAGATAAAGAGGGCCGACGTCTACTTCCAAACGATGAAATCCTTCAGTGAAATCACGCTGAAGGCAATCGAGATGACATTGAGCATGGACGGTGCTTGCTGCATCTACGATGTTCAGATAGGCTTGATCACAGGCGAATTCTTCACGCGCTTGGATTCGCAATTCAAGGACCAGCTTATCTCCTGACGCAATTTTATTTTTAACCACACTTAAGTCAGCCAATTCGATACCGCTACCCAGAATCGTGAGCGGTTCGTTTGAATTCTTGCTCCCACTTAACTTGTATTCTTTTAACACGTCGTCCGGAGCTCCCTGAACCAGGCAACGACCGCGCTCGAGCAAAATAGCAACATCACAGTTTTTTTTGATGTGATGCGCCTGATGTGAAACGAGAATTACGGCCGATTCAGCTAGTAGCTCACCAATTCGTTTGAAGCACTTGGCTTGGAAGTTTTCGTCCCCGACAGCCAGTACCTCATCCAGTATCAGCACATCCGTCTTGATTGTGGTAGCGATTGAAAATCCAAGTCTCACGGCCATGCCAGAGCTGTAAGCCTGCACAGGCATGTCGATATATTCTTCGATCTCCGAGAACTCAATGATTTCGTTAATCCTTCTGTCGATGTCCTGCTTAGACAAGCCCAGAACGGCCCCGTTGACATAGATGTTCTCGCGACCCGTCAAGATAGGATTGAAGCCTGCACCCAATGCAATGATGGCGCCTACACGCCC
>Ga0075012_10002903_pt1 | contig 16587 bp, 14 predicted proteins | sample All_14_2_FD_71474 | JGI IMG/M metagenome (GOLD analysis project Ga0075012, IMG submission 71474) | Freshwater microbial communities in response to fracking from Pennsylvania, USA - Allegheny Zone_MetaG_DW_15 | ecosystem: Environmental > Aquatic > Deep subsurface > Groundwater > Drilled... | reverse complement strand
CTTCGTCGAAGCCCTGTGCGGCGAGGGCGACGATGTCGACGTAGTCGCGCCAACGGGTGCTCGTGCGGCCGCGCTCCAGGATGGTGACGCCTTTCTCTGCGATCGTCGTCTCCGGTGCGTAGCCGAGCAGGCGGATCGGGTCGCCGAGCAGCCGGGGCAGGTTGATCCGCCGCGGCGCCGGCACGATGGGGTCTCCGGTCGAGACGTCCCAGGTGACGGAGCCCTTCCAACTCGCGATGGCGACCGCGATCTTCACGCGCAGGCCGGGATACTCGGCGTGTTCTCGGATCTCCCGGATGTTGATCGTCTCGATGTCGAGGACGACGCCGTCGTCGACCTCGAGCGCCGCGACGTCGCGGACGACCTCGGTCAGGTGCTCGATCGTCAGCGCGGTGTTCACGGCCTCGGCGTCTGCATCCCGGGTCGGTCGGCGGGCGCCGTAGGCGGCGAGCAGGATGCCGCCCTTGAGCACGAAGTCGTCGCCGTGCGATGTGCGGGTGAGGCGGTAGAGGAACGACTCCAGCGCATGCCGGATCAGGTACTCCTCGGTCGGCGGCCTCTTTCCGGTCTTCGCGCCCAGCGACCTGGCCGCGGACTGGAGGCGCTTGTACGCCTCCGCACCGTTCACGACAGCAGCTCCAGCGCAGTGAGCATCGGCCGCTTCGCTCGCGGCAGTCGCTCGGCGAGCGTGAGCAGCGCGGCGGGTTTGCCGCCACGTCGCAGCCATTCCTTCAGGGCGTCCCTTGCGATCTCGTAGCCGATCTCCCCGCGCAGACGGAAGGCATCGGTGATCGACCGCTCAGCCGAGTACCGGCCGATGGTCAGGTCGGTGCCTGCGATCGGGATGGGCGCCCGGCCGAGATCGAAGGTCGCCCGGTCGAACTGGTGCCACTGGATCGCACCGGCCGTCGCGGGGGTCCGAGAGCGGCTGGGGATGGCGATGTGGAGCCGCGCCGGGATCGTGTCGATCAGGTCGTACTGGGCGAGCGCCGAGGTCAGGCAGATGGTCGCGTCGGCCCGGCGGGTCGCCGCCTCGATCAGGTCGTAGTCGGCGGGCGGTGCGTCGGACGCGATGTAGATGCCACGAGCGATCCGCTCGTACTCCCCGGCATGGGCAGCGCGATAGAAGGACGCGCGCGACATGCCCGCGCGCTCCGGCGTGATGGTCGTCATGGCGTCACCTCCTGTTGATGCGAAACGTTGCTAGATAATGCTAGCGCACAACGATATGTCTCAGGCTGTCTATCGACCTTGGCCCACTGACGCTACAGCGACCCACCGACGCCGAGCAGGAAGTTCAGCCACGCGAGGCCAGCCCCCGCGATTGCCGCGGTCAGGATGGAGACGAGCACCCCGACCTTCCCGCGCTGGGCGCCCTGGTAGTTGCCGTGCGACTCGGACAGCGCCCAGGCGATCGCCGAGTAGATGAGCATGCAGACCGCGGCGATGAGCACGAACGTCATCAGCGCGCCGATCGCCTCCTTGAGTCCGGTCGTGCCCTCGATAGCGTCGAAATCGGGGGTCACGTCGCTCAGGCGCATGTCTTCACCGCCGGCAGGTAGTCGCTGATGCCTTCGGCGTCGTGGTCCTGCAGCCAGGTGAGCGAGTTGATGGTCGCGTCGCCCCAGTGCCCGGGCTCGATCTGGAAGTGGAGGTGCGGGCCGGTGGAGTGGCCCGTGGTGCCGACCTCGGCGATCTGCTGCCCTGCCTGGACGACCTGGCCGACCGAGACGAGCGTGCCGCCGTCGCGGATGTGGGCGTACCCGAGCGCGAGGGGCCTGTCGTCGACGGTGGACTCGACGACCACGAGGTTGCCGAAGCCGCCGGAGGGTGCCGCGATGACGACGACGCCGTCGGTGGCCGAGAGGATCGGGGTGCCGGCGGCTGCCGGGAAGTCGGTGCCGCCGTGGAACGCGCGCTCGCCGGTGATCGGGTCGTTGCGCCACCCGTAGGTGTCGGAAACCGAGTAGGTGCCCTCCGGCAGTGGCATCACGATTCGCGTCGTCTCCGGGATGTCCGGGTCGGCGCTCTCCGAAGAGGTCGGCACGGGCGCCGGGGCGCAGTCCCCGGCAGGGACGACGATGAGGCCGATTCCCATCAGCGCAGTGAGGGGGCCGCCGAGGATCGCGACGGCGAAGAACGCGATGACCGCCTTCATCGGTCGGTCTCAGTGCAGCGCGGCGCCGAGCTGCGACAGGCGCAGTACGGAGCAGGTGCCGTCGTCGGGGCAGGAGACGAACATCGTGAACTCGACCGGGTAGGTCTTCGTCGACTCCTCGCCGTTCCAGCCGCCGGTCCGAACGCGGCTGCCTGTGATCGTGATGGCGACGGTGCCGTCGGCGATCTCGTTCGCCGGGTCCGCGGCGATGGCGGGCCATGAGTCCGGGATGCCGATCGAGTCGATCGTGAGCGACTGGGCGGTGTCGAACTGCCGCAGCACGCTCCACTGCTCCTTCGTCGGCAGGTACGTCGTCAGGTCCTCCCGGAAGCCCGGCGTCTCGAACCCGGTCGGGTCCGCGACGGTCAGCGCATGGTCGATGAGCTCGGCGGGCATCACGTTGTCGACGGTGTCCCAGTCGAAGATCGCGTGGGCGACCGACCCGGCGAAGACCTCGGCGTCGCCGGTCGAGACGATCGGGCGCAGCGGACTCATCGCGGGTGGCGGAGCCGCCGTCGGCCGGGACGACGGCTCCGCCATGGGGGGAGTGTGCGGCGCACGCGGTCCGACGATCAGGCCGTAGACCCCGATCCCCGCGAGGACTACGAACACGCCGCTCACGGCGGCGATAAGGATGATCGTTCGGCGGTTGAGTGTCACAACGGAGAGGTGCGGTGCCGCCCCGCGCTCGGCGGCTATGCCCTCCGGTGCGCCCGCGCGGCGCTGCGGAACGCGACGGCCTGGCCGACCCAGTCCTCGAACTGGTCCCACTGCGCCGCGGTGAGGCCGGCGCCGATGTCTTGCGGATCGACGCGCAGCCACCAGTAGTCGGTCTCGTTGAGCAGGGAGACGAAGGCGCGGGGCACCCATCGGCCCGGGTTGATCGGTGGGTAGCGTCCGGCTGGTGCATCGGCGGGAAGGCCGGCACCCGGCCGGCGTCGCGCTTCACGCGCCCGCTTCAGCGCCGCCTTCGCGAGCGTCATCAGCTCGACGCCCGACTCGGCCTCCTCGAGTTCCCGCTGCCGACGCTCGATCTCCTCCTGCATCGCCCCGGTGAGGTCCTCATCGGCGAGAGCTTGCTGCAGCTCGTGGATCGCTTCGGCGCGCTTGACCAAGCCGTAGGCGAGGACGACGTTGCCCCGCTCCTTCAGCGCTGCCACCTGCTCCAGAGCGACGGTCCGAACAGACCCGGGAGTCTCGGGGTCCTCCGCGATCCGCTCGACCTCAAGGACACGCTCCAGCGTTACCTCGGACCGCTTACCGGTGACGATCTCTGCAGCGCGCCGACCCGACTTGCCCACGGGGCCAACTTTTGGCCCCGTGGTGATGCGACCAGCGTCATCGCGCTCACGGGTCGCGCGAGCGACATCAGCTTCGTCGGCATACGCCTTCTTCAGCGCCTCGTACATCCGTGCCAACTCCAGTGGCGAGAAGTTCTGTCGGACGACGTTCTCGTCATGCTCGGCGAGGAGCCGCTCGACGTCGGTCGCGATGCCGGAGCGCACCCACACCTTCACGGTCCGCCAGCCCAGTGCCTTCACGGCCCGGAGCCGACGGAAGCCGCAGATCAGCAGGCCGTCCGGGGTGATCGTGATCGGCTGCAGCAGGCCGATCTTGGCGATCGAGTCGCAGAGCGTGGTGAGGTCGCCGGGATCGGTCCGGATGCGGATGCCCTCGTCGATGGTGTCGACGACCCGGTCGAGTGCGACGTATCCGTCGGCAGCCATCAGAGGCCCCTCGCGGTCTTCATCGCCTCGATGAGGTCGGTGTCGTCGGCGAGCTCTTCGACGAGCTCGTCGAGATCGCCGTGCGGGTCGAGCAGGGCCACCCGGTGCAGCAGCCCCCGCCGCACCGGAGCGCTCGTCGTCGCCCGTCCATCGAAGAGGATGCGGAGGAAGGCCCGCCACCGCGCAGTGCTCATGTCGAGTTGCGCGGGCATCGACAGGTCGCGCCGCAGATGCTCGTGCGCTCGACCGGGATCACCGGCGGCGAGCAGTCGGTTCAGGACGTAAGTGACCGCGAGGTCGACGACGCCGCGGTCCCAGCGGAAGTCGGTGAACAGCTTGGTGAGTACGCGGTGGATATGCGTCCAGGTCGGTGACTCCAGCTCCGTGCTGTCGAGTCCCGGCGCGAGTCCGAAGAGGAACTCCTCATGCTCGCCGGCGCGTACCGGGGAATCCCAGTCGACCGTGTCTCCCTGACGCGCCCGGTCCGGCGAGATCAGCAGCTTCTCGCTCTGCGCTTCGGAGATCACCGAGGATCGCACAGCGACGGTGATGATCGCCCAGGGGTCGTCGGCGCCGAGGATGTACTCGCCCTGCATCGCCTCGAACGCGGCGAGCGCCGCGTCGGACGGGTCGCGATCCCACTTGCGGCAGAGCTGCGCGTATCTGCGGACGATGTAGGCGAACAGTGCCGCCGTCTCCCGATCGAGCTCGGACCGCGCGGCCAGCTCGGCGAGCGTGGCGCGCCGAGCCTCTGGCTCCATCGCCCGACCGAGTCGCGGCTTCGGCCCCGTCTCGGTGTTGAGTCGCTGAATCAGGCGGCGCAGCCCATCGCTCGTCGTGAACGACGGCTCCGCCCCTTCGATGTCGGCCATGTGGTGCTCCCTTCGCCAGGGAGGTGCGAATCGCACCCCACGCCCCTCATGCGCGGCGGTGGCGCACTCGGGCTCGTGGCGATGGGCGGGAGACATCGCGGTCTACACGGAGAGGCCCCTGCCGGGGTCGTCGCGCACGGGCGTGCGGCGACCGGAGGGTCGGTTCGGCGGGGGTGTATCGCTGCGGATCTCGGCGGGATCGGCGCTGCGCTGGCCTCGCTGCTTCAGCCAGGCGCGCGCACGAAGGGCGACATCGGCGCCGGCTGACATCCCGCGAGCGACCAGTCGATTCGCCACCTCAGATGGGTAGATCCACTCGACGCGGACACGATCGGTCCCGGGCTCAGTCGATGCCGAGCCCCCGCGCTTGCCGGTGAGGGAAGGGTCGCCGTGCGTCGCGAACTCGCTCGCGTGCGCCTGGGACGCGGCCTCGATCTTCGGCTGCTGCTGGAAGGCTGCTGCGCGTGGCGTGATGCGCGGGTCACTCATCGTTGTCCTCCTCGGTGTCACTCACCTCGGAGGTGTCGGGGAGGAACCAGCGTCCGACCGTCGACTTGTGGACACCGAGTTCGCGGGCGATCTGCGAGTTGCTGAGCCCGCCGGCGCGGAGCACTTCGGCCCGGCTACGGAGGTCTGCGGTCGACGGCAGCGCGATGGCCTTCGGACGCCGCGGCCTGGTCGGCGATGGGCTGGCGGACGGCGCGTCGAAGCCCTGGATCAGGAAGTCGGGCAGTTGGATGTCTGCTTCCCGCAGCGGCTCCGCGAGCGGCTCGGCCGCGGGTCGCGCGTGACGCACGACGACGACGGTGAGGTGCGTCATGGCGAGCAGCACCAGGGGCGGCACCGCGGCGATGGCGCCGACGAGGATCGCGTCGATCGATCCGTCGGTGCTGAGGATCGCGTGGACGACGTTCGCGACGACGGAGACCGCTGCGCTGAGGGCGAGGAGGAGCCAGGCGAACCAGACGGCGCGCCAGCCGGCCTTATCGAGCGCGACGGCGGCAACCGTCGAGGTGACGATGACGCCATCGACGATCGCCGCCCACACCCAGCCGAGCTCGCCCGGGATGCCCGCGCGACTCGCCAGGTCGGAAAGCGCCCGGAATGAGAGCCAGAACGCCCCCACGCCGATGGCCGCCGTGCCGAGGATCGCGACGATCGCGACCCAGCGCCGACCGGCCGGGCGGCTCACAGTCCGACCGCCTCGCGAGCGGCCGACTCGCGCCGGGCCGACGGAGCGATGGACACGGGCTTGCGCTCCTCGAGCCCCGGCGGCACGCCGTCGTCGATCGCCGGTGTCGGCAGGTGGTCGAGCTCGGCGAGCACGGTGTAGCGCACCCGCTCGCCGGTGTCGCGCATGACCGCGAGCGGCGACTTGTCCTTTACGGTCTCGGCCCATCCGGCGACGTAGGGGACCGAGTAGCCGGTCGAGTCCATCCCGTAGCAGGCGCAGACCATCGCAGCGAAGGATTCCGCTTCGACCTCGCTGATGCCGCGATGGTGACTCGCATCGGGGTTGTCCGGTGCCGTGAGCAGGACGTGGCCGAGTTCGTGGGCGAGCGTCTTGACCCGGGCGGCGTCGTCCATGTCGAGCCGAACGGTCACGAGCCTCTTCGAGTAGTTGGTCTGACCGTTCGCCCCGTTGATCTCAGCCGCATCCGGCACGTCCCGCAGCTCATACCCGAGGCCGGCGAGCCGGGTGGCGATCCCCTCCCAGAGTTCCTCCGGCGCCTGTCCTTCGAGCAGCGTCGGCGTTGCGCGCACCGGGACGACGCCGTCTCCGCCGGTCTGCGACGCATCCCACACATAGGCGGGCTTCACCCCGACGAGCCGCTTGCTCAGCACTTCGCCGGGCTTCGGCGCATCGCCCCGATCCAGGCGGCGCCACTCGCCGGAGGATGGGTTGTCCGAGACGAACGTCGCGGTCACCGGCGCGAGAATGGCGTACCCCGGCTGTCCCTTCTGGACGAAGCGGCCGAGCGACTGCCACTGCTTGAAACCGGCGACGTAGGTGGGCTCCGGATTCGGCACCAGCCCCTTCTCGTAGGCGTCCTGATGCTGCACCCAGATCGCGATCGTGTTCAGAAAGGATCGCGAGCGGAACTTCGCAGCGAACGCGACCGCCTTGATCCAGTCGTCACCGGTGACGAGATCCTCGACGGCGGTCTCGATGCGGGCCTGGAGCTCGTCGAGCCTCTCCTGGCGCGCGGCCGCTGCTTCTTCCGGGTCGTATCCCCTTGGCACGCGGTTCCCCTTTCGCCTGCCGCGTCGGGGAGTCCGGCGCGGTCCTCGTCATCGAGGTGCTGGGGGTTCGCCCGGTCGGCTCCGAGCTGCCAGTCATGCCTAACCCGGGATCTCGGAGGCGCGCCGAGAAGGCGGCGAAGTCGGCAGTCCGCGCCTGGTTTCTGCCTGATCACGCCTGGTTCGGGGCCGCAATCCGGCAAACGAAGTCCGCGTTCGCGCGCTGCGGGGCAAGCGGATGAATCAGGGGCGGGGTGCCATTTCGGCCGTCGATCGTATCCCTGCGGTGCCGGCCGTCAAGGGCTTTCGCGGCATATCCTCCCGCGCTCCTTCGTCGCACGGTCCGGTATTCCACGGTCCCTTGACAGCCGTCCCCTCCGGGAAGGTTCGGCGGATGCCGAAAGGCACAGGGGGTGAGGGGTTGGAGGTCCCGAAGCCCAAGCCCTGACCGTATCCGATTCCTGAGAGGAAGCAGAAATGACCGACCACATCACCATCACCGGCCTGATCGCCACCGAGCCGCGCCACATCGTGAACAGCGAGGGACTCGCGATCACGTCGTTCCGGTTCGCCAGCCCCATCCGCAAGTTCAGCCGTGCCGAAGGCAAGTGGGTGGACGTGGAGACCAACTGGTACACGATTACCGCGTTCCGCGCCCTGGCGATCAACACCGCCGCGAGCCTGACGAAGGGCGACCGGCTCATCGTCAGCGGGCAGGTCCGTATCCGTCACTGGGCGACCGGCGAGCGGAGCGGCACCGTCGTCGAGGTCGAGGCGGAGGCCATCGGCCACGACCTCGCCTGGGGGCAGTCGAAGTTCACCCGCCAGCGCGACCACATCACCGTCGAGGCCGACGACCCCGCCCCGGAGTCCGAGGCGACCGAGTCCGACGACGTGTCCGAGGCCGTCGCCGCGTAAGACCCCGGCGGGCGGCTCCCCGCCGAGTCGCCCGCCGGTCCCGCAACACCCAACCCAACGAATCAAGGAGAACGAAATGAGCACCATCGACACCACCCCGTCCCAGCCGGTCGAGCCGGACGAGGACGAGCAGATCGGGACCGACGACGAGCAGGACGCGGCGAGCGACGCGCTCGACGGCATCCAGGTCGTGCAGGTCGACCCCGCCACCGTGAAGATCGAGGCGAACGTCCGCACCCAGGTCGCCCTGGATCAGGCGTTCGTCCGCACGATCAAGCGGCACGGCGTCCTCATTCCGGTCCTCGCCTACGAGGAGGACGACGGCACCATCGTCGTCCGCGACGGCCAGCGCCGCGTGCTCGCCGCCGTCCAGGCGGGCCGGGCAACCATCCCGGCATATCTCGTCCCGGTCAAGGACGAGGCGCGGCTCCGCATCATCCAGCAGATGATCGCCAACGAGCAGCGCGCCGGGCTGACCGACACCGAGGAGGTCGCCGCCCTGCACCAGCTCACGCTGGAAGGGCTGACCCCGACGATGATCGCGAAGGAACTCGCGGTCAAGCCGGCCCGGGTCAAGGCCGCCGTCGCGGTCGCCGAGAACGAGGCCGCGGTCAAGGCCATCGCCAAGTACGAGGTCACGTTCGAGCAGGCGCTCGTGCTGGCCGAGTTCGACGACGACCCGGAGGTCCAGAAGGATCTGCGCCGTGCGGCCAGCCGGGGCGAGGGTGACTTCGCCCACGAGGCCCAGCGCCAGCGGGACAAGAAGGAGGCGAAGGCGCAGATCGAGGCGATCATCGCCGACCTCAAGTCGAAGGAGTACCACCAGATCGCCTGGCCGTCCCACGACGACAAGAACACCCTCCCGTTCAGCGACCTGACCAAGGCCGACGGCACCGCCCTCACCGAGAAGAACTACCTCGGCGGCGACGGGCACCGCTTCGCCGTCCGGGAGTCCTGGCGCGGCGTCGAGGTCGGGCACTTCGTCGCCGACTGGAAGAAGTGGGGACTCAAGAAGCGCAAGGCCAACGGCGACCCCGCCCTCGCGTGGACCGACGAGCAGAAGGCCGAGCGGAAGGAGTTGATCGCCAACAACAAGGCGTGGGACTCCGCCGAAAAGGTCCGCCGCGCCTGGCTGACCACGTTCCTCAGCCGCAGGACGCTCCCGAAGGACGCGGCCACGTTCGCCACCCTCGCCGTCGTCACTGGCGGCGCGACCGTCGCGAAGCAGGTCACCGACCGGCACCCGCTCGCCGCCGAACTGCTCGGCCTCGCCAAGGCCGAGTGGGGCAAGCCGAACCCGCTCGCCATCCACATCGAGCACCAGCCGTCCCGCGTCGGGCACGTCCTCGTCGCCGTCGCCCTGGCCGCATTCGAGGCGAGCATCGGCAAGCACACCTGGCGGAACCCGTCGAAGGACGCGGCCCGCTACTTCACCACCCTCGCCGCCTGGGGCTACACCCTCAGCGACGTGGAGCAGATCGTGCTCGGCGTGAAGGCGGTCACCCCCTCCGCCGACCTTGACGACGTCGCCCCCGACGTGGACGAGGACGCCGAGCCGGAGGAGGTCGAGCCGGACGAGGACGAGTTCTCGGACGTGGTCGACGAGGACGACCTCGCCGCGTAACCCCGCGGCCTCCCACGCAGGTGCCGCCCGGCCAGCCGGGCGGCACCTGTCGTATGTCCGGCACGGTGCCGGACTACCGCCAAGGAGGTAATCCATGAACACCACGCACGACGCCGAGCGCGTCAGCCGGGTCACGCTGTCCTACGCCAGCGAACCCGGCGACGACATCACCGCCGCGATGATCGCCCGATACGGCTCGGTCGAGACCGTCGACGCCATCACGTCCAGTCGACCGCCCGACCTGCGGAGCGTCGACCACGACGCCGTCATCGACTGGCAGGACCGGCTCTCCGCGCAGCTCCGGACCCGCACCCCCAGCGGCGTGATGGAGGCCGCGCTCCGGCACGGGATGAAGGTCGTCATCCCCGGCGACCCGGACTGGCCGACACAGCTCGACGACCTGCCGAACCCGCCGGTCGCGCTCTATGTGAAGGGCGACCTCTCACCCCTCGGACGCGACACCACGTCGATCGTCACCCTGGTCGGCGCGCGCGCCGCCACCGGCTACGGCGAGTTCGTGACCCAGGAGACGGTGCAGGGACTCACCGCCGAGGGATTCACGATCGTCTCCGGCATCGCCTACGGCATCGAGGGCACGGCGATGCGCTCCGCGATCGTGTCCGGCGACCGCCCGGTCGCATTCCTCGCGGGTGGACTCGACCGGCCCTACCCGGCTGGGCACCAGGATCTCGTCGACCGGATCGTCGAGAACGGCGCGGTCGTCAGCGAGGTCCCGCCTGGGATGACGCCGACGAAGTGGAGGTTCATGCAACGCAACCGCCTCCTGGCCGCCGCGTCGAGCGCAACGGTCGTCGTCGAGGCCGGCGCGCGGTCGGGGTCGTTGCACGTTGCGGCGAACGCTGCTCGGCTCGGGCGCGAGGTTGCAGCGTTCCCCGGCCCAGTGACGAGCGCGAGCTCCGCCGGGACCCACCTGCTCATCTCGGACGGGGTTGCACAGCTCGTCACGAGGGCGGAGGACATCCGGCAGCTCGTCGACGGGATCACGCCAGATCGGCCATCCCCGATCGGCGGCATCAGCAGCGTGCCCCGGCTCGACCAGGCCCGATCCCGGAACCTCGCCAGCCGATCCGACACGACCGAGCGCACCGGCATCGCCATCTGAACCGCCCCGTTCACCGCTGGCCCCGCCGGACTTGTCCGACGGGGCCAGCCCCTCCTCAGCCGACGTCCTCTCTTGGCGTCCACACATCTGGCAGTAGAGGGTCGACCGCCCCGGATCGGGCCTTCGCGCGATGCTCGCGCGGACTCGACCCGTAGATCGTTCGGAAGGTCCGGCGAGCGTGGTCGGGGGACACCCAGCCCACCATCGTGGACACCTGCGCGAAGTCGAGATCGGTCATCGTCGCGAGCAACTCGTACCGGGCGGCCCGGAGGATGACGTGGTATTCCTTCGGCCCCATCCCCAGGGCGCTCTTGAAGTCGCGATGCAACTTGCTCGACGAGGTGAACACCGCGGCGGCGAGCTCCGCAACGGTCCACGGATGGGCGAGGTCGTGCTGCAACAGGTCGATCGCCTTCTGCACCTCGATGCTGATCGGCCGTCGGATGGTCAGATCCCGCAACACGTTGCCCGGCGCAACCATCGGGTCGATGAGTGCCGCAACCTGCCAGAGGAACTGCGTCGCGCCGAGGACGTGTTCCGCCATGTGCATCTCGGGAGCGCCCTGCAACAGGCCGGACACCACCCGCTCCAGCTCGCGCCAGGACGCTCGATTCGGGCGCAACCGCCGGACGCTCGGCGTGATGAGCTGGAAGTGCGCCATCGCCTGTCGACGACCGGGCGAGGTGTCGTGCAGCGCGAGCTTGATCTGGTCGAGCACGAACATCAGATCGAACGCACCGCCGATCAGGCTGCCCGGCTCCAGGATGATGCCGCCGTACTCGACACGAGGCGGGATCAGGACGAGATCACCGGCACCGACCGGCACGATCCCGAAGTCGCCGAGCAGCTCCGCACGGCCGGACTGGACGAGGACGACCTTGAGCCGATCGAGGTCGTAGGACGAGACGCCGGAGGTGACCCGAGCCTCGAAATACGAAGCCGGATGCATCAGCGATGCACCCGGCACAAGGTTGGACAGAGAGGTCCTCAGCGATTCCCCCATGCTTCAGTCTTGTCCGAACTCGGCACTGATGGCGCCACTGACGAGCCGTGTCGCGGCACCTTCCGGGCATGACCATGTCGATGCACATCCTGTCCGCGGGCGAGGGCGTCAAGTACTTGCTCAGCTCGGTCGTCGCCGGCGAAGGTGTGCGGGACGCGAGCGACGCACTGATCCGCTACTACCGGGAGATGGGCACGCCGCCAGGTCGCTGGTACGGAAACGACCTCGGCGCATTCGGCGACGGAAGTCTCCGGGTCGGCGATCCAGTGCACGAGCATCAGCTCCGACTGCTCCTCGGCCACGCCTGCGACCCGCTGACCGCCCAGCCGCTCGGGCGCAGATTCGCGAACTACGAGACCCCGGCGAACGCGATGCGGGAGCAGACACCGCGACTCCCTGGCGCGCTCCAGCTCATGGACAAGGCCGATGCGATGAGCGAGATCGCCGACAAGGCTGCGGCGAAGCGATCGCAGAACGCCGTCGCCGGGTTCGACCACACCTTCTCGGTCCCGAAGTCGGTCTCCGCACTCTGGGCGATCTCGGACGCCGGCACGCAAGGCATGGTCGCCCGCGCACACCACGCCGCCATGCAAGAGGTGCTCGGCATGCTCGAGCGGGACGTCGCCGCGACTCGGGTCGGGGCCGACGCCGGCAACGGGTCCGTGCGTCAGGTGGAGGTCTCCGGGGTGGTGGCGACCGGGTACGACCACTACGACTCCCGAGCCTCCGACCCGCAGCTCCACACCCATCTCGTCATCGCGAACCGGGTCCGAAGCGCCGAGGACCCGACGAAGTGGCGCACGCTCGACAGCCGCCCGATCCACGCCGCGGTGGTCGCGCTCTCCGAGCACTACAACGGCGTCCTCGCCGACCACATCGCGCGCGACCTCGGTCTTGCGTGGGAGCGCCGAGGACGCGGCACCGGCAGGAACCCGGGATACGAGCTGGCCGCCGTCCCCGACGAGCTGATCGCCGAGTTCTCCAGCCGGTCCCACGACATTCAGGCCGAGTTCGATCGACTGGTCCAGGCGTGGCGCACCGATCACGGCGGACGTGAGCCGTCGCCGAGGCGTCTGCTCCGGCTCCGGCAGAAGGCCACGCTCACGACGCGGCCCGACAAGACACTGCACTCACTGGCGGAGCTCACCGAGCAGTGGCGCTCGCGAGCCACCCGCGTCCTCGGCGCCGACGCGACCGACTGGGCGAGCTCGGTACTGCGAGGCACCCGGCGCCAGGTGCTCCTCCGTGCTGACGACATCAGCACCGCGGAGCTCGAGGAGCTCGGCGCGTCCGTCGCGCAGGCCGTCGGCCAGAAGCGCTCGACCTGGCGACGCTGGAACCTCTACGCCGAGGCAGCGCGACAGCTCATCGACCAGCGATTCGCCTCGACGACCGACCGCGAGACCGTGATGGCGATCGTCGTCGACGCGGCCGAACGCGCCTCGGTGTCGATCACGCCGGGCGAGGTCGCCTTCGTCCCAGCCGACTTCCGGCGCGCAGACGGCAGCAGCGAGTTTCGCATGAAGCACGGGGCGATCTACACCTCGCAGCAGAACCTTGACGCCGAGGCCCGCATCCTCGCGCTCGCGATGGACACCGCCGGCCCGACCGCCGCCCTGTCGAGCATCGAGCGGGCGACCCGGAAGCGACGCGACGGCGTCGTCCTGTCCCACGACCAGGCGCGCGCCGTCGAACAGATCGCCGTCTCCGGACGCCGGGTCGACGTGCTCGTCGGCCCAGCCGGCTCCGGCAAGACCAGCACCCTGGCCGCGATCCGCGCCGCCTGGGAGCAGGAGCACGGCAAAGGCACCGTCGTCGGCCTCGCACCGACCGCCGCTGCCGCACAGGTCCTCGCGGAGGAACTCGGCATTCCAACCGAGAACACCGCCAAATGGGCGACCGAGCATGACCTCGGCCGGTGGAACTTCGTGGCCGGGCAGCTCGTCATCGTCGATGAGGCGAGCCTGTCGGGCACCTTCCTCCTCGACCGCCTCACGGAGCATGCGGCCGCGGTCGGAGCGAAGGTGCTCCTGGTCGGCGACCGTCAGCAGCACGGAGCGGTCGACGCCTCCGGTGTCTTCGGGTTCGTCGCGGACAGCATCCAGAACCGGCCGGAGCTCACCGAGATCTGGCGGTTCCGCCACGACTGGGAGCGGCAGGCCAGTCTCCGGCTTCGCCTCGGAGAGGGCGCGGTCGTCGACGAGTACGACCAGCAGGGGCGAGTCGCCGGCGGCGAACACGATGCGATGCTCGATGCCGCGTACTCCGGATGGCTCAGCGACCTCGCCCATCGACAGACCAGCCTCATGATCGCCGAGACGAACGAGGCCGTCCGCGCCCTGAACCTCCGCGCCCGACTCGACCGCATCGAAGCAGGCCTCGTCGACGACGCGCGCGGCGTGCGGCTCCACGACGGCACCGAAGCCGGCGCCGGCGACATCGTCGTCACTCGTCAGAACGACCGGCGCATCCGCCACGGCCGGACCTGGGTGAAGAACGGCGACCTCTGGACCGTCGTCGCCGCCCACGCCGACGGCAGCATCGACATCCGTCCGATCGGCGCTGAGCACGGCTCGATCCGCCTCCACGCGGCCTACGTCGCCGAGCAGCTCGAGCTCGCCTACGCGATCACGGCGTACCGCGCGCAGGGGATGACCGTCGACACCGCGCACGCCGTCGTCGCCTCGACGTCGATGACCCGAGAGTCGCTCTATGTCGCTATGACGCGCGGCCGTGAGTCGAACCGCGTCTACGTCGCCACCGACCAGTCGGCACTGGAGGAGCATCAGCAGCAGTCGGCGGGCGTCAGCGCGACCTCGATCCTCCGGGGCATCCTCGTGCACCGCGGCGCGGAGCTCTCCGCGCACGAGATGATCCGCGAGGAGCAGGAGACCTGGACGAACATCGCCCAGCTCGCCGCCGAGTACGACACGATCGCACAGGCAGCCCAGCGAGACCGCTGGGTCGGCATGCTCCGGAGGGTCGGACTCAACGACGCGACCGTGGAAGAGATCGCATCGGACGACGCTTTCGGCCCGCTCGCCGCGGAGCTACGGCGCGCCGAGGCGAACCACCACGACGTCGAACTGCTGCTTCGCACCGCGATCGCGGAGCGGTCACTCGACGACGCGGAGGACGTCGCGGCCGTGCTGCGCTACCGGGTGCAGCGCCTCGCCGACCGACCGGCGGACCCGCGCCGCCGCTACGAACCGAAGCTGATCGTCGGCATCATTCCCGTCGCCGACGGCATCGACGACACGGAGCTGCAGCGCGCGCTCGTCGAGCGTGCCGAGCTGATAGCGCAGCGAGCCGCGGCACTCGTCGACACCGCGATGGCTGACGACGCCCCGTGGCTCCGCGAGCTGGGCCGGATACCGAGCGGACTGGCGGTGGATCGCTGGCGCGCGCAGGCGCTCATCGTTGCCGCGTACCGCGACCGTTGGCGGATCGCCGGCGACGTGACGCTCGGTGGCGAGCCGGACAGCACGAACCAGCGGATCGACCGAGCCCGCGCCGAGGCCGCGGCCCACCGGGCTCGCGCCATCGCGCAGCCGGAGGGGCGAACCCGACGCGGCGCCGATCGCACGGTCGGCCGCACCCTCTGACGCGACGCTCGAACTACAAGAAATCTCGCGTGGCGCCTGCCCCGCACCTACCCCTCTGACGGCCCTGCCGTCGAGGGGGCACGTGCCCGTGTCTCCTCTCCGAAACCCAAGGAGAGGTCATGCAGACCATCGACTCGACCGTCGGCAACGGCGGAGATCCTGGCGGCACGACGCCGTCTCGGCCCCGCAGCCGACTCACCAAGTTCGTCGCCGGGATCGCTGCCGCACTCGCGGTGCTCACCGGCAGCGTCGTCATCGCCGAGCCAGCCCAGGCCGTCTCTGGCGCCGCTGTCCTCGACACCGGCATCGGCGGCATCAACAACGACACCTACTACTGGCTCGGCACCGTCCGGGTGGGTGGTACGAAGGTCTTCTGCATCGACCCCGGCTCGAACTCGCCGCTCTACGGCCAGTACGAGGAGGGCGCCTGGACGAACTTCGGCTGGGGACCGGACAAGACGGCGCGGGTGAACTACGTCGCCACGACCTACCGGAACACGACCGACGTCAACACGGCGGCTGCGGCGCAGCAGGTCATCTGGCAGCTCATCAATCCGTGGGGCTGGAACATGCACGGCTACTCCGGCTCGAACTTCCGGGACGCCGTCTACTACAACACGCAGCAGATCGGGTACCTCTCCGGCTTCGGTCCGTTCGCCACCTGGCGGCTGAACGAGGTCGCCGACAAGGCGGTGGCGATCATGGCCGAGGCGATGTCGATCACGGCCGGCGCCGACAGGACCGTCTACGTCACCGGCGACCCGACGGCGTCGACCGGGGAACTCGCGATCGACGCGACGATCACCCAGATCGAGCACACCGATCACTTCACGGTGACGATCGGTGACGGCATCGAGACGGGCGGGTCGACCGGCAACCTGACGCTGACGAACGCGACCTGGGATGCGACCGGCACGACGACGCTCACCGGGACGATCCGCTCCGGCGACGTCTACCCGGTCACGGCGGACTACGCCGGCCCGACGCCGATCACGGTCGCAGGCACGACGGCGACGGAGATCGTGACCCAGTCGACTTCGACGGTGGTCACGCAGGCGAGCATGTGGATTCCGCTCGTCACGGTGATCTACAACACGACGGACCCGAGCCGGCAGAACCTCTCCTGGGGTGCCGGGACCGCGGTCTACAACGTGACGACGATCACCACGACGACGAACGTCGAGACCCGCAGCTATCACTTCGATGCGGCGATCGACTCGACGATCTGGTTCGCCCCGAAGGTGACCACCTCGGTCGAGTCGGAGTTCGTCCGCGAAGGCGACCGGCTTGTCGACCACGTCACTCCGGTGCTCTTC
>Ga0075012_10002902_pt1 | contig 16593 bp, 18 predicted proteins | sample All_14_2_FD_71474 | JGI IMG/M metagenome (GOLD analysis project Ga0075012, IMG submission 71474) | Freshwater microbial communities in response to fracking from Pennsylvania, USA - Allegheny Zone_MetaG_DW_15 | ecosystem: Environmental > Aquatic > Deep subsurface > Groundwater > Drilled... | reverse complement strand
TCGTGGCAATCGACCCCGACGACGTTCGGCAACTCACGCGCTCGATCGACTGGGTGCTCGAACAGCTCGTCAACTAGGCCGCGCACGCGCCCCGCCGCACGCCGCACGCGCCCCGCCGCGTGGGCGCGTGGGTACTTTCGTGGCGTATGGGCACAAACATTCGCACCCAAGTGCCACGAAAGCACCCAGACGCACGCGCGGGGCCGTGGCACACTGAAGTCATGAGGCTCTGGGTTCCGCACGACCAGCGCCGGCCGCAGCCCGCGCCCGTCGCCACGAACGACGCCCGCGCCTTCGCCGTGGGCCTCGGCCTCTGGGGTCTCGCGCTCGCGTTCATGCTGCTCGCTCCGCTCGTGTGGCCCTCCGTCGACGGGATGCTCTCCGCCACCCCGCTCGCCGACCAGCCGCGCGCTCTCACCACGGCGTTGCTCGGTCTCGGGCTCGGGGCGCTCGGCCTGCTCGTCTCGATGTTCCGCCGCGGCCGCGCATCCCGTTAGCTGCCAGCCGCGCGCTACACCCGTCTCACCACCGCAAACCGATGCGGCGCAAGCGCGCGGCAAGAAGCTGTGGCGAGCCCGCGACCGTGTAGTCCCACCTGCCGTAGCCGTCAACCATGAGCCGCACATCGTCTTCCCGTAGCTTCTCGTCGTAGACCACCTCCTCGACGCTTCGCCCGCCGCGGAAAGCCGGGTCGGTGTACTTGATGCGTCCGTCGAAGTCGCCACCAATGTTGAACTCGGGCCAGTAGAAGTCGAGGTAGTAGATCTTGCCGAGCGGCGTGACCAAGCGGTGCTGCAAGATCGGAGCAGGCACGCCCAACAGGTGCATCGTCACGCGTGAGAGCGACTCCCCAGGTCGATCAGCGCGACCGTCGATGAAGTCGAGCACCCGCCGCGCGCGCGCAAGCCCCCGACGCTCGCCGTCGCCCCCGCACACCCGCTCGAGCTGTGGCCGAGAAACGCCCGCCAGCGCTGCAGAGTTGCCTGAGTGCTCGTGGCGCCGGAGCGCAGCATCCCCCATCGCCACAGCAGTCGCGAACGGAGCGACTCGGGCGATGTCGACCACGGTCTCGGCCACTGTTGTGATGGGAAAGTTCCACAGTCGATGCGGCTTTTCGACGAGAGGCCTGACATGGCGTCGAAGCACCGTCGTGCTGCGCAAGTGACTGCCCTGATGCACCGTGACATCAACTCGATCGGGCCACGAGCCAATGATTGGCAACTGCCACAGCAGCGCCGCCGACCAGTGGGACAGCACGTCGTCAGCTCTCAGTCGTGAACGACTGGCCTCAATGAGTAGCCGAAACCGGTCATTGTCGGAGAGCCTCGACGCGCGCTCAGCTAGTGCCCATTGGCCCGGGGTGATGCGGTGCAGCTCTCCCCGCGATGCCGCGCGGTACCCCCTCGACCGAGTGCCTTGCTCGATCTCGCTGCCAAGGGGGATGAGCAGTTCAGAGAGTGAAGGCTCGCGTGACATGCCCAGAACCCTCCCGTACTCAAGCGTTGCGTGAGGGCGTCAGGGCGGATTGAGGATCTTGCTCCTCCTGTGGAGGAGACCCGCGCCGACGAGCCGCGACCGCCTGGGTGCTTTTGTGGCATGTGGGCGCGAACGTTCGCGGCCACATGCCACAAAAGCACCCAGGCACGAGCGCAGGTTGCAGTGCGGGGGCGCGCAGAGAGAGCGCGCGCAGCGCGAGACGGGTCGCGCGGGTCGCGCGGGTCGCGACGCGCGCCTACTCTTCCTCGTCGGCGTGCAAGTCGATGTCGACACCGTCGACGTCGTCGAGGTGCAAGTCATGTTCATGCACATCGTCGTCGTCGAGGTCGTCTGCGTCGTCGTCGAAGTCGTCGTCAGACTCATCATCGTCAGACTCCTCGTCGTCGGAGCAGTGGCGCGAGTGATCGCGCTCGTCGGCATCAGCATCCACTTCGCCGCGGGCTGCACGCTCGGCCGCCTCAGCCGCCTGCTGCGCAACGTAGTCTTCGAGCCGGTCTGCCCACGGCACCCAGTCGGGAGCGGTGAGCGCCCCCTCATAGGGCAGCAACTCGACTTCGAGCACACTCGGCTCGACGCCTTCGTGCGCTGACACGGCGACAGTCCAGTACCACCCGGGGTACCCGCCCTGAGTGGTGGAGAACCGCACGATCGCCGCTGCCTCGTCGGCGTCGAGAGTCACGTCGCGCAGCACGCCGATCGTGCGCTCAGGAGTCACCTCGACGAGTGCCTCTCGAGCGAGCCGCACGGTGAGCTGCTCGTCGACGTGGGCAGCCAAGCGCGGAGTCTCGCGTTGCGGCACCGGAGCGGGATGCTCACCCACCGACTGCGCCACCTCGAGGTCTTCAGCCGCGACCTCGTGGTGCGCAAACTCTGCCTCGTCGCGGTCGGCAACCTCCGGCTGCTCTGGTTCGACGGCGTCTCGGTGGTGCTCGATCTCGCCCGCCGGCGCTTCGTGCGCCGCAGAGCCCTCCGATTCGTCCCGGCCCGACCCGCGAGCTGCGCGCGGGCTCACGCGCGGGCTCACGCGTCGAGGTCGTCGGCGACGCGACGCAACACTGCTGCGATCTTCGCTCCGTGCGACTTATCGGGGTAGCGGCCGCGGCGCAGGCTCGAGCCGATGCCGTCGAGCAGCTTGACGAGGTCTTCGACGATGATCGCCATGTCGTCTGCCGACTTGCGCTGCGCGCGCACGAGCGAGGGCGCAGCATCCAGCACACGCACTGAGAGAGCTTGGGCTCCGCGCTTGCCGGCGGCAACACCGAACTCGAGACGCGTGCCCGCCTTGACGACTGCGCCTTCCGGCAGCGCAGAAGCGTGCAGGAAGACTTCGTCGCCCTCATCCGACGCGATGAAGCCGAAGCCTTTGTCAGCGTCGTAGAACTTGACCTTGCCGGTGGGCATGCGATTCTCCTTGCGAGTGGGGTTCCCAGCCTTTGAGGATACCTGGCGCTGGCCCCTCATGAGCCGTGAACGAACTCCGCCCCCGGAAGCGGGGTACGTCGCTGTCGTCGCAGCCCCGTATCCTGGGCACGTGCCCGAAGAATCTGTCGTCATGAGCAATCGCGTCGAACGCGTGCTGGCCTACATGGTCGCCGCGATCATCGTGCTGAGCCTGGCGAGCTTCGTTGCCCTCATTATCGGCACGGCCGTGGGGGTTCAGCGCGAAGAGTTCGCGACCGGCATCTGGCCGGTCGTCACGGTTCTGCCGCTCATCGGGTTGCCCATCGGATTCGTGCTCATCATCGTTCTGCTGATCGTGAGCGCAGTACGTCGCGGCCGCGCCGCCAAGGATGCCGGCAACTAGCGCGGCTTCCCTCGCCCTCGCGGGCCGCCTGCGCGAGCTCGACGACGACGCACTGGCGCGGCTCATCCGCGACAGGGCCGTTGCCCCCGCCGCCGTGCGAGACGTTTTCGATCTCGCCGACGCGCTGCTCGAGCCCTCGTCGATCGAGCGCGCGCTTGCCGCCATGCCTCGCCACTCGCTCGCCGTGCTCGCCTCTGCGGCAGAGCACCTCGACGGCATCGCGCTCGATGAACTCGCCACAACGCTCGGCGTGCCCCTCGAGCGGCTCGATCTTCTGGTGCCTCCTCTCGTGGATGCCGCTCTCGCGCTCGTCGTCGCGTCTGACTCGCGCAGAACCGTGACCGTGCCGCCCGCGGTCGCCGACGAGCTCGCGAGTTGGCCCGCGAAGGGGCTGCCCTCGGCGCGAGAACTGCGCGAAGCCCGTGCGCCCGAGCTCACCGCAGCTCGCGCGCCGGCAGATCCCGCCGCAGTCGACCGCACCGCGGCCGAACGGGCTTTCGGCACTACCACCGCTGTCGGAGAGCTCGCGCAGTCGCTCGAGCGAGAGCCAGGTCGCACTCTGGCCCGCGGCGGAATCTCGCTTCCCGACGCCAAGCGCCTGGCAGCGGCGGCGGGTGTCGAACTCGACACGGTGCCCGCGTTGCTCGACCTTGCGACGCGGGCAGGACTCGTCGAGGTCGACGCGGGCGGAGTGCGAGCATCCACCGCGGTCGACGGCTGGCGCCGCACGACGCCGCCGCACCGCTGGGGAGTGCTCGCAGCAGCATGGCACGCGAGCCTGCCCGCCGAGCTCGCGGCAGAGCTCGCGCGCCTGTCAGCGTCGCCGTCGATGTCGACCGCACGACTCGGAGACGTCGTCTTCTGGCTCTACCCCGCGGGCGGTGAAGCCCTCCGCGAGCGCTTGCGCGAACGTGTCGACCGCGCGGAACGACTCGGCCTCGCCGTGGGCGGCGAACTCGGCACCCTCGGCAGGGCTCTTCTCGCCGCTGAAGGGGATGCCCGCGCCGCAGTCGCGGCACTTGAACCGCTCATTCCGGCAGAAGTGCGGCAGGTGTATCTGCAGCACGACCTCACTGTTGTTTCACCGGGCCCCCTCGCAGGAGAGCTCGACGCGCGGTTGCGCAGGCTCGCCGAGGTCGAGAGTGCTGGACTCGCCGGTCGCTACCGCATCACGGCCGAGAGCGTCACGCGCGCCGTCGCGCTCGGTGAGACAGCGCAGTCTCTGCACGCCTTCCTCGAGTCGATCTCGCTCACGGGAGTGCCGCAGCCCCTCGCCTACCTCATCAACGAGACCGCCGAGCGCTATGGTGCGTTGCGGGTCGGCCCTCTCAGCCGCGATGAACACGCCGATCTTGGTGCCAGCACGAGCGTGCGGAGCGACGATCGCGCGCTCATCGATGCCGTCACGGTGGATGCCGCACTCGCGTCTCTCTCCCTGCGGCGAGTCGGCGACCATCGTGTCGTGAGCCGCTTCGCCCCCGACGTGGTGCTGTGGACCCTCATTGACGCGCGCTACCCCGCAGCTCCCGAAGACGGGCTCGCGACGCCCGCTCGTCCTGGCAGCCAACGCGCGGCAGCCGCACAACCCCACGATGACGGCGTGACCGCGGCCGTCGCGCGACTGCGCCGTTCGGTGACCGACGTCGATCCTGGCGACGACGCATGGGTGGCACGGCAGTGGCAGCTCGCCTTGCGGTCGAAGCTCAGCGTGCGCGCGACGGTGCGCATGCCCGACGGCAGCGAGCGAGTGTTCGAGCTCGAGCCGACCGGAATCGGGGCGGGACGGGTGCGTGGCCGCGACCTCGCGGTCGATGTCGAGCGCACGCTACCGGTGTCGAGCATCACCGCGGTCGAGCCGCTCGCCTGAGTCTCGCCTCGCGTGTGGCGCAGCGCCGCAGGCTCGGCACAGGCGCTCGGCCTAGACTGGCCCGTTATGAATCCAGAGGGCCCGCTCATCGTGCAGAGCGACCGCACCGTCTTGCTTGAGGTCGCCAACCCGCAAGCGGAAGAGGCGAGGCACGCCCTCGCTGTGTTCGCCGAACTCGAGCGCGCTCCCGAGCACGTGCACACCTACCGCATCACGAGGCTGGGGTTGTGGAACGCTCGCGCCGCCGGCCACGAAGCCGATGAGATGCTCGCTGTGCTTGATCGCTACGCGAAGTTCCCCGTTCCGCAGTCGGTCGCCGTCGACCTCGCAGAGACCGTAAACCGGTATGGCCGACTCATGATCGTGCGCAATGAGGAAGGCGAACTCGTTCTGCGCTCCACCGACTCGGCAGTGCTCGCCGAGGTCGCGCAGAACAAGCGCATTGCTCCTCTGCTGACGCGTCGCATCGACCACAGCGCCTTTGCGCTGGAAGCCTGGGCTCGCGGCCAGGTGAAGCAAGAGCTGGTAAAGATCGGCTGGCCGGCTGAAGACCTCGCGGGCTACACGCCCGGCACCCCCCACGACATCGATCTCGACACTGCCGACTGGAGCCTGCGGCCCTACCAGCAGCATGCCGTCGACCAGTTCGTCGACAGCGGCTCGGGGGTCGTCGTGTTGCCGTGCGGCGCGGGCAAGACTCTCGTGGGCGCCGGTGCGATGGCCGCCGTCGACGCGACAACGCTCATCCTCGTGACCAACACCGTGTCGGCGCGGCAGTGGCGTGCTGAGTTGCTCGCTCGCACCAGCCTCACCGACGACGAGATCGGCGAGTACTCGGGCGAGCGCAAAGAGGTTCGTCCGGTCACGATCGCGACCTATCAGATTCTCACCGCGCGCAAGAAGGGCGAGTACGCCCATTTGGCTCTACTGGATGCTCTCGACTGGGGCCTCATCATCTATGACGAGGTGCACTTGCTGCCTGCGCCGGTGTTCAAGCTCACCGCCGAGTTGCAAGCCCGTCGGCGCCTTGGTCTCACGGCGACGCTCGTGCGCGAAGACGGTCGCGAGAGTGAGGTGTTCAGCCTCATCGGGCCGAAGCGTTTCGACGCTCCGTGGAAGCAGATCGAGGCGCAAGGTTACATTTCGCCCGCGAGTTGCTTCGAGGTGCGCATCGACTTGCCACCGAGCGAGCGACTCGAATACGCGGCAAGCAGTGACGACCAGCGTTACCGACTCGCAGCGACGGCTCCGGCCAAACTCGGGGTTGTGCAGCGGCTGGTGGCACAGCACGAGGGCGAGCGCATCCTCGTCATCGGGCAGTACCTCGACCAGATCGACGAACTCGCCCAGAGCCTCGGGGTGCCGCAGCTCACCGGCTCAACCCCGGTGGCCGAGCGCGAGCGACTGTTTCAAGAGTTCCGCGACGGAGAGACTCCCGTGCTCGTGGTGTCGAAGGTCGCCAACTTCTCGATCGACCTGCCCGAGGCGACTGTGGCGATTCAGGTCTCCGGCTCGTTTGGATCACGTCAGGAAGAAGCGCAACGATTGGGCCGACTGTTGCGGCCCAAGCAGAGTGGCATTCCGGCGAGCTTCTACACGCTCGTCGCTCGCGACACAGTCGATCAAGACTTTGCGCAGAACCGCCAACGTTTCCTCGCCGAACAGGGCTACAGCTACACCATCATCGACGCAGATAACCTCGGCCACGCGGCCTAGAGCGTGGGGCGCCCGGGCGCGGGCTGCGCCTGGGCGTTGGCTCAAGCGCGATCAATGGCCGCGAGGAGGGTTCGCCCCAGCTCGGCCGGCCTTGTGAACTGCGGCCAGTGACCCGTGGGCAGTTCGACGATGTCGAGTTGCTGTAGTGCCGCGAGTTCAGCCGCCCACTCGCGGTCGTTGCCGATGGCCTGCTGCAGCATGGCGGCGGGAAACTCGCACGCGATGACGGTCACGGGCACGGCGAAGCGCGCGGAATCGTCGAGTCGCGTGGGCTCGTGCGCAACGCCGACCGGCTCGGGCTTGGCGATCGCTCTCATGCGCTCGCGCAGCTCATCGTCAAGGTCGACGAGATCTTCCGGTTCGAAGATTGACCAGTCCGGCAGGGGCACAGCATCGCCCTCGACGGGCAACTCGTCATTGATGCACGTGCCAGCGGGCGTCGGGATGGCGTCGACAAAGACGACTCGGGCGATGCGAGAAGGGCGAGCATCGGCGACAGCCCACGCAATCGTGCCGCCGCCGGAGTGCCCGACGAGCGCCACGGGCCCCTCGAGCGCGTCGACGACCTCGAGCACAGCATCCACATGGTCGCGAAGCCCGATGCCCGAAAGGTCGACATCTCCCGGTCGCTTCCCCGGCAGGGTCAGCGGGTGCAGACGATGACCGGCGGCGGCAAGGTCTTCAGTGGAATCGCGCCACGAATCGCCGTCGAGCCAGAAACCGGGGATGAGCACGATGTCCATGGGCGCAACGGTAGCCGTAACGTGCGACAGCGCCCATGGCAACGCCCAGCACTCGTCAGCCCGATCTCCGACCGGCTCTCAGCTAACGCTCAACGAACGCGCAGATACTGTCGGCATGGCTGACGGACCCAAGATTCTCATCGTTGACGACGAGCCCAATATTCGTGATCTCCTCACCACGAGCCTCCGCTTCGCCGGGTTCGCCGTGCGCGCGGTGGGCAACGGTGCTCAGGCGATCTCAGCGGTGCTTGAAGAAGAGCCCGATCTCATCATCCTCGACGTCATGTTGCCCGACATCAACGGGTTCGGCGTGACCAAGAGACTGCGGTCGAGCGGGTACACGAGCCCCATCCTCTTCCTCACCGCGAAAGACGACACCGACGACAAGATCATGGGTCTCACGGTCGGCGGTGACGACTACGTCACCAAGCCCTTCAGCCTCGACGAGATCGTCGCGCGCATCAAGGCGATCCTGCGCCGCACGATGCACGAGGAAGACGACGCGATCATCCGTACCGGTGAGTTGACGATGGACCAAGACACTCACGAGGTGACGATCGGTGACGAAGTCATCGAGTTGAGCCCCACCGAGTTCAAGTTGTTGCGGTACCTCATGCTCAACCCCAATCGCGTGTTGTCGAAGGCCCAGATTCTCGACCACGTCTGGGAGTACGACTTCAACGGCGACGCCGGCATCGTCGAGAGCTACATCTCGTACCTGCGCCGCAAGCTCGACCCGCACACTGACGAGCCGCTCATCCAAACCAAGCGCGGCTTCGGCTACATGCTGAAGGCCGCGAAGAGCTAGCCTGACCGGCGATGGCCGGCCCTTCGATGCACGAGCAGCTCTCCCAGTGGTGGGAGGGCATCTCGTTGCGCACCAAAATCACGGGCGTCACGGTGCTTGTGGTGACGCTCGGTCTGCTGGTCGTGGGCATCGGCACGCTCACGGTGCTGCAGCGCACACTCATCGATGAGGTCGATCGGCAGCTTCGACAAGCCGCCGAAGAACTGCCCGAGAAGTTCGGCGTCGACGAATTCGAGACCTTCAACGACCTCACCCCCTCGGTCTTCTCGAACCCCTTCTACTTCGGGGCCGTCGCCGCCGACGGCACGCTCATCGACGACAACCTCAGCGCTGCGAATCGCGACGCGGCTCCCGACGTCTCGAAGCTCACCCTCGACTTTGTATCGACGGTCGACGGGGGGCTCACGCTCACGAGCGACGACCGCACGACCCAGTGGCGCGTCATCGTCTTGCCGCTCACCGTGACGACGACCGACCTGAGTTCGTCTGAGAACGCGACGCTCATCATCGGCGCAGACCTGGCAGATACGAACGCGATCATCGGCAACTTCGCGTCGATCTTTCTCGGGTTCGGTCTCGTCGTGGTTATCCTCAGCGCAGCACTCACAAGGGTGCTCGTCACCTCGACCTTCCGGCCGCTACGCGATGTCGAAGCGACGGCCGCACGATTCGCGGGCGGTGACTTCAGTCAGCGCCTCGGCGGCGCCACGCCCAATACCGAAGTCGGGCGGCTCAATCGCTCGCTCAACACGATGCTCAGCCGCATCGACCGGGCCTTCGCCGACCGGGCGTCGACCATCGCGCAGATGCGCCGCTTCGTCGGTGATGCCAGCCACGAGTTGCGCACGCCGCTCGTCTCCGTGCGCGGCTACGCCGAGCTCTACCGCATGGGCGCCATGACCTCGCCCGAAGATGTCGCTCAGGCCATGGAGCGCATCGAGAAAGAGGCCATCCGCATGGGTGCTCTCGTGAGCGATCTGCTCGCGCTCGCCCGCCTCGACGAATCTCGCCCTCTCGACCCCGGCCCGGTCGATCTCGTTCCGCTCGCTCGTGATGCCGCGCTCGACGCGCGCGCGAGCGCCCCCGACCGCGTCATCACCGTCGTCATCGATGACGCTGAACCGGTCGTCTCCGACAGCGCTGTCGCCGAACCGGTGGATGCTGAGCTCGAGCCTGCCACCCCCGAGCCGAGCGAGCAACCGGCGAGAGCCCGCACGAGCCCCGGCCGCTCTGCAGGCAGAGGCGCCACGACCCGCACCGGAGCGCGCTCCCCCGCCACCACCGCGACTGGAGCCATCGCCCTTGCCGCAGGCTCGGCTCTCGCCCGACTGCGCTCGCGCAGGCCTCGCCGCGCGGCGGGAGAGCCGAGCGAGAGCCCCACCCTGGCACCCACAGAGGTCACGGAGTTCTCGGCCGTCGTGCTCGCAGAAGAGAATGGCATACGCCAGGTGGTCACGAACCTCATGGGTAACGCCGTGCGCTTCTCGCCAGACGGGTCACCCATCGAGATCGTGGTGGGGGTAGACCGCGAGGAAGGCATGGGCACCATCGCGGTCGTCGACCACGGTGAGGGCATCCCACCGCAATTGCAGCAGAAGATCTTTGAGCGCTTCTTCCGCGCCGATTCCTCGCGCACTCGCGACACGGGCGGTTCAGGCCTTGGCCTCGCCATCGTGTCGTCGATCGTGTCGTTGCACCGTGGCCGCGTCGAGGTTCTCGATACTCCGGGCGGCGGCGCCACCTTCAAGGTGTGGTTGCCTCTCCTCCCCACCCTCGACGTCGCTCCCGTCGCTCCCATCGTCGAGGCGACAAGCGATACTGCACCCAGCGCCGAGTAGCCTCCCCGCGACGGCCGGGCACACGCCCCGGCGAAGGGAGACGACATGACGAGATACCAGGTCGACAGCGAGGCAGTACTGGCCTCGGTTACCTCAACGCAGGGCACCATCGGCCGATTGCAGGCCGAAGCCGGCGCGCTGCAATCGAACCTGCAGGGCCTGCAGTCTGTGTGGCAAGGGCCCGCCGCGACGGCGTTTCAGGGCCTCGTTTCCGAGTGGATGTCGGCGTATCAGCGCGTCGAGTTGGCGATGGCCTCGATGACTGAAGCGCTTGGCCACGCCGGTCGCGGCTATGCCGACGTCGAGCAGCAGACCGCGAGCATGTTCTCGAGGTAGCGATAGCTGCGCCGACGAGAGAGCCTGCGACACGTGGACTGGGGCGGGAGGCGCTACGGCAGCGCCGCGGGTGCGGCACGAGAAGGATGCCCTCCCGCGGCCGCCGTAGGCTGAAGGGGTGACCACGTTTAGCCCAGAGATCATCGCGGCAGTGCTGCACCACATGAACGATGATCATGCCGACGACAACCTCCTCATCGCCCGCGCCTTCGGCGATCGCGCGGCGAGCGAAGCGCGCATGGTGGATCTCGACGGCGTGGGCGGCGACTGGCTCTATCGCACCGCACCGGATGGGCCTGAGACCCCCCTGCGCGTTGCGTGGAGCGGCCCCATCTCAGAGCGGCCCGAGATCCGCCGTGAAATTGTGGTGCTCTACGACCGCGCGTGCACTGAGCTCGGCATCGAACCGAGACCACACGAGTAGTGCAGCAGTGGGAGGTTGGCCAGGTCACGGTCAGCTCGAGGTCTACGGGCCGGGGCTAGGCCGATCGTCCCTGGTGCCGCCACACCCGCCCGGCTAAGATTAGGTTCGCCTTACCTACAAGGAGAACCGGATCATGAGCAGCAGCGTCGACTCCGTCGCAGAGATCATCCCCTTCTCGCGACTGGTACGCGAGCGCAGCTCGGCGAGCCACAGCACGAGCGAAGGTGCCGGCTTCATGCACGACCTGCTCAAGGGCGAGCTGGGCCGCTCTGAGTACACGCAGCTCGTGGCGCAGCACTGGGCCATCTATGACGCCCTCGAGGGCACTCAAGCGCTCGTGGCTGGCGACGAGACCGTCGCGCCGTTCCTCTCTCCCGCGCTCACACGACTCCCAGCGCTTGAAGCCGACCTGCAGTTCTTGCTCGGCGACGACTGGCGCGAGCACCTCGTGCTCATGCCGGCGACGGTCGAGTATGCCGCGCGCATCCGCGAGGTCGCGGCCACCTGGCCCGCTGGCTACATCGCGCATCACTACACGCGCTACCTCGGAGACCTGTCGGGCGGCATCCACATCGGCAAGGTCGTCGCTCGGCGATTCGGGTTCGAGACCAACGGCATCGGCTTCTACCTCTTCGACCAGATCGCCGACCCAGCAGCCTTCAAGAACGAATACCGCGCGCAGCTCGACGCCGCGCCGTGGAGCGACGACGAGAAGAGCCGCATCGTCGACGAAGTGCTGCTCTCGTACGACTACAACACGCGCATTTTCGACCAGCTCAGCGAGCAACTCGCCGCCGCCTAGACTCGCCGCTGCCTGAGCTCGCTGCTACCTGGACGCGACGCGGCCCGGACACGCCGCGGTCCGCGCTCGCCGCGGTCCGCGCTCGCCCCGGTCCGCGCCCCCGCGGCACGCGCCGTTGAGTCCCCTAACGGCAGGTGTGCCCGCCTCAACGGGCACACTCGCCGTGCATGGGCACACTCTCGCCGCCGCACGGTCGCGAGCCACGGCACACTCTCGCCGCCGCCCGGTCGCGAGCTCGGGCGCGGCGCAACGCGACAGGGCGGCTCCCCTCGCGGGAAGCCGCCCTGTGACGTTGTGCGGTGCGCGGACTAGAAGTCCATGCCGCCCGTCGGGTCGCCGCCGCCCATGGGCGCCGGGTTCTTCTCCGGCTTGTCGGCGACGACGGCCTCGGTGGTGAGGAAGAGGCCGGCGATCGACGCAGCGTTGAGCAGCGCCGAGCGCGTCACCTTCACGGGGTCGGCAATGCCGGCTCCGAGCATGTCGACGTACTCGCCAGTGGCCGCGTTGAGGCCGTGGCCGACCTCGAGGTGGCGCACCTTGTCGGCGACAACACCGGGCTCGAGGCCCGCGTTGAGGGCGATCTGCTTGAGCGGCGAGTCGATAGCGACCTTGACGATGTTCGCACCGGTCGCCTCGTCACCCGTGAGCGAGGTGAGCTCGCTCGACTCGAAGGCCAGCTTTCCGGCCTGGATGAGTGCGACGCCACCACCGGCGACGATGCCCTCTTCGACGGCTGCCTTGGCGTTGCGCACGGCGTCTTCGATGCGGTGCTTGCGCTCCTTGAGCTCGACCTCGGTGGCCGCGCCCGCTTTGATGACGGCAACGCCGCCGGCGAGCTTGGCGAGGCGCTCTTGCAGCTTCTCGCGGTCGTAATCGCTGTCGGTGTTCTCGATCTCCTGGCGGATCTGCTTGACGCGACCGGCAATGGCCTCAGCCTCGCCAGCACCCTCGACGATGGTCGTCTCGTCCTTGGTGATGACGACCTTGCGAGCGCGGCCGAGCAGGTCGAGGGTCGCGTTCTCGAGCTTGAGACCGACCTCCTCGCTGATGACCTGGCCGCCGGTGAGAATCGCGATGTCTTGCAGCATGGCCTTGCGGCGGTCGCCGAAGCCGGGAGCCTTGACGGCAACCGACTTGAAGATGCCGCGGATCTTGTTGACGACGAGCGTCGCGAGAGCCTCGCCCTCGACGTCTTCCGCGATGATGAGCAGCTGCTTGCCGCTCTGGATCACCTGGTCGACGACGGGGAGCAGGTCCTTGATCGCCGAGATCTTGCCGTTGACGATGAGCACGTAGGGGTCTTCGAAGACCGCTTCCTGGCGCTCGGGGTCGGTCACGAAGTACGCCGAGAGGTAGCCCTTGTCGAAGCGCATACCCTCAGTGAGCTCAAGCTCGGTGCCGAACGTGTTCGACTCCTCGACGGTGACGACGCCTTCCTTGCCCACCTTGTCGATGGCCTCGGCGATGAGCGCGCCGATCTCGGCGTCAGCGGCCGAGATGCTCGCAGTCGCGGCGATCTCTTCCTTGGTCTCGACCTCTTTGGCGTTCTTGAGCAGCTGCGCCGAAACGGCCTGCGTGGCCTTCTCGATGCCGCGCTTGAGGCTGATCGGGTCAGCGCCAGCGGCGACGTTGCGCAGGCCCTCGCGCACGAGTGCCTGGGCGAGCACGACCGACGTGGTGGTGCCGTCTCCGGCGACGTCGTCAGTCTTCTTCGCGACCTCCTTGACCAGCTCGGCGCCGATCTTCTCGTAGGGGTCATCGAGCTCGATCTCCTTGGCGATCGACACGCCGTCGTTGGTGATGGTGGGTGCGCCCCACTTCTTCTCGAGGACGACGTTGCGACCGCGGGGTCCCAGCGTCACCTTCACGGCGTCAGCCAGAATGTTGAGGCCGCGCTCGAGGCCACGACGGGCCTCTTCGTTGAAAGCGATGATCTTAGCCATGTCTGTCTCTCGTCCCTCCCGGACGCTCAGTACGGGTAGCTCTGGCACTCAGTGAGCCTGAGTGCTAATTGATTCTGGCACTCGACCCTGCCGAGTGCAAGCCGGTGGACGGCGCGCAGCCAGCACAGCCACCACAGGACGGAAAGGTGGATGCTCAGCGGTACGAAGCGGAACCCGCGAGTGGCACGAGCTCGACCCAGGTGTTGCCCGGGGCCAGCCGCACCGCGACGCCGTGCTCATCGACAACACGGATCGGCGCGCGCTGGGACGATTTTGACCACGTGACAGCAATCGTCGCGCCGCCGGTCGAGACGGTGCCCTCCCCCTCGCCGATGAGCATCGTCGTCGGAATGTCTTGAATGACGCGAACCGGTACGCGCAAGACCACGAGGTTGACCGCCGAGAGTTGGTCGCCGCTGAAGTCGGTGTCGCGGTCGCCTCCGGTCATGAACCGCAACCACGCCGAGCGCTCGTCGTTCCACCGCCAACTCGGAGTACTCGCGCTGCCGAAGCGAAGGTCAATGCGTTCGGTCGGCGTGCCCTCCTTCGTCGCGGTCGCTGCGGCCACACTCTCGGCGAAGGCGAACTGTTGCACGGGAGGCGCGAGTTCGTTGTGCTGAGCGATGACCTCGGGAGCACGCACGAGCACGTTGTGAGGCGATGGCGCATTCGAGCCGCGGAAGAAGGTGTCGGCAGTGTCGGGCTGACCGTGAATTGCGTTGTAGACGTTCGTGTCGCGCATGAGCTCGACGAAGCGGAACTGACCGCCCGAGTACGCGACAATGCCGCCGAGCGGCGAGATGATGTCGGGATCCATCGGACGAATCGAACGCACCGGGCCGATCTCGGCCGGAACATCGGAGTGCCAGACCGCGACGTACCGCGTGAGTCCGCCCTCGACGAGCTCTTCGAACACGATGTCGGTGCGCTCGAGCCCGACCTGCGGGCGTGCCGCGGGGTGGTTGTCGACCTTCGCGGCGAGCGAAGGCGTTGTGAGCGAACCGGGCTCGATGAGCTCACCCGTGAGCGGCGCAAGCTCGATCGCTGGCGGTGCCGTGTAGTCAGAGCTGTAGCTGGGGGTCGGGGTGGGTGTGGGCATGGGCGCCTCAGCCGTGCACCCCGCCAGCACGAGCGCCCCGAGTGCGCTCGTCGCGAGTGCGGGCGCGAGCATCCATCGCCGCCTCGGGATCGTGCTCATGAGCGCCACCCTACTTCGCTGACGCGCCGCGAATCGGGAGGCGCTCAGGCGACGAGTTGCCCTCAGGCGACGCGCACGCTTTCGGCCTGCGGGCCTTTGGTACCGGTTCCGATCTCGAAGACGACCGACTGGCCCTCTTCGAGGACTTTGTAGCCGGACATGTCGATGGCCGAGTAGTGCACGAAGATGTCTTGCTCACCACCATCGAGGGTGATGAAACCGAAGCCCTTCTCGGCGTTGAACCACTTGACGGTTCCGTGTGGCATGGGGTGCTCCTTGGTGCGGGGATGCCGTGAGAATACCCACCTCGCGCCCGCAACACCATGCCTCGTGACAGTGCGTGACGACTCTTCACGCAGCCGAAACGCTGCTGTAATCGGTCGCGCGACGCTACTGCTGCAGAGCAGCGAAGTCTGCGCCGATCGCGATCGTGACCGGAGCGCCCGGGAAAGCGTCGGAGAGTTCGATCGAGCCTGTTCCGAGTAGGGAAGCCAAGCCGAGCGCAACGGCCTCAAGCTCGGGAGCGTTGTAGTACACGACGGTCTGCTCGAGGTCGTCTTGAGCGGCAGACGTCACGGTGCCGACGCGCCAGTCGGCATCGCTGAGTATGCCTCCCGCCGTTTGGCCCAAACCCGTCACGCCCGCGCCGTTGAGAATCGTGATGGTGAAGCCGTCGGGCAGTTCGGCATCGTCAGGATTCGTGATCGGCTCGATGGACGGTGGGGCCGACGACGGCGTTGTCGGTGTCGGCATGGGTTCGGTCGCCTCGAAGCTCGGAATCTCGAAACTCACCCGGTCGGTGATGAGCGAGAGGCCCCAGAGTCCGGCGATCACAAGAATGCCAGAGGCGAGCGCGGCCCAGGCGAATCCGATCCACCCTGCGCCCCTGCCGCGGGGAGCGCGGTGCGCCCCGACGCGGGCGACGTCGTCGGGAAGTTCGTCAAAACGGTCGGCGGGGAACTGGGCCATGCTCGGCTTGCCTTCCGTCGGTCAGTGAGGGGCGGGAGTCACGCTGCACCGTCGGCCGCAGGCCGGCGCGTGCGCCGCTGCGTGGCGCGCTGATCGCGCACTTCCCGCAGGCGACCCACGAGAACGGGGTCGTACCGCACGGCGACATCGGTGTCGATCACAGCGTTCAGCACCTGATAGTAGCGGGCTGGGCTCCATCCGAATGTCGAACGGATGCGCACCTCCTTGGCGCCGGAGTGGCCCCAGTGGCCTCGCTCGAACTCGAGCACGACGCGCGCCTGCTCCGCGAGTAGCGCGGCTGGGGCTTCAGAGTTGGCGAGCGGGGCATCCACGGTGGCGAGCGTACTGCCCGGAGTGACAAGAATTCGGGCGGCACGCGGTGGCGTGCCGTGGCCTCACAGTGGGCTCCTAGCCGGTACTGCGCATCGCGGATTAGGATTACCTAGCCTTCTCGTGCTGCGACTGCGCCGAGCTCTCGACCCAATCGGAACGCTCATGCCCCGCCTCCCCTTGCGCTCGCGCGCCGTCGCGCTCGCGAGCGCCGCCGTCGTACTGTTCACCGCGGGCTGCAGCGCGACGTCTCCCGGTGAGGCAGAGCACACGATGACGACCGGCCCGCGGACTCCGCTGAGCGAGCTTGAGGTGCTC
>Ga0075012_10002899_pt1 | contig 16608 bp, 10 predicted proteins | sample All_14_2_FD_71474 | JGI IMG/M metagenome (GOLD analysis project Ga0075012, IMG submission 71474) | Freshwater microbial communities in response to fracking from Pennsylvania, USA - Allegheny Zone_MetaG_DW_15 | ecosystem: Environmental > Aquatic > Deep subsurface > Groundwater > Drilled... | reverse complement strand
TTATTGTCATTAATTAAATCCTGCTATAAAGGATAATAGTGACGTATATTTATAAAAAAATAGGTGTTATTCGTGCAATAGTTGCATTTTTTGAGTATTTTTCGGCATTGTTTCCTAAACTATATTGATATGAGAATAGAACATGTATCCTCCCGACCTTTTGCTGAGAAAAAGAACATTAGGCGAAAAGGTCTGAAAAAGGCTTTGCTTCTGTCGGGTATGTTTATGGTGGCTGCTCCATTGGTAACCAGTGCTCAGGTATCGCCGAGTGCGTCTAATGGCACAAATCAGTCCCGGACTGTTTGTAGTGGCCTGACAACTGACATAAGCAACTGGCTAAAAGTCGTTGACCCTGATTTTGGAGAGACGTTAACATGGACGGTCATCACACCTCCGAATTTTGGCGTAATAACCGGTGATGGTGCTACGGCATCTGCCGGTGGCAGCGATGCAACCCCTACCGGTGGTATGACTTACACACCAGACCCAGGCGCTACCAATGATGCATTCTCCGTCATGGTTAGTGACGACAACGGTGGCTCCACCCTGATATTAGTTACAGTTAATATCAACTCGGGCCCATCTCTATCAATAGGAACAATAGACCCGGTTTGCCAGGGTGTTACATCGGCAAAATTCTCATTCTGGGGACTTGAAAATGTAGGTCCCGACACTGCTAACTTCTCTTATACCGGCGCCATGGAGTCATGGACCGTTCCTGACTTTGTAACAACGCTGAAATTTGATCTTCAGGGTGCAGCTGGTGGTCATGATAGTCACCTGGGTACAGGCGCTACCGGTAAAGGTGGCAAGGTTACAGGTAATATGGCCGTTACACCAGGTTCTGCGCTTAATCTGTTTATTGGTGGCGTTGGTTCCGACGGTGTCCTCTCTGGCATAGCTCCGGGCGGCTTCAATGGCGGTGGTAACGCCTCTTTCTATTTCTATGCATCAGGTGGTGCAGGTGGCGGTGCTACCGATATCCGTATAGGTGGCACATCACTGTCTGACCGTAAAGTAGTAGCCGGCGGTGGCGGTGGTAACGGTGCCGACCTCACAGAAGTATTTATGGGTGGCGACGGTGGTGGTCTTACCGGTGGCAACAGTGTTGCCAACAATTCAGGCTCTACATCCCGTGGTGGTACTCAGGCATTGGGTGGCGCGCCGGCATCATTCCCAGGCTGGACATCCGGCGGCTTCGGCACACTCGGCATGGGTGGTGACGGTAGTTCCAGCTCTTCGGTTAACGGCGGCGGTATTTCCGGCGGCGGCGGCGGTGGCTACTATGGTGGCGGGGGGGGTATATGGAATGGCGGCGGCGGCGGCTCTTCGTATACTGATGTATCAATCACTTCGGGTGTAACCCATACCCGTGGCACTAATACAGGTAATGGTACTGCTACTCTATATTATACAATACCAGGTACCTATACTATTCACTGGGATGCTACAGCATTTGCAGCAGGCTTTGAAGATCAGCCAAGTCTGCCTTTGCCTGATTCAGTAATCACATTCCCGGTACCTGATGGTGTTGATGCTGGTACATATCATGCTACGCTTACTATTAATAATGGTAACTGTAACAGTCCGGAGTATCCCATTACCATTACAGTAAAACCAAAACCTGTTGTTAACAATCCAGGTAATATAGCTGTGTGCGACGGAGCAATTACTCCCGATATCACATTTACAGGTACCGCGCCCAGCGCCAGCGACTACAAATGGGTAAACAGCAATCCGGCTATTGGTCTTGCTGCTTCAGGCGAAGGTCATATACTTGGTTTCGCTCCTGTTAACGGTACTCCAATGCCCGTTGTGTCTACAGTTACAGTTACTCCTGTAGCTAACGGTTGTATAGGTGAGTCTGAAATATTTACTATTACCAGCAACCCTGTTCCTGAGCTGAACAGTACACTTACACCTCCTGATGTGTGTAATAATAATATATTCAGCTACATACCAAACAGTCTTGCTCCCGGCACTTCATTCACATGGAGCCGTGATGCAATACCTGGCATTGTAAATCCTGCCAACAGTGGTACAGACAATCCGAATGAACTGCTGACCAACAGCACTGATAACCCTATTATGGTTCATTATGTGTACACACTTACAGCTTCTTCCTGTGAGAATGTACAGGTAGTAACAGTTCCTGTTAATCCTACTCCAGTATTGACTACGCCTCTTACACCTGCACCACTGTGTAACAGTGAGGCATTCATGTACGACCCTATATCTTCTTCTACAAGTGCGGTGATTACATGGAACCGTGATGCGGTAACCGGCATCAGCAATCCTGCTGCTACAGGTACTGGTTCTATCAATGAAACACTGCTTAACACTACTACCAGTCCTATATCAGTTACATATGGTGTAACAATGACTGTAGGCAGCTGCCCTTATACTGAGAATGTAGTTGTTACAGTTAATCCTCCACTGATGCTTACAAGTGCTACTTCACTGGCACCTGTGTGCGATATGACACTGGTTACTTACACTCCGGTACCATCAGTACCTGGTGCTGAAGTTACCTGGACACGTGACGTGGTTGCAGGTATCAGCAATGCAGCAGGAGCAGGTACAGGTGCTTTCAGCGAGGCGCTGGAAAATACAACTCCTGACAATGTAACTGCTAAGTATGCATATCAGATAAAAGCTAACGGTTGTGTAAATACTGATACTGTTGACCTGACTATCAAGCCAAGGCCAAGACTGAGCAGCTCACTTACACCAGCTGACATCTGTACTAACATGTATTTCGATTACACACCATCAAGTCTCGTAACCGGTACTACATATGTATGGGCACGTGATGTAAAAGCAGGTATTGCCAATGGCGCTATGATGAGCACCGGTAGTGTACATGAGGTACTTATTAACACTACCGATCAGCCGATCACAGTTCCTTATATCTACACTGGTAGCGCTAATGGTTGTAACCATCAGGATACGGTGAAAGTAGTTGTGAACCCAATGCCAAAGCTGAGCAACAGCGCTACTACTGTAGCTGTATGTGACAGTGCATTGCTCACATTCACACCTACCAGCACCACACCGGGCACAGTATTTAACTGGAGCCGTGCTTATGTAGAGGGTATAGCTAACCTTAGTGCAACAGGAACCGGCAACCCCGGCGAGCGTCTGGACAACACTACTTACATTTCTCTGCCTGTAACTTATGTTTACACTATTACAGCAGCTGGTTGTAACAACACTCAGAATGTAACCGTAAATGTGCGTCCTTCAGCCAAACTGATTAAGACCACAGCTGTAACATGTAGCGGTGCTCCTTTCACATTCGCTCCTGAAAGCTACAGCTCTAACGTATCTTATGAGTGGAGCCGCGATACGGTGGCTGGTATTACTCCTGCTACTGCTACTGGCGAAGGCGATATAGAAGATGTTCTTACTCATGGCTCATCTGATGTGGTAACTGTAGTATATGACTACGATCTTACAGTACAGGGTTGTACTAACAGGCAGCTACTTACTGTAACAGTAAATCCTGCTCCTACAGTAGCTGTTATCGGTACGCATCCGTCAGTTACACTGTGTAACAACACAATGTATCAGAACTTTGGCGCTGCAAATCCTGCACCAGCCGGCTTTACTTACAGCTGGTCTGCAACCAATGCAAGTGTACTTTCTACAGGTAATGGAGGTCAGTACGCAGTAGTTAACTTCACTACTCCGGGTACTGCATATGTAACACTTACTACTAAGAACAGTACTACAACATGTACATCTGAGTCAGTATATACAGTTACAGTAAGCGCAGGCTCTGCAAGCATACCTGATGTTATCTACCACAAAGGACAGTTCATATGCCAGGACAATACAATGTCCAGCTATCAGTGGGGCTATGACGATGCAGCTACTATGGACTCCGTAGTACTGGATGGCGAAACCAATCAGAACTATACTAATGAGTTCCCTGACTTTGGTAACAGATACTACTGGGTAATCACAGACAATGGTGGTTGTATACAGAAAACATACTACAACAGGCCTACTGGCGTTGCTGATGTAAATGATATCGAAGTAGGTATGAAGCTCTACCCTAACCCTGCCAGCAGCTATGTAAATGTTGAAGTAAGTGAAACAGTGAAAGGCAATATCGTAATGGATGTGTATAATCTGATGGGTCAGAAAATACAGTCTGTAAATGCTGTAAACAACAAAGCACAGATTCAGATAGCTGACCTGCCAGCAGGCGCATATCTGGTAGACTGTCATAGCGATGGTATCAAAATTGCCGCTGCAAGGTTCATTAAAAACTAATCTTTCAACACATTAAAATTCCGATAGATGAAAAAACTGTTTTCCGTGTTGATAGCTGCCAGTGGCGTGTTATCAGCTACTGCACAGACTAATACAACCCCACCGCCCAAAGACTTCACAAAAGATGAAGATCTTAAGCGCTGGGTGATAGATATCAACGCTATGGGTGGTATTATGACTCAGGACATAACTACCACTAATCCGGTGCTCAATTACAACAATGCTCTGAACTCGTCTTCAATAGGCGGTCTGAAATTTGAGAACGGTATATCCTATGGCGGTAATGCTCAGGTAGGCTTCTTCTTTGACAATAAAAGCCACTTCGGTATTGGTACCGGGCTTATGTACCTGATGCAGACAGGCGACGTTACAATGAATAATTATAACGTTGAGTTCCAGTCTACAGATGGTAAGGGCGATATCTTCAGGCAGATTATTACTGCCGGTGGCCCAATTAAAGAGCAACTGAAGATTACAAACATCAGCATTCCGTTGCTGCTGAAATTTAAGTATCGCTTTACTAAGCGTTCCGGCATCAGTGCCGACGCTGGTATCCTGTACAATGTATCTCTGAAAAATGAGTACACTACAGATGCGACATTTAATTATGAGGCTATCTACCGCCACGTAAATACCGGCAATGGTATCACTACTGTGTATGATAATGGCGCTACGCCCAATCCCACATCTCTGCTCATTACTGCTAAGCAGTATCTGGCTACACACCCGGGCGGAGATGCCGCAGCATACCTTACTTCACAGCGAATAGCTAATGGCTATAACGTAGGTATGAATGTTGAAGCATCTGAGAAAACAGGTTCTGTAAATTATGTACAGAGTTCTGTAGGCTTCATGTTCCAGCCATCATACAGCTTCTACTTCTCCGATAAAGTTGCGATGAACATAGGTGGCTACATCATGTATCAGATGTTCACACACTCACCTACCGGTGCTCATCTTACCGACAAGCTGGGCGAGTATAACTCGTTCCTGAACAATGTCACTACTACCAATGCTACATCATATGGTGGTAACCTGGGTGTTCGCTTCTACTTTGGTAAGTTCTCTGACCGCGACCATGATGGTGTACCAAACAGAAAAGACAAATGTCCATGGGTTCCTGGTCTGCCTCAGTTTGATGGCTGCCCCGATACTGACGGTGATGGCATCCCTGATTCTGAAGACTCTTGTGCCGATGTACCGGGTCTGAAGCATTTCAATGGCTGCCCTGACAGTGATGGTGATGGTATCCCTAACTATGATGATGCATGTCCTTATCAGGCTGGTCCTGCCAAGTTCATGGGTTGTCCTGACTCTGATGATGATGGTATCCTTGACAGTGAAGATAAGTGTCCAAACGAAGCAGGTCCTGCATCTAACGACGGCTGTCCTATACCACCACCACCACCGCCACCACTGCCTCCTCCGGCACCAATCCGTGAGCATGACATGAGCGAGCCTATCCTGTTTGAAATAGGAAAAGCTAAGATTCATGAATCATCGTTCCCTATTCTTGCTGAAGCAATCATGGAGCTGAATACACATGAAAATGCATTTATCATGATAGACGGTCACACCGATATCACTGGTGGTAACGCTATCAACGATGCACTTTCATTCAGGCGTGCAAATGCGGTACGTAAGTATCTCATAGACATGGGTGCTAATCCTAAGCGTCTCATTGCAGTAGGTCACGGTAGCCGTGAGCCGATAGCAGACAACAACACTGCTGAAGGCCGTACGAAAAACCGTCGCGTAATAATGACGCTGAAACATCGCTAATAATTCTCAGTTTAGGAATAATGACCGGGTACTCTTTTCAGAGTGCCCGGTTTCTTTTTATAGCCCTCACCTGTAAAATCACACCCGTTATGCTATATGTCTGCCCCTCATCTTTGTATCTTGCATACCATATGAACAGATTATTCAGTTACGGATTGCTGCTATCTTCCGTTTTATATTCAGGCACTTCTCTTGCATATAATCATGCCGATACTCTGAGAGGCTCCAATGGCAGGGGGCGTGCATGGTGGGATGTGAAAAGTTATAATCTGCTGGTAAAGTTTGATACCGCTGCACATAGTATAGAAGGTAGTAACCAGATATTTTTTAAGATAAGCCAGACACCGGCAGATAGTATGCAGATAGACCTGCAGCGACCAATGGTTCTCGATAGTGCATACATAATCCCCAATGTGTATGGGTCGCGTAAGCTGAAGGCAACTATTGTAAATGATGGCAATGTATGGTGGTTGAAACACAACTTTTCCTCACTCATAAAAGATAGCCTTTCCTCTGTGGTACTATACTATCACGGCACTCCCCGCAAAGCTGTGAATCCTCCATGGGATGGTGGCTTCAGTTGGCGGGAAGATAGTGCAGGCAATATGGTCATAGCAGTATCCTGCCAGGGGCTGGGCGCAAGTGTGTGGTGGCCATGTAAAGACGCCCAGTGGGATGAGCCGGACCAGGGAATGCATATAGACCTGAATGTACCTGCGGGGATGTCTGCCATCAGTAATGGTCGTCTTATTGCCGACAAAACAGAAGACGCACGCAGGCAGGTAACGTGGGAAGTATTGAACCCTATAAACAATTATGATGTTACTTTTTACATAGGCGACTATGTTCATTGGTCTGACACTGTGATGGGAGAAAAGGGAAAACTTGACCTCAACTTTTATGTACTCAGAAACAATGAAGAACGTGCAAAAAAACAATTTGAAGTAGTGAAGCAGATGATACACTGCTTTGAATACTGGATGGGTCCCTACCCTTTTTATGAAGATGGCTATAAACTGGTTGAAGCCCCCTACCTGGGTATGGAGCATCAGAGTGCTGTAGCTTATGGTAATGGTTACATGATGGGTTATAAAGGTATGGATCGCTCCATGAGTGGCTATGGCCTGAAGTGGGATTATATAATTATTCATGAAAGTGGACACGAGTGGTTTGGGAACAGTATAACTGCTGCAGACATGGCCGACAATTGGATTCACGAAGGTATTACCTCCTATTCCGAGGTCTTATTTACAGAGTGCCTGCTGGGGAAAGAGAAAGCCTGGAAATATGGATGGGGTCTATGGTCTAACATCAGGAATACCTACCCTGTAATAGGACCATATGGTGTGAATGATGGAGGCATGGGTGATATTTATGAAAAAGGTGCCGCAGTGATACAAATGATACGTATCCTTACCAATGACGACACGAAGTTTCGTAACATGCTCAGAGGTCTCAGTAGCCGGTTCTACCATAGCATTGTTACATCGGCACAGGTAGAGCAGTATATTGCTGAAGCTACCGGTCTTAAGCTGGCTCCTTTCTTTGATCAGTATCTGCGCCATACCGATATGCCTGCACTGGAGTATAATATTTCCGGCAATGAGATAAGTTATCGTTTCAGCAATGTGGTACCGGGATTTTCATTACCGCTTACTATATCTGCAGGAGATAAATCAGAGAATCTTCTTGTTACAGATTCCTGGCAGAAAAAAAAGTGGGATGGCGGCTATAACGTAAAATTCTCGAAAGACTTCCTCATTAAAGTAAAGAAGTAACATAGACTTAGCCACACATAATATGTCATTTTTAATGAAAAAGGTTAGCATCACTGCTAACCTTTTTCATTAATCTCATTCATTGCTTTTTCCAGCTTTTCTTTTGTTTCTTCATCTGACTCTGATGCAGCAAGCTTTTTCAAAACAGGTACTATAGCTCTTATATGTGCCTGTGCTCTGGCTGCACTTTGTGCATCCTCATCATCATTCATACCCTTCTGCTCAGCAACCGTCTGCAGGAAGAAACCTGCCAATGCAGAGCGGTATGCTTTCATTTCCTCATGATCTATCATAGTACCATATAGCGATATACCTCTGGTAAATGCGCCGGTATCAGCTACATTCTTCAGGTATGACCCCAGAGAAATAGCATAGCTGATTTTATCTGTACCCAACACATGTGGCACACGCTGCTCATAAAGCTGTATATCGGCATCAGCGCCATTCTTTCCTATTATCTTCCATATAGCAGTCTCCAGCGCACCGGCATGTTCTTTTGCCGGCAACTTCCGTGCCAGTATAAGGGCGGTGTCAGCATCCAGCTTATCTACGAGCTCCAGAGCGCTACCAGCTACCAGGTACGAGCTGTCCCATATAGCTGTTAAAGCTGCCTCCATTGCTGTTTTGCTTTTCCATGCAGCCAGCACATCAAATGCTGCAGCACGTACATGCCTGTTACCATCATTGGTAGCCATTTCCAGCACAGTAGATGCCCACCTGCGTCTGTATTTATCGCGCTGTAACTTTTCTATCTTTTGCAGGGTAGCTTTTCTCAGCAGGTACAGCGTATCATGGAGCGCCATGTCTATTACTACCTGCGTTGCAGAGTCAGAGAAGTGCTTCGCCGCACCTGCTATTGCCAGTTTTTTACTTATGTATCCTTTGCTTGCTACATATTGTGTCAACCACTGCTCCGGCTTTTTGTCTTCTTTTATTTCACCTGGTAGTACATGGTCCATATCCGGTACTATTACCGGCTTCTGTCCGTTGCGGTATGGGTAAGTAAATGTTTGTGTATGTGCATCTATTTTCCAGTCCGTTACAGAAACATCTGTACCATATATTACCTCTGTACGTAGCGGCAACACATAGTCAAAAGCTGTATCCTTCTGAGCCTGCGTTACGTTTACCGTAAGCATCTGTGCCGCATCATCGTAGTCATAGTTTATCTTCAGTACAGGGTGTCCGGCATGGAAATACCATTCATTGAAAAACCAGTTCCAATCCTGTCCGGTTGCTTCTTCTACTGCCAGCCGCCAGTGGTGCGCTTCTGCTGGTTGCAGCGCATTACGGGTTAGGTATATATTCATAGCCTTGTCAAAAGCTTCATCACCCATCAGGTAATTCATATACCGCAGCGTGGCCCCTCCTTTATTGTAAGATATGGCATCAAACAGCTGCTCACGGGAGTCGTAATTATAACGCACCAGTTGAGGGTCACTAGCCCGGGAAGATGCTATATATAGCTGCAGGTCTGTCCATGCCAGTTCTTCACCAGAGGTCTTTCCATATTTATATGTGCGCCATAGCTGCTCACCATAGTTGGCAAAAGATTCATTTACAGTAGTATTTGCCCAGGATTCACAGGTAACATAATCACCAAACCACTGATGGAATAACTCATGCGATACAATATCTTCATAGTCCTTATCTGCTATCTCCCTGTCTGTCTGGTCTATAAACTCACCAAAGAGTGATGCCGTCGTGTTCTCCATTGCCCCCGATACATAGTCACGTACTGCTACCTGGCTATACTTGTTCCATGGGTAAGACACTCCGGTTCTTTTGGAGAAGAAATCCATCATATCAGTAGTATGTAAAAACATGTTACGTGCATATTTTGCATATGCAGGCTCTACATAATAGCTTACCTCTTTCCCTTTCCAGCTGTCTTTTATAACACTGTACTTACCTATAGCCAGCATTACCGCATATGCCTGTATGGGTTTATCTATCTTCCATATGTCGGTACGCATTCCTTTCAGACCTTTTATCTTTTTCACCAGCGCACCATTGCTCAGTGTCGTGAGGCTGTCTGGCACTGTTAGCTCCAGCTGAGTTGTAAAGCGGGTATTGGGCTTATCTATGGTTATCATCCAGTGAGAGTTTGCTTCCGTCTCTCCCTGAGTCCATATATGCATGGGTTTATTGGGTATCCTTCCATCAGTATTGATAAAGTAAAGCCCCTTACTATCTGTTATAGCAGCGCTCCCTTCCGATTTTGTTGCATATGGCATGGCCGTATAGCGGAAGTATAGATTTACTGTGTCGCGGGCAGTGTACTTTCTGTCAAACCATATTTTCAGCATATCATCAGCATACGCAAAGCGTAAGGCTCTTGTCTGCTTTTTCTCTACCAGCATTACGCTGTCTATACGCATACTTTGAGCATCCAGCACCACCGTATCTGTAGTATACATCCACGGGCGCATAGTTACCCACTCCCGGGCTGCTGCTGTACGCTGCATAAAGTCAAATGACAACGCTATACGGGTATGAATAATGTCCCATTCAAGTGTAGCTGATGGCTGGTATGGAGGCTTGCCGGCATGTGCGGTCACCTTTATAGTATCCAGGGTAACCGAGTCTGCATCAGCTTCCTGAGAAAAAGCTGAAATTGCTGCACCTAGTGCCAGCAGAGTGAGTATGTTTCTGAGCATGAAGCAATAACGTATTCAACAAAAGTAATCAAAGGAAATGATGAGTAATATCCCTCTCTCAGGGGTATCATTACGGCATATCTGCTATATCTCCTGCCTCTTCCTCTACTGTACGGAATGTAAAGAAGCGTTGCGACAGATAACTCAATACTGCTACAATAACACTGATAAACACATAAGACACATCGGCTCGCACCATAGGCAGCATAATGGCAAAGGTTTTAATCAGAACATAGTTCAGCAAAATGAAAGTTGCCGTTGCCAGTGCATACCGGAACAGCTGCTTGCGTCCGCGGAGATTAGACTCCGGGAAAACAATATAGCGGGACAGTATAAAGCCAATAGGAAATCCTACAAAAAACGAAATTATCTGTGCCCCGATAGGAGCTGTGATAAATACATCGCCATATATATGCGTGCTCTCCCTCTTCAATACAATATTGTAGGAAAGAGAATATACTGCAATGGTAAGCAAGGTGTTAGAGCCACCGCATGCCAGATAGCGAAACGTCTGTAAGGGTATGAAACGGGCAAACGGTTTATAGAAAAAGTCTATAATACCGTTGATGATATTTCGGGCAGCAGTTAGCAAGACTTAAAAAATTGTCGCAAATATAGCACATTTCAGTACCGGGTGCAGTAGAAATCACAACTTCTCTCCCTGTGCTGCTATATTAAATCCTGCTTCCCGCACATGTTTACATGCATCATCATCCCACAACAGCGGATTGGTATGATTGAAATGTATAAACCAGATGCGTGCAGCCAGGTGCGCATTTTGTCCCTCAAACAGGCTCATAGTTTCAGAAATAAACGGATGCGGCACTTCGGCCATACTTCTACCCTTTAGCTCTCCATCCCTGTAAAATGTACCATCTACCAGTACCACATCAGCCTGTTCGGTTACAGATGCCAGTTCGTGCTCCCATAGCTGCCATTTATTTATATCCGGTATAAATACATACTTCCTGCCCCCGGCTTCAATGCCATATCCTGCCGTTTCTGAATATTCATCGCGGTGAGGAACTGTAAATGCAAATACACCACTCTGTTCCGACAGCTTCAATAAGGTTTCTCTATCATTCATTGTTTTCCGGCAAGGCATGTTCTGCAGGCTTATGTTACCCAGCGATACCAGTTGGCTCCACGGGCCGTTTTGCTCCAGATAGCTGCGCATGCGGGGTAGTGTATATACAGGTACCCCATTAGCCCCCAGCACCTCACGGCCCAGCTGCATGAGCCCGGCATAGTGCCCTATATGTGCATGTGTCAGGAATATGCCATCGGGCAGATATCTGTATTTCCCCGCAGTAAGCTGTCTGAAATAGTGTAATTGTTCTTTTATATCCGGCGTAGCTTCAAAGAGCCACCATTTACCCTCGGCCGAGTCTGTTAACGCAAGTGCCGTTACGTATCTGCGCATTGATTCATTTTGCCATGCCTGCTCGCAACATTCTTTACTGCATCCTGCATGGGGGTATCCACCGTCCTGAGCTATACCGAGCACTATCACTGAATAGCGCCCGGCATAGCAGAATACGGCTACAGATAATAATATTAATGTCAGTATATAACGTAAGCCCGTCATTAATCAAATATACCACAATAGCATCTTTACTGCTACTGAAGTACAAAGTTCACAGGTATGGTATAATATACTTTTACGGCTCGGCCATTTTGTTTACCTGGCTTCCAGCGAGGCATACCATTTACCACACTCAGCGCCTCTGCATCACAGCCACCGCCTATACCTTTCAATACCTGAGCTTCAGTTACTGCGCCACTTTCATCCACTACAAACCGTATTACTACCCTACCTTCTATTCCGTTATTCCTTGCCACATCAGGATAGTGAACATGGCTGCTCAGGTATTGCAGCAAGTCGCCATTAAACTCAGGCATTTTCTCTACAATTGTCAATGGCTTTTCCGGCACCGGCTCTGTAAATACAGGCACAGTGCGGTTTTTCCCATCTCCGCTGGTTGTTGCAATGTTTATATCGTCACTACCGGTCGTGTCAGTTATTGTGCCGGGTATAGCATCTCTTAGGTTATCTATAGTTGCCATGGTATTGCTTTCCGGTACCGGGTCATTTGTTATATCCGGCTCTGTGAACCTTACCGTTGCAGGCCTGGGGCTAGGTGGTGGCGGTGGTGGTGGAGTCACGGGTGGTGCAGGAGGAGGTGGTGCAGGAGGGATATCAGTAAGTATTATAGGCCCATGGTCAGTAGTGGTTGTGGCATGCACATCATGCTTGTTGGTTACAGCCAGCAATATCAGCAATGCCAACCCACTGTACAGAATGCTAATAGCTTTACCTACCCTGCCACCATAGCCACGGCGCAGCTCATAGCTGCCATATTTCTTGTTTCTTTTCTCAAACAGTATGTCGAGATAATCGGCGTTCATAAGTGTTCTCGTGTCCATAACTCATTGTTTTAAGGTTATATACATAAGAACCATCGTACACCACTATTCCATAAAAGCACGGTAACATTTTTGCAGGTGTATATCTACCATGATGGCAAAAAGTAAGGGTGACCATTTGGCCACCCTTACACAAGCAACGTTATTGTTGAAAATGATTAATCTATACCTACCAGCTCTACATCAAAAAGCAATACAGAATTTGCCGGTATTTTAGCTCCCATTGCATTAGGACCGTATCCCAGACCGGAAGGAATGAAGAAAGTTCCTTTCGAACCTATTTGCAGTAAAGCTACACCCTCATCCCAGCCTTTTATTACCTGACCCATACCCAGTGTAAACTCAAACGGTTTCACATGACCAAATTTAGGGTCGGTATTGGAGTCAAATACATTACCGTTCAGCAGCTTTCCAGTGTAGTTCATAGTTACCTTCTTGCCTTTGGTAGGATTACCACCAAGCCCCTTCTGTGATATAGTATAATATAGACCGGAAGGTGTTTTTATGGCATTGGTGATGTTGTTCTGCTTCAGATATTCCTGAATCAGCTTATCATCCTGTGATGCCTGGTCAGTAACATCAACTATCTCCATATCAAAAACAAGAATAGAGTTAGCAGGTATCTGCGGGCTGCGGTCCTGACGGCCATATGCAAGTCCCGATGGGATGTACAATGTTCCTTTTGTACCCTTACCCATAAGCTGCAGGCCTTCATCCCATCCCTTTATCACCTGTCCTTTACCTACAGTCAGGTTAAAGGGCTCTACGTGTTTATAAGCAGAGTCGGTATTGGAGTCAAACACATTACCATTGAGCAGGCGGCCGGTATAATTTACACTCGCCATCTGGCCAGGAGCGATGTTAGCACCTGTTGCCTGCTGCGATATGGTGTAGTAAAGACCCGATGCAGTACGTGTAGCCTTGATGTTGTTTTTCTTAAAGTAATCTTTCAGCAGCTGCTCATCCTTACCTATCTGTTCAGCAGCCATTGTGCTGTCTGCACGGCGCTGTTCTTCCTCACTCCTTACTGCTACTACATTCACTTCATATTTCATCATCTGGCCCACACCCTGCTTCATACCTGGCATAGCTGGTTGTCCACCTTTCAGCAAAGTATCCACAGGAATGTGGAAAAGAGCGCTATCGCCTGCAGAAAGCAGCATAAAACCCTCCATAAGATCGCCATTGCCCTGTGAAGGCCTGATTGTAACCGGAACCGGTTCTGTAGCGTTGTACATCTTGCGTGAGTCAAATGCGACACTGTCGCCTACACTTACATGAATGAACATCTCCACATGATCACCTACTACTGCTTTTCTGGTTCCATTACCTTTTTTTACAATTTTGTATTGGATACCGCTTGGTAGTGTTTTAAAATCATTTGCAGGATTTTTCTTCTTCTGTGCGGCTACACTGCCGGCTAAACCCACCCCTAAAAGGATGAATGCAAAACGCTTCAGATTATTCATTGGTTATTTTACAGGTTAATGATGTAAATATATCACAGAGGATAAAAACAGGAATGTTAAAAAACATCCTATTTGTTATCAGCCTCTTTTGCCTCTACTACTTCTACATCAAAAATGAGCACTGCATTAGCCTCAATTTTGGGGCTTGGACTGTTAGGACCATATGCCAGTGGTGAAGGTAGATAGAAAGTAGCTTTACCACCTTTCTTCATCAGCTGCACGCCTTCGTCAAAGCCGGGTATCATCTGTCCCATTCCTACCTGGAAACGGAGCAGGTCTGTACCATGATGACCAATGCTTGTATCCACATTAGAGTCAAATGGCACACCCTCCAGTGTTTTACCGGTATACTTGGTACCTACCATCATTCCTTTGGTGATAGTAGCACCGGCACCTGGCTTCTGAATTACATAATATAAGCCAGACTCTGTTTTCTTTGCATTGATGCTGTTTGCCTTAAAGAAGTCCTGTAGTTTCTGGTCATCTATGGGCATCTGAGCCGCTTTCTGCTCTTCCATTTTCTTCATCTGCTCAGCCTGGCGTGCTTCCATTTCTTTCTGGAATTCCTCTTCCGACTTTACAGATACCAGTTTCAGTGATATTTCTATCGTATTACCCTTCTTCATCCACACCGGAAGCTGGCTCAGCTGCTCAGCCGGCATTTTAGCAATTATTGTATCGCATGCTATACGTACCACGGCACTGTCACCAGGCGACAGGAACGGAAATACAGCAAGCAGATCGCCTGGGTTACGGGCAGAGTCCAGTTTGGTTATCTGAGCCTGTCCCTGACGATAGGTATCGCCTACCACAGTAGTATCTACCATTGCCTTGAGGTGGAATTCAATGATGTCGCCAATGGCTGCATTTTTACCTTCTGCATCCTTAACGATTTTGTATTCAATATCTCTTACTTTTTTGAATCCGCCGCCACCGCCGGCACCACCGCCGCAGGCTGTAAGACCTAAAATAGCTGCACTGAGCAATGTACCGGAAATGATCCTCTTTGTCATGTTCTGTTTGTTTTTATCAGGATTTTTTGTTGTTTATTTCGGATGAATGTCCGACAAAATTCGTTCAAAATGTGAAATAGTTTCTTCAAAGCTCATGGTAGATCTGCCACCTGAAGCATTGAAATGCCCTCCACCATTAAAATGAAGCCTTGCAAAGTTGCTCACATCAAAGAGCCCCTTGCTACGGAATGACATTTTCACCTCATCGGCACGCTCCGTAATGAGTGTGGCAAAACGTACACCGGCTATACTGAGCGGATAGTTTACAAGCCCCTCTGTATCTCCATTCTGTACATTGAATAGCTGCATGTCCTTGCGCGATAATGTTATCAGGGCAGCATTGTACTTCCTGTATACTTTCATGCGCTCTATCAGCACATAACCCAGAAACCTCATACGGCTCTCACTCCACGAGTCATACACTTCCTCATGTATTCGGGTATGGTCTATACCCCGCCCCATAAGGTCAGCTATCATAAGATGCACACTGGCCGTTGTGGCAGGAAATCTGAAAGAACCAGTATCGGTCATGGCTCCTACATACATACAGGATGCCATGTCCTTTGTAATCATGGCGTTATCACCGCATACGTTTATGAAGTCATATACCACCTCACAGGTACTGCTTTTATCTGAACGACTGATACCATATTGCCAGTAGTCGGCAGGGTGTAAATGATGGTCAAGCATTATTTTGGGTTGCGGGGCTTCCTTCAGCATATCATCCATATGCTTGGTACGGCTGAAGTCGTTGAAGTCTAGTCCGAAAATAATGTCTGCTTTATTTAATGCTGCTTTTGCCTTATCCGATTGAGCTTCATAGTTTACCAGCTTATCACATCCCGGCATCCATGCAAGGAAAGCTGGTACATCGCTGGGAGAAACTGCAGTAACATCATGTCCCCTGGCAGTAAGATAATGATAAAGGGCCAGCATACTACCGATAGCATCACCATCCGGCTTGTGATGGGTAGTGATGAAAATTTTACGAGGCTCGTTCAGTAACGGTAAGGCGGCTTCTATTGACTGCATGTAACATTTTCCTGGCATGGCAGCACTGTGCTGTCATTATCAGGGGCTGCAAAAATATGTTTTCCATCTGTCATAACAAAAGTCAATATTTCATGGTTATACTACATTGGCATTTTTAAATATCGAAATTTATTCCATGCATTATTGACCGCAATATTTTCTGTGT
>Ga0075012_10002897_pt1 | contig 16613 bp, 16 predicted proteins | sample All_14_2_FD_71474 | JGI IMG/M metagenome (GOLD analysis project Ga0075012, IMG submission 71474) | Freshwater microbial communities in response to fracking from Pennsylvania, USA - Allegheny Zone_MetaG_DW_15 | ecosystem: Environmental > Aquatic > Deep subsurface > Groundwater > Drilled... | reverse complement strand
ATGAACCGCGCGCCGACGATGGCGCCGCTCGCGTCCGTGCGGTTTTCGGCATGGATCTCGCCGCCGTGCGCGACAACGATCTGGCGGGCGATCGACAGGCCGAGCCCGGAGTTGCTGCCGAACGCCGTGCCCTTGGGCCGGGAGGTGTAGAACCGCTCGAACACCGTCTCCAGATTGTCCGGCGGGATGCCGGGGCCGTCATCCTCGACGATCACCTCGGCCTTGCCGCGCGCCCGGGTCAGCGTCACGCGGACCTCGCCGCCCGCGGGGCTGAACGAGCGGGCGTTGTCGATCAGGTTGCGGAACACCTGCCCGAGCGGCCCTTCGCGACCGGCGATGACGATGGTCTCGCCCGGTTCGGCGACCTTGACGGTCACGCCGGGCCCCTTCGAGCCGGCGTAGACGCCGACGATGTCGCCGATCAGCCGCACCAGGTCGACCGGTCGCGGCTCGTCGCGCGACAGCTCCGCGTCCAGCCGCGAGGCGTTGGCGATGTCGGTCACCAGCCGGTCAAGCCGCCCGACGTCCTGCTTGAGGATGCCGGTCAGCCGCACGCGCGCGGGACCGTCGCCGACCAGATCCAGGGTCTCGACGGCCGAACGGATCGAGGTCAGCGGATTGCGGATCTCGTGCGCCACATCGGCGGCGAACCGCTCGATGGCGTCCATCCGTTCCGACAGGCTGTCGGTCATCTGCTCCAGCGAGCGGGTCAGGTCGCCGATCTCGTCCGGACGCCTGGCCAGGTCGGGCATGGAGATCGAGCGGGCGCGCGCCTGCTGCACCCGGTCGGCGGCCCGGGCCAGCCGCAGCACGGGCCGGGCGACCAGGGCGTAGATCATGAAGGACGACAGGGTCGTCACACCGATAGCGATGAGGATGAACGGGATCAGGGCCGCGCGTTCCGCGGCGATGATGGCGTCGACGTCGCCCGCCTCGAGCGTCAGCACGCCGAGCACGGCCCGCACCCGCTGGATCGGCAGAGAGACGGAGACCAGCTGCTCGCCGTTCTCGCCGATGCGGCGGCCCTTGACCTGTTCGCCGCGCAGGGCGGCGTCCAGCTCGGCCTTGAGGGCGCGGGCGGCCCGTTCGGCGGTGGGGTTCTTCTGGGGCGCCGGCGGCGCCTGTCCGGGCTTGCGGGCGGGGGGGAGCGGCTTCCAGTCGACCCGGTCTGCGACGTCGTAGGAGTCGGCGATCAGCCGGCCGTCCTTGTCGAAAAGCCGCACCCGCTGGCTGCGCGGCAGGTGCAGCAGCTGCAGCAGCCGGGCCGCGTCATTGGCCTGCAGGGCCGGCTCGGGCTCGCCGACCGTCGCCGCCTCGTCGATCAGGCGCGCGACCCATTCGCCCTGGGTGATCAGGCTGTCGATGCGGGCGTTGACCAGCCCGCGCCGCAGTTCGTTCAGCGTCAGGGCCCCGATGATCAGGATCGCCAGGCCGACGAAGTTCAGGATGATGATCAGCCGCCCGAGGCGAGACCCGCGCGGCCAGAGACGCCGTCGTTCGGGCGTCTCGGGATCAGGATTCGCGATAGCGGTAGCCGACGCCATACAGGGTCTCGATCGCGTCGAAGGTCGGATCCACCTGGCGGAACTTCTTGCGCATCCGCTTGATGTGGCTGTCGATCGTGCGGTCGTCGACATAGACCTGATCGTCGTAGGCCGCGTCCATCAGGTTGTCGCGGCTCTTCACGAAGCCGGGGCGCTGGGCGAGACTTTGCAGCAGCAGGAATTCGGTGACCGTCAGGCGGACGGGCTTGCCGTCCCACAGGCTGTCGTGGCGCTCGGGATCGAGGGTCAGCTTGCCGCGCTTCATCGAGCGGGCGCCGGGGTCGACCGGGCCGCCGGCCTTGATCGCCTCGTCGACGCCGCCCCGCCGCAGCACGGCCTTGACCCGCTCCAGCAGCAGTCGCTGGCTGAACGGCTTGTGGATGTAGTCGTCGGCGCCGAGGTTGAAGCCGAGGATTTCGTCGATTTCCTCGTCCTTGCTGGTCAGCATGATCACCGGGACGTCGGAGGTCTGGCGCAGGCGGCGCAGCAGCTCCATGCCGTCCATGCGCGGCATCTTCACATCGAGGATGGCCAGGTCCGGCGGGTTGTTCTGCAGCGACTCCAGCCCCGCGACGCCGTCGTGGCAGGCGGTCACCGTGTGACCATGGCTTTCCAGCGCCAGTGAAACAGAGGCGACGATGTTCTCGTCGTCGTCCACCAGGGTGATATTGGCCATTTCAGTCCTTCGTCTCAGCGGTCGTGCCGGGCCGACCCTATCGTGGTCACGGCCCGGCGCAAGGAATTCGCCCGGCAGCATGGCCCCATTGCGGCGCTTTCGCATCGTAAACGGGACCTTAGGGCATTGCCCACATAGATGCGGGCATGGATCGGGGCCAGGTACACTACGAACTCTTCGTGCGTCGGCAGCCCGGCTCGGGCTGGTCGCTGGAGATCGCGACCGAGGATCGGGCCCGGGCGATCGAAACGGCGGAGCAGGCGCTCGAGGACGGCCGGGTCGCCGCGGTGCGGGTGACCAAGGAGACCCTCGACCCGGAAACCCGGGAATTCCGCTCGGTGACGATCCTGAGCAAGGGCGCTCCCGAACGGACCAAGACCCGCAAGGTGCGCGAAAGCACCGAACCGCTCTGTGTCAGCCCCTCGGACCTCTATACCTGTCATGCGCGCGAGCGGATCGGCCGGCTGCTCGACAACTGGCTGCAGCGCAACAAGGCCACCCCGTTCGAACTGCTGCACCGGCCCGATCTGGTCGAGAAGCTGGAAGCCTCCGGCATCGAGCTGCAGCACGCCATCCAGAAGGTCGCCATTCCCGAGGCCCAGGCGCGCGGCATCGGCGTGCATGAGATTATCCGGTCGTTCCAGCAGCTGGCCGAACGGGCCATTGAGCGGCTGATGAAGGACCACCGGCGCGGACTTCTGCCCGATCTCGATCACGAGGGCTTCGCGGCCGCCGCCGAGCGGCTCGTCGGCGATCCGGACCGGAGCTACCTGCTGGGCGCGGGCGTCGCCGCCTCGATCGGTCCGGCCCGCACCTGGAGCGAGAAGGTCGCCCGGCTGCTCGATCTGGCCGACGCCGCCCCCCAGGAGCCCCAGGCGCGGACCATGGCGCTGCAGGTCATCGAACAGCCGCTGGCCGAGATCCTCGGCGCCCGCGCCGGCCTGTCCGACCTGCTGGGTGCGGATCTCGACCTCGGCGGCCAGCTGGCGGCCATGACCCGCGTGGCCGGCGCCGATGCGGTCGAGGCCCTGCTGACGATCGATCCGAAGGTCGCCCGGATCATGCCCGAGCTGTCGCCGCCCGCCCGGCGGCTGGCCGCGTGGCTGTCCGGCGGCGCGTTCGAAAGCTGCCGCTCCGCGATCGCCCAGCGGGTGCTGCGCGAACTGACGGGTCCGCGCCGCCTTAAGCCCGGCGACGCCGCCAGCGAGATCGAGCTGCTGCGGGGCCTGGCCATGGCGCTGACCGCATCGGGCGACCGGGTGCTCAGCCTGGACGACATTCACGAGGCCTTCTCGGCCCGCTCGCGCATGCTGGTGACCAGCGACTTCGTCGAGGCCCTGCTGGGCGATCACATGACCGCCCGCGAAGAGGTCGAGTCGCTCATCTATCTGGCGGAGAACGTCACCGGCGCGGCCAACAAGCGCCAGGCCGCGCGGTATCTGGCGGCCAATGTCTCGGCCCTGCGGTTCGAGAAGGAGTTGCGCTACGGGCCCGACTCCCCCGCCACCCGCATGGCCAGCCTGGCCGTGCTGCAGAAGACCATCCTGCGCGCGGGACTGGTCGCCGAGGACGCCGGCCCGGTGCAGGCCAAGATCGGCGAAATCGGCGGGCTGATCGAGGCCGACGGCAGGATCGTCGCCCTGATCGCCCGGGCGCCGGCGCCGGCCGTCCATCGCCTGAACCTGCTGCTGCGCATCGCCGTCGGCGAGGCCGCCCCCCTGGGCCCCGCCGCCGACCGCGCCCGCAGCGAGGCGCTCAAGCTGGTGCGCCATCCCGAGCTGCGGGACGAGCTGGCGAAGTCTCCGGAAGCCGTCGAAAAGGTCCGCGGGATGATGCAGTCCGCCGGGATGGCGGCCTAACCCAGCGCCGCGCCCAGGGCGTCCACGACCCGCGCCACATCGCTGTCCGCCATCGCCGGGTAGAGCGGCAGGCTGAGGCAGCGCTCGTACCAGGCAGTCGCGCCGGGCAGGTCGAGCGGACCATTGCGGGTCTGCCAGTAAGGCTGGCTATGCACGGGGATGTAATGAACCTGGCTGCCGATCCCGCGCGCGGCAAGCGCGTCGACCACCTGCCGCCGCGTCCTGCCGGCCGCCGGGAAGTCGATCAGCATGGTCAGCAGATGCAGCACAGGATCGGAACCCTCCGGCCGCGCCGCCAGCCGGACCACCGGCGCCAGCGGCTCGAGCGCCGTCTCGTAGAGCGCGGCCAGGGTCCGGCGGCGCTCGATGAACCGGGGCAGCTTGGCCAATTGCGACAGGCCGAGGGCGCAATTGATGTCCGGCAGGCGGTAGTTGAAGCCTGGCTCGGTCATTTCGTAGAGCCACGGATCAGCGCCCGGCGTCCGGGTCATGCCGTGGCTGCGGGCGCGGCGCAGGCGTTCGGCGAGGTTCGCGTCGTTGGTCGTGACCATGCCGCCTTCGCCGGTGGCGATGGTCTTCACCGGGTGAAACGAGAAGGTCGCCATGGCCGAATGGGCGCAGTCGCCGACCCGTTCGACATGATTGCCGACCTTGAGGGTCGAGCCGAGCGCGTGCGGGGCGTCCTCGACGACGATGGCGCCCGCCTCCCCGGCCAGAGCCGCCAGCGCCGGCAGGTCGCAGACATCGCCCCGCAGATGCACCGGCAGCACGGCCCGCACGCGGCGGCCCTTTGCCCGGTCCAGCGCCTCGGCCAGGGTGTCCGGCGTCATGAGGCCGCTGTCGGGATCCACGTCGGCGAACACCACGTCGGCCCCGACGTAGACAGCGCAGTTGGCCGTGGCGAGGAAGGTGATCGCGGGGACGATACAGACATCGCCCGAGCCGATTCCGGCCGCCAGCATGGCCATGTGCAGGGCCGCCGTGCCGTTGCTGCAGGCGACCGCATGATCGGCGCCGACGACAGTGCGAAAAGCCGTCTCGAACGCCTCGACCATCGGTCCGGTCGTCAGGAGTTCGGCGCGGAGGACAGCGGCCACCGCCGCGATATCATCCTCCTCAATGGTCTGGCGCCCGTAGGGGAGGAAACCCTCCGTCACGCGCCCGTCTCCTCCAGCATCGCGGTCAGGCGGTCGGCGGTCAGCCAGTCATCATTGTTGTCACTGGCGTAGGAGAAACCCTCGGCCACGGCGCGGCCGCCTTCGGCCGACCCGAAGGGCGTGCGGGCGTATTCGACGAACGAGGGCTCGATGACGTAGCGATCGGCAAGCTCGACGGTCTGGCGGGAGTCGTCGGCGCCGACCATGGTCTCGTGCAGCTTTTCGCCCGGGCGGATTCCCACCACCTTGATGCCCGCGCCCGGCGCCATGGCGTGAACCAGATCCGGCATGGTCATGGAGGGGATCTTCGGCACGAAGATCTCGCCCCCGCGCATCAGGGTCAGCGACGACAGGACGAAATCGACCCCCTGGTCGAGCGTGATCCAGAAGCGGGTCATGCGTGGATCGGTGACCGGTAGCTCGGTGGCGCCCTTAGCCAGTAGCCGGCGGAACAGCGGCACCACGCTGCCGCGCGAGCCGACCACATTGCCGTAGCGGACCACCGCGAACCGCGTGCCGATGTCGCCCGACAGGTTGTTGGCCGCCACGAAGGTCTTGTCCGAGGCCAGCTTGGTCGCGCCATAGAGGTTGACGGGATTGCAGGCCTTGTCGGTGCTGAGGGCCACCACCTGCTTCACATGGTTGGACAGGCTGGCCCAGACCACGTTCTCGGCTCCGATGATATTGGTCTGGATGCATTCGGACGGATTGTATTCCGCCGCCGGCACCTGCTTCAGCGCGGCGGCGTGGATGACGATGTCGACGCCGCGGAGGGCCAGGGTCAGACGCGACCGATCCCGGACATCGCCGAGGAAGAAGCGCATCTTCGACAGGGATTCGGGCGGGAAACGCTCGCGCATTTCCTGCTGCATCTCGCTCTGCTTCAGCTCATCGCGCGAATAGACGATCACCTTGCGCGGGGCGTAGCGGGTCAGGACGGTGTCGACGAAGCGGCGGCCGAAGGAGCCGGTGCCGCCGGTGATCAGGATCACCTTGCCATCGAGGTCGAGGTTGTCGGGCGCGAAGCCGGTCATGGACGTTCCAGAACGGGCGCTGATTCCCGATTGAATTTCGCCCGTCCCAGCCTTGGCGCGAATGTGTAAACGCCGCGTCAACCATGTTCGGGTCATCTGGCCGCATGGATCGTCGCCTCGCCCTCGCCGCCGCTCTGGCGCTGCTGCCCACCGTCGCCGCCGCCAATGGCGGCGAGGAAAAGAAGAAGGGCGGCGGCGCGACCTTTCTGCAGATCAAGGCCATCGTGGCGACCATCATCCATCGGGATGGCAGCCGGGGCGTTATCACCGTCGAATGCGGCGTGGACGTGCAGGACGAGAAGCTGCGCACCCTGGCCGCCGAGTCGCAGCCGCGCCTGCGGGCCGCCTATGCCGGGTGGGTGCAGAGCTACGCCAGCGGGCTCCCCGCGGCCGGCGTGCCTGACGCCGACTACATCTCGCGCGAGCTCCAGCAGATCACCGACGAGACCCTGCGCAAGAAGGGCGCGAAGCTGCTGCTGGGCACCATTCTGGTGAACTAGGGAGCCCCCTAGTCGAAAATCAGGTCCGTCGCCGCCGACAGCTCGGCCAGGGCCTGGTCGACGCCGCCGACCTTGATCGCCCGCATGCCCAGCATCGCGGCCGGCTTGCAGTTGATGCCCAGGTCATCGAGGTAGACGCAGTCGGCCGGCTCGACGTCGAGCAGCTCGCACATCATCTGGTAGATGCGCGGGTCCGGCTTGCGCACCCCGGCCTTGGAGCTTTCGATCACCGCGTCGAACAGCTCCATGATCCCGGCCACCTGGGCGGCCTTGTCGCTGGTGCCCGCCATGCCGGCGCCATGCCCGGTCTGGACGTTGTTGGTGATGCATCCGACCTTGAAGACGTCCTTGCAGGCCTTCAGCGCCGCGACCATGCGCGGCCGCACGTCGCCCGACAGCCGGGGCAGGATGTCGCCGCCGCGCACCGGATGGCCCAGCGCCGTGGCCTCCTCGAGGAACTTCACGTCGAAGGTCGCCGTGTCGATCTCGTTGCGCTCGAACAGGGCCCAGGCGTTGTCATGCGGATTGGTCGAATTGACCTTGCGGATGAAATCGCGCGGCAGGCCGCGCTCCGCCTCGAAGTGGTTGAAGGCCTCGAACGGCGAGGAGGTGATCACACCGCCAAAATCCCAGATCACTGCCGCGACCATGTTCACCCACCCCTTTTCGCGTCGACGCGCGCGAAACCTGTTCCATCACCGGATCAACGCGCTCTAGAGACGGGTGGTCCAGGACGCAACCCGCAGGTCCAAATGATTGTTCGCCTTCTCCGTGTCGCCGTGTTCCTGGCGGCCTGCGCCACCATTCTGTGGCTGTCGCTGGCGCCGTCGGCCGACCTTCCCCAGGTCAGCCTGTGGGACAAGTTCGAGCACGGGTTCGCCTATCTGGTCCTGTCCGTCCTCGGCGCGATGGCCTTTCCCGGCCATCTGTGGCGCATGGCCGGCGGACTCTTCGCCTTTGGCGTCGGAATCGAGATCGGTCAGGCGTTGATGGGTCTCGGCCGGCAGGGCGACCCCGCCGACGCGCTGGCCAATACCCTCGGCATCGGTCTGGGCCTGCTCGTCACGCTCGCCATCGGCGAACTGATCAAGGTTAAGTCTCCCGCCCGGGGTGAATAGCCGGGCGAGCCGGGGGCGACCCGAATAGGGTATAGACCTGATCTCCTCCGGAGAGACCCCATGTCCGTTCGGCTGACCCTGCTCGCCCTCTCATCCCTCGTCCTGACCGCCTGTGACGGCAATCCGTTGCAGGCCGTCACGCGTCAGTCGGTCTGTTGCTGCGACCGCTGCCCGACCACGGCCGCGCCGGCGTCGCCGGCCGTCGCCCCCGTCCGGACGGCGCGGGGGCCGGCGCCGCGCCAGCGGCCCGCTCGCGACGCGCGGACCTGGCGGGTGCGGACCGAGCCGGTCGTCGCGCGCGAGACGCGCCATTATGGGTACCAGGACTTGGACGAGAGCGTCTCTGGCTATGGCGGGCGCTACGGCGCGCGCGGCGGCGTCTCCGCCGGCGTCAGGGTCTCGGTCCAGGAGAGCGAGACCTCGTCCGAGCGCTACAGCTATCGCGACTCGGCGAGCGGCTACGCCTATGGCTCGGCCTCGGGCGGCTACGCGGGCGGCGGCATGGCGGTCACCGGCGCGCCCCAACAGCCCTATGTCCGCTACAAGTCGGCCAGCACCACGCCGGGCGGCTGGCTGGAATGGCCGGGCAAGGTCGAGGACTGACGTCCCTCGAGGCTCAGGTCCGGGATCCCCGCGAAGCCCCTGCCCGGTTCTGAACCGGCCGGGCCAACACGCCGAAGCCGTAGCGGCGGAAGATCGTCGACGCCGTGGGAGTCTGCAGGAAGTCGAGGAAGCCCCCCGCCGCGTTGTTGCGTGACGCGGCGACCATCGCGCCGGGATAGACGATCGGCGGATGGCTCGACGGGGGGAACACCCCGACCACCCGCACCCGGGGCTCGGCCTTCGCGTCGGTCGCATAGACCACGCCCAGAGGCGCCTCTCCCCGCGCCACATAGGCCAGGGCGGCGCGGACATTCTCGGCCGGCAGAAGCTGGTCCGAAACCGACGGCCATACGTCGAGACTGATCAGAGCCGCCTTCGCGTACCGGCCCGCCGGCACGGCGGTCGGATCGGCGACCGCCAGCCGTCCGCCGCCCAGGGCCCTTTCCAGGGCAAAGCCCCGCCGGACGGTCAGCGCCGCCTTCGATCCCGCCGGCGCGATCAGCACCAGCGCGTTGGACAGGAGAGGACGGCGTGACGCCGGCGCGATCAGCGCCCTGGCGGCCAGCCAGTCCATCCACTCTTCATCGGCGGTCACGATCACATCGGCCGGCGCGCCCTGGCCGATCTGGCGCGCCATGGCCGAAGAGGCGCCGAAACTGAACCGGACCGGGGCGCCGCCGCGCGCCTTCCAGGCCGCCCCGACCGCGGTCAGGGAGTCCTGCAGCGACGCGGCGGCGAACACGGTGACCGGTTCGGCCGCCCGGGCCATCTCCGGCGAGAGCAGCGTCGCCGCGCCCGCGAGGAACCATCGTCTGGTCTGCATCACCGATCCGTCCGCCATGGCCCGCGCCTTGCGACCCATCTGGTCGCTGGATCGAAACGGGACAAGGGGGAGATCATATGCGTTCGCCAAACGGGCCGCTTTTCAAGACCTACGAGATCATCGCCATCGTGGCTTTTCTGACGGCCGCCGCGGCCTGGGCCGGGCTCAAGCTGGTCTACTGACCGACCTTCCGGACGGAACCCCTCCGACGCCCCCGCGCTTAGAGCCCGGGGGTCGCCGGAGGTTTGAGTTTGCCGATCCGCTGGCCCAGCGCCGCATCCGCCGTCCTGTCGCATCCCGCACGGGGATGGACAACCATGTCGCGCAGGGCCCGCGCCGGCTTCGCGACCGTCGCGGTCCTGATCCTCGGGATCATCCTCTTCCTGACGGCGTTCGACTGGAACTGGCTGCGCGGACCCGTCGGCGCCATCGCCTCGGCGCGGCTCAACCGCACCGTGACCATCGCCGGGGACCTCGAGATCCATCCCTGGTCCCTTCGGCCGCGGCTGGAAGCCAACGACATTCACATCGCCCAGCCCGGCTGGCTGACGTCCGGCGGGGACATGGCCCGGATCGGCCGGATTGTCGTCCAGGTCGAGGTCCCGCCCCTGTTCGCGGGCCGGACGGTGCTGCCAAGACTTGAGATCGTCCGACCCCGGATCAACCTCGTCCGGCGGGGCGACGGGCGCGCCAACTGGACGTTCGGATCGGGCGGCAAGTCCGGCGCGCGGCTGCCCGCCATCCGTCATTTCACCATCATCGACGGCCAGCTGGCCCTGAAGGACGCGCAACGCGGGACCACCTTCTCGGGCCGTGTCTACACCGACGAAACCATGGGCGGCGCGGGCCGCGGCCTGTTCACCCTGCGGGGCGAGGGCCGGCTGAACGGCGCGCGCTTCCTGGCCGACATCACCGGCGATCCCTTGCTGAACATCTCGCCGGACCGGCCCTGGCCCTTTCGCGCCGACGTTCGCGCCGGGTCGACCCACATCATGGCGACGGCCCGGATCCTCAAGCCCTTCGACCTCGGCGGCTTCGACGGGGACCTGACGATCAGCGGCGAGGACCTCAACGACCTCTACGCCCTGACCGGCCTCGCCCTGCCCAACACCCCGCCCTACCGGCTCAAGGCCCGGATGATCCGCCGCGGAACCCTCTACCGGTTCGAGAAGGCGGCCGGCCGCATCGGCGACAGCGACCTCTCCGGCGCGCTGTCTGTGCAGACGCGGGGCGCACGCCCGCTCCTGACCGCGGATCTGCGGTCTCGTCGGCTCGACTTCGACGACCTGGGCAGCCTGTTCGGCGGTGCGCCCTCGACGCGCAAGGGCGAAACCGTCTCGCCCGAGCAGGCCGTAATGGCCGGACGGCTGCAGGCCGCCCGGCGGATCTTCCCGGACGCCACGCTGCAGGTCGAACGCATCCGCGCGATGGACGCCAGGGTCCTCTATCGCGCGGAGACCGTGAACGCGCCGGGCCTGCCCCTGACCCAGGTGCGGCTGGATCTTGATCTGAAGGACGGCGTGCTGACGGCCGACCCGGTGGCCGTCACCTTCCGGCGGGGGGCGGTGAGCGGCCTGGTCCGCCTCGACGCGCGGGGCGATATTCCACGCACTGACATTGACCTGCGGCTGACCGGCGCGCGCATTGAGGACTGGGTCCCCGTTCGGTCGGCCGGGCGTCCCGCCATCGAGGGCCAGATCGTGGCCCGCGCCAGGCTGACGGGTTATGGAAACTCGGTCCGCAAGGCCGCCGGCAGCGCCGGGGGCGCGTTGACGGTCGTCGCGCCCAGCGGCCAGATGCGCCAGGCCTTCGCGGAACTGCTTGGTGTGAACGTCGCGAAAGGCCTGCTGCTGCTGCTCTCGGAAGATCCGCGCCAGACGCCGATTCGCTGCGCCGTCGCCGACTTCCGGGTCACGAACGGCATCGCGCGGGCCAGTCGCATCATCGTCGACACCGGCGTCGTGCGGGTGCAGGGGTCCGGCGTGGTGAACCTGAAGACCGAGCGGCTGAACCTGACCTTTGAAGGCAAGTCCAAGAAGCCCCGGCTGCTGCGCCTGTTCGTCCCGATCAAGGTGGAGGGTCCCCTGACAGGACCGAGCATCGACCTCCAGACCGGAGACGCGGTGGTCCAGGGCGGTGTCGCCGCGGCGCTGGCGACCGTGCTGACCCCGCTTGCGGCCATTTTGCCGTTCGTCGAGCCGGGCCTGGCGAAGGACGCCAACTGCGCCGCCCTGGTGGCCGAGGGGCGGGCCAAGGGCGCGCCGGTCCGAACGTCGACCGCGCGCTGATCCGGGCTTCCGCGCGCGGGAATCCCGTGTAGCCTGCCCTCAGGGTTGAGGGAGGGTTCGATGACGCTGGAGTCCATGCAGCGGCCGCAGTTCGAGATCGCCGGCGTGTTCAGCGCCACCTTCGGGGCGATCGGCCGCAATATCGTCCCGTTCGGCGCCCTGGCGCTGCTGTTCGTCACGATCCCGCAGGCGCTGATCGCGCTGGTCGGGGTCGAGGACGGCGCGCTGACGGGCAGTCTCGGTCCGGTCGACGGCGGCCTGTTCAAGATTGTGAGCGGCGTGGCGACCGCGATCCTGGGCTGGATACTGCAGGCGGCCGTGATCCACGGCACGGTCGACGACCTGAACGGGCGCAAGGCTTCGCTCGGCGCCTCTTTGACCACGGCCTTCCGGTCGCTCGGACCGGTATTCCTGATCTCGATTCTTATGGTGATCGGCCTGGCGATCGGGTTCGTCCTGCTGGTCGTGCCGGGCTTCATCCTGATGGTCATGTGGTGCGTGACCATCCCGGCGCAGGTCGTCGAACGTCGCGGCGTCTTCGGGAGCTTTGACCGCAGCCGCGACCTGACCCGGGGATCGCGCTGGTCGATCTTCGGCCTGTTCGTGCTGTACGTCGTGCTGGCGTGGCTCGCCGGCATCGTGCTGATGGCCGTCGGCGCGGCGGTTTCCGGCGGTTTCGCGGGCGCGGCCACCATCCCGGTGCTCCAGGTGGTGATCACCCCGCTCCTGTCGGGCGTCAGCAGCCTGATCGGCGCGGTCGGCGCGGCCGCGATCTACTATGAACTGCGGGTCGCCCGCGAAGGCATTGGCCCGGCGGCGCTGGCGGCGGTGTTCGACTAGGACCGGTCGAACTTGTCCCGTTTGCGCTTGCCGAACAGCAGGCCGGATTCGAGCCGGCCGCGAAGGGCCGCGTAATAGGCCGACAGGAACCGGGCGTCGGATTCGTCCGGCCCCTCGACCCAGCCGATCTTCGCGCGAATGCGGTCCGCCACGGCCCGCATCACCCGTCGATCGTTCTGGCGCAGGACATCCTCCAGGACGTGCAATTCCTTGACGCCATAGGCCTCGACCTGGATCCGGCTGAAGGTGAAGTCGCTGTCGACGGCGCTGTCGGCGGCCAGGTCCCGCAGCAGGGCCCTGCGTGGCGCGTGCACCACCCAGGTGCCGGCGATCAGATCCCCGGGCCGCAGCCGGTCCCGGTTGAACAGCGGAAACAGCACGAAGATCCCGCTCCAGGTCACGCCCAGCAGCCAGGTCCAGCTGGACACATCCCCCTGGGCCCCGCCGGAAAAGAGGAAGGACAGCGGCAGGAACACTTCCAGCTCGCGCATGGCGTTGCGGGCGAACACCGCTTCCGCCGTCAGCCGTCCGCCATTGCGCGCGGCCACCCGCAGGCCCAGGGCCCGCTTGCCGGGCGTGGCCGCATAGGGGCCGAGCTCGAAGACGATGAACCAGGCGTTGCGGAGCAGGAAGGCGCCCAGCAGCCAGATGACCGCGACGAATTCCACGCCCCGGGCCTTGGTCAGGATGGCGCCGCCCAGGGACAGGAGGCTCAGGACGATCAGCGCGCCGACAATCAGGGCGGCGTCGATCATGAAGGCCGAGGCCCGTTCGCCGGCCGAGGCGATGCGCACCTTCAGATCGATGCCCTCGGGCGTGATCAACGGGCGTTCGCCCTCGCGCGGATTGATCTCAACGGCGCTCACGACGCCCTCCCCGCGGCAGGTAGAAGTACAGGCCCCACATCACCGCCGTGGCCAAGCCGATGGCGTAGCGCACAGCGTCCGCCTCGATCAGCTGGCGCCCGAATCCCTCCAGCAGGCCGGCGAAGCCGAGCATGATGACGACCCCGACCATGGCCGTGGCGGCCAGCCCGCCCGCGTCGGCGACGGCCTCCTGCCGGGCCCGGTCGCCGGGAAAGATCACCGACCAGCCGATGCGGAAGCCGGCGGCCCCGGCCAGGATGCAGGCGAGAATCTCGGTCACCCCGTGGATGATCAGCCAGCCGCCGACCTCGACGCCGAGCTGGCGGCTGACGAACAGGGCCACGAAGGCGCCGAAACTCACCCCGTTGTAGACCAGCAGGAACACCGTCGGCAGGCACAGGGCGAAGCCCAGCGCGAAGGCCAGGATCGAGATCCCCGCGTTGTGGGTGAACAGGAAGGCTGCGAAGGCCGACAGGCCGTCCTTGCCGTTTCCACCGTAGAGGGTGTTGCGCAGCTCGGCCGTCGAGGACGACGGATCGCGACCTCCGGCCATCTCGCCGGGCATGACGGCGTAGTACCAGGCCGCGTCATGCCGGACGAGCAGGAAGGCGACCACGGCCCCCAGGGCGAACAGGGCCGCCGATACCAGGGTCTCCCGCCACAGGCCGCGCACCGCCGCCGGCCAGTCGCGCGCGAAGAACCGGCCGATCCGCTCCGCCGGCGTCGACCGCACGCCGTAGACGAACAGATAGGCCCTCAGGCTGAGGCTCTCGAGATAGGCGGTGACGCCCTGGTCAAGCGAGATCGCGCGGGCCACCGACAGGGACGACAGCGTCGAGCGGTAGAGCACGGGAATGGAGACGAGTTCCTCGTCCGTCAGGCTGGCGACGGACTTCTCCTGGACGCGGGTCAGCAGCCCGTCGAGCCTGCGCCAGTCCCATTCGCGCTCGGCCCGGAAGCTCTGGCTCTTGAGGGGAGAAGTGGCCACCGGCGGCTCCTACAGAAGATCGCGGCGTTTGAGGTCGAGGTAGGCGTTCAGCAGTTTCGGCCCGACCGTCGCCGCCGGGGCGTCGACGATAAGGGCGCCGGCGCGCTGCAGCCGGGCGATGACCACCTCGCGCTCACGCAGAATGGCGGCGGCCGTCACCGCCCGGGAGACGTCGACGCTTTCAGCGGGCTCGGACTGGGCGATGGCCTCCATCTCCTCGTCGCGCATGACAACGAACAGCACCAGATGCCGGCGTGTCAGGCGCGCGGCGTTCTCGATCAGCAGCTCGGCGCTGGTCGGATCGGCGAATTCGGTGAACACCACGATCAGGGAGCGGCGCTCCAGCGAGGCCGCCAACTGGCTGAGCCCCAGGGTGTAGTTGGTCTCCAGGTCGGAATAGTCGAGCGCCGCGGCCAGCCGCTGGATCAACGGAAACGAGCCGACCCCGGCGGTGATGCCGGTCGTCAACCTCGGCTCGGCGTCGAAGCCGAACAGGCCGACCCGGTCGCCCATCTTCAGGCTGACGAAGGCCAGGGTCAGGGCCGCGTTGATCGCCCGGTCGACGCGCGGCAGACCGGCGAGCGGCTCGCACATGGTCCGGCCGGTATCGAGCGCCAGCACGATGTGGTGGTTGCGCTCGGTGCGGTATTCCTTGGACAGCAGCTTGCCGTGCCGCGCCGTCTGCTTCCAGTCGACCGAGCGCCGGTCCATCCCGGGCAGGAAGTCCTTCAAGGCGTGGTACTCGGCGCCCTCTCCGGTATCGAGCTGCGCCTTGACCCCGAACAGGGCGTCACGGGCGAACAGGCGCATGGCCTCCGCCTGGACGCCGGCGATGTCGGGAGTCAGCGCCAGGGCGTGGTCGAGGGTGCGCCGCTGCTGCGCCCAGACCAGGCCCAGCGGCCCGCTCCAGCGCACCCAGAGAGTCTTCAGATCAGCGCGGCCGCGGCGTTTCGGCGTCAGACGCACCTCGGCCCGCACCCGGCCGGCGTCGACCGGCGCCCGGAAGCGGTCCGGCGCGACCGCAACGCGTTCGTCCGCGTCGAGCGCCACCTCCACCTGGCGGCCGGGCCGGCCGGCGAAGGCGAGGTCAAGGCCGGCGTCGGCGAAGGCCCCCGCCCCGATCGCGCCGGGCGCGGTCAGCCGCACCGTCACGCCACGGCCGTTCCAGGCCGCCATCCCAGCGTCGAGCAGCACCGCCCCGGCCAGGAGCGCCAGCCAGGCCGGAGCGGCCAGCCAGTAGTCCGAGGCCAGCAGCCCCACGACCAGCGCGACCGGCGCGCCCAGCGCGGCGATGACGACCGCCCTGAGCGTGGGATAGATCACCGCGGCGCCTCGACCTGGTCGATCAGGCCACGGACGACCTGGTCCACCCGCCGGCCCTCGATCTCGGCCGAGGGCGAGAGGATGATCCGGTGACGCAGGGCGGCCGGGGCCAGCAGCTTGACGTCATCGGGGATCACGTAGTCGCGGCCGTCGAGCGCGGCGCGCGCCCGGGCGGCGATGGCCAGCATGGCGGCGCAGCGCGGCGAGGCCCCCGCCTCGATGTCGCCCGTCTCGCGCGTGGCCCGCACCAGCCGCACCACATAGTCGGCGATCTCGGGCGTCAGCCGCACGCCGCTGGTCGCCTGGGCCGCGGCGGCGATCTCGTCGGCCGTGACCACCTGGCTGACGCCGAGATCGACCGTGTCGGGCAGGCCGCTGCGCGCGCCGTGCATCAGCACGATCGCCTGTTCCTCCGCCGCGCTCGGCCAGGACAGGGTCTGTTTGAACAGGAACCGGTCGAGCTGGGCCTCGGGCAGCGGATAGGTGCCCTGCTGCTCGATCGGGTTCTGGGTGGCCACCACCATGAACCGCTCGCCGAGCGGATGGCGCACGCCGTCCAGCGTCACCTGGCGCTCCTGCATCGCTTCCAGCAGCGCGGCCTGGGTCTTGGGCGGGGTGCGGTTGATCTCGTCGGCCAGCAGCAGGTCGCAGAAGATCGGCCCGCGCGTGAGGCTGAAGCTGCTGGTCTGGAAGTTGAACACATTGGCCCCGATGATGTCGCCGGGCATCAGGTCGGGGGTGAACTGCACCCGTCCGAAGCGGATTCCCAGCGTCGCGGCGAAGGCCTGGGCCAGCAGGGTCTTGGCTGTGCCCGGCGGCCCTTCGAGCAACACATGGCCGCCCGCGAACAGGGCCGTCAGCAGCAGGTCGACAGACTCCGCCTGACCCACGACGGCCTTGCCGATCTCGCCACGCACCCGGTCGGCGAGCGCGCTCACCTCAGCGATGTTCACGGGTCATCTCCAGTCTCCAGTCGTACAGCTTGCGGGTCACG
>Ga0075012_10002895_pt1 | contig 16623 bp, 14 predicted proteins | sample All_14_2_FD_71474 | JGI IMG/M metagenome (GOLD analysis project Ga0075012, IMG submission 71474) | Freshwater microbial communities in response to fracking from Pennsylvania, USA - Allegheny Zone_MetaG_DW_15 | ecosystem: Environmental > Aquatic > Deep subsurface > Groundwater > Drilled... | reverse complement strand
CGCGCCGCAGCAACCGGGCGACAACCAGCCACCGATGGGGCCGGTCATCACTGGCCCTGGCGAAGGCGGCAGCACCGAGCCCAAGAAATACATCGTCGGCGGCATGGTCACCGTTTCCGTCGCCCGCGAGCGCGTGCAGTACCTCAATGCCGATGGCAAGCTCATCACCGAAAGCCTGCGCGACTACACCCGCATCAACCTCACGCGCCGATACGATTCGCTCGACAAGTTCCTGCAAGCGTGGAACGACGCCGACCGAAAGGCCGCGCTCATCGAAGAACTGGAGCGCGAGGGCGTGCTGATCGAAGCGCTGACCGATGAAGTTGCCCACACCGGCCTGAAGGACCTCGATCCGTTCGATCTGCTGCTGCACGTGGCGTACAACATGCCGCCGCTCACCCGGCGCGAGCGGGCCAACCGCGTCAAGAAGCGCAACGTGTTCACCCAGTACGGCCCCGTGGCCCGCCAGGTGATCGAAGCCCTGCTCGACAAATACGCCGACGAAGGCATCACCACCATCGAGAGCAACGACGTGTTCAAGGTCCAGCCCTTCACCCAGATGGGCAGCGCCAGTGAACTCATCCACAGCTTTGGCGGGCGGGCTCAGTACCTGGGTGCCCTGGCGACGCTGGAGCGTGAGTTGTATGCGCCTGCGCAAGGCGGTTTGACCTGATTATCAAAAAATATCTTCAAAAAGATAATCGGGTGGCCTGCTCGACTTTGCGATGTTCAAAGATGTTTGTTCAGCGTTGTCCTGATGCAATCGCTGCAAAACAGCGGTACAACGACGACATGTCGTAGCCAAACTCAACAGCCCAATTACATCAAGATTGAACCACTGGCAAAGTAACATACGTGTTACCATTGATCATGGCGATCAAAGTCGAAGAGTACATCCGTGAGGATGCATCCAATCCGTACAAACAATGGTTTGATAGCCTTTCATCGCAGGCCGCTGCCAAAGTGACGGTTGCCAAACTTCGCATGGAGTTGGGCAATACGTCCAGCATCAAGTGGTTTGATGGCATGGGTGAGTACGTTATCGATTGGGGTCCAGGCTACCGGATCTACCTCGCCAAGGATGGCGACACACTTATCGTTCTGTTTGGCGGTGGCACCAAACGCGGCCAGCAACGGGACATCGACAAAGCCAAGGAATTGTTGGCTGAGTACAAGGCACGTAAAAAAGCAATGACCGCCAGGTCAAGCAACAAACGCAAGGGGTAATTGCAATGGCACTGACCAGAAATTTCAAAGAGACCGTTGTTCAACGGGTGCAGGGTGACGCAACATTTGCACAGGCCTTATTGGACGAGGCCGCGACACTATTTCTGAACGGTGAACCTGAGACGGCCCGCCTGATCCTGCGTGACCTGGTGAATGCCACCATCGGTTTCGAGCAACTTGCCATGTTGACCGCCAAGCCCAGCAAGAGTTTGCATCGGATGTTGTCGCCAACGGGCAATCCCAGCATGGACAATTTGGCGGCTATCTTTCGGGCGGTGCGCGAACGGCTTCAAGTCAGCCTGTCTGCGCGCTCGATAGCGGCTTGAAGTTGTTGGTCATTCATATTTTTGCCTGTTCTGGTATTTCAAGGGCACGCATGCGCCTGATCTTGCCTGACAGTTCCATGGTGATCACTTCGTTTGCTCCTGCCTAATAAGGCGGTAGCCCGAGTAAAACACCTGGCTCAGTTTTCGATCGGTAGCAACAGGCAAGGCCCCAGAGAGCTCTGTCAAAATACTATCGCTTTGGTAGCTACCAGCCCTTTTGATAAAAGGGCTAGCGCCCGATTTTTCATATAAAACCACAACAACCCATGTCCAACCTCTCAAGCGTCATCAAATCCATCCAGGACGTGATGCGCCAAGACAGCGGCGTCGATGGCGACGCGCAACGTATCTCGCAACTCACCTGGCTCTTGTTTCTCAAAGTGTTTGACGCGCTCGAAGAAGAGCTGGAACTCACCCGCGACCACTACCAAAGCCCCATCCCCGAATCCATGCGCTGGCGCAACTGGGCGCAGGACGCCGAGGGCATGACCGGCGACGTGCTGCTGAGTTTTGTCAACAATGAACTCTTTGCCACGCTCAAAAGCCTCAGCGGTGACGCCCGGCGCAACCCGCGTGGCTACGTGGTGCGGGGTGTGTTTGAAGACGCCTACAACTACATGAAAAGCGGCCACCTGCTGCGCCAGGTGATCAACAAGCTCAACACCATCAACTTCAACCGCCAGGCCGAGCGGCACCAGTTCAACGACCTGTACGAAAAAATCCTCAAAGATTTGCAAAGCGCTGGCAACGCGGGTGAGTTCTACACCCCGCGCGCCGTTACCCAGTTCATGGTCGACATGGTCAACCCGCGCCTGGGCGAGAAGGTGCTCGACCCCGCCACCGGCACCGGCGGCTTTCTGGTCTGCGCCATCGAACACCTGCGCCAGCAAGTCCACAACACCGAGCAAGAAGCGGTGCTGCAGATGAGCATCACCGGCGTCGAGAAAAAGCAGCTGCCCCACATGCTGTGTGTCACCAACCTGATGCTGCACGGCATCGAGGTGCCCAGCCTCATCCAGCACGGCAACACCCTGGCGCGCCCGCTGCGCGAAGTCACCCAGGCCGACCGCGTGGACGTGGTGCTCACCAACCCGCCCTTTGGCGGCGTCGAAGAGCCGGGCATCGAGCAAGGCTTCCCGGCCGACGTACGCACCAAAGAAACCGCGGATTTGTTCCTGGTGCTCATCAAACACATCCTCAAAACCCATGGCCGCGCCGCCTTGGTGCTGCCTGACGGCACCTTGTTTGGTGAAGGTGTCAAAACCCGCATCAAGGAACAGCTGCTGAGTGAGTGCAACCTACACACCATCGTGCGCCTGCCCAACGGCGTGTTTGCGCCCTACACCGGCATCAAGACCAACCTGCTGTTTTTCACCAAAGGCACCCCGACCCAAGACGTCTGGTATTACGAGCACCCGTACCCGGCGGGCGTCAAGACCTACAACAAGACCAAACCCATCCGTATCGAAGAGTTTGACGCCGAAAAAGCCTGGTGGGGCAACGAGGCAGACGGCTTTGCCGCACGCGTTGAAAACGAACGCGCCTGGAAGGTCAGCATTGCGCAGATCAAGGCCGCCAACTACAACCTGGACCAGAAAAACCCCCACGCGGTCGATGCGGTCAGCCACGACCCGGCGCAGCTGCTGGCCGACTACAACCGCCTGCAAGCCGAGGCCCAGGCGCTGCGCGATGAGTTGCGCAATATTTTGTCCAAATCGCTCTCTGGCCCTTATTGAATATGGGCACGTTGCTATCAAATATGGATGTTCTGGCCACCGCCCCCGGCGGTGTGGCGCGGTTACGTGAACTGATCCTGACGCTGGCGGTGCAGGGCAAACTGGTGCCACAAGACCCGAGTGACGAGCCCGCGAGTGAACTGCTGAAGAAAATTCGGGTGGAGAAAGACCGGCTGATTGCGGCGGGCAAGATCAAGCGCGACAAGCCGCTGGCGGAGATTTCGGAGGAGGAAAAGCCGTTTGGTTTGCCGCAGAGCTGGGAGTGGGTGCGTTTTGGCGACACTTCTATCAATCGTGATGGCGAGCGCATTCCGGTTTCCTCGAGTGATCGGGATAACCTGGCAAAGACCTACGACTACTACGGTGCTTCTGGAGTAATCGACAAGATCGATGGTTTTTTGTTCGATAAAACCCTTTTGCTCATTGGTGAGGATGGTGCAAACCTCATCAATCGCTCCACGCCCATTGCATTTCTGGCCCACGGCAAATATTGGGTCAACAACCATGCGCATGTCATTGATACGACCCATCCCGAATTGATGACCTATTTGGCGCTGTTCATCAACGCTATCTCGCTTGAGCCGTATGTCACTGGAACGGCGCAGCCGAAAATGAACCAGGCGAAGCTCAATAGCATCGTTATCGCATTACCACCCCTCGCCGAACAATCCCGCATCGTCACCCGCGTCGAAGAACTCATGCGGCTATGTGACGCGCTGGAGGCCAAAGGCCAGCTCGAAGTCGCGCAGCACGCTCAACTCGTTGCCACCCTGCTCGGCGCGCTCACCGACAGCGACACCCCCGCACAACTGGCCGAGAACTGGCAACGTGTGGCCAGCCACTTCGACCTGCTGCTCGACCGCCCCCAAGCCGTGGACGCGTTGGAGCAAACCATCCTGCAACTCGCCGTGCGCGGCCTGCTCGTCCCCCAAGACCCGCAAGACGAACCCGCCAGCGCACTCCTCAAGAAAATCCGCGCCGAGAAAGACCAACTCATCGCCCAGGGCAAGATCAAACGCGACAAAACCTTGCTGCCGATTGCCGAGGACGACCAGCCTTTTGCTTTGCCGCAGGGGTGGGAGTGGGTGCCTGTCGGTGATGTGGTCGAGATGCTGAATGGTTACGCTTTCAAGAGCGAGTGGTTCAAGAAAGCCGGTACGCGTTTGCTTCGCAACGTCAATGTCGCTCACGGACATGTTGATTGGAGCACCCCGGCATTCATCGATAACGCGCTAGCCAGCGAGTTTGATCAGTTTGCGCTCAATGAAGGCGACGTTGTCTTGACCTTAGACCGCCCAATCATTTCTACTGGTTTGAAGTTGGCGGTTTTGCAAAAACATGACTTGCCTTGCTTGCTGTTGCAGCGGGTTGCACGTCTCAGTCCTGTCCCGCAATTGCTGTCCCAAGAGTATCTTGTGCTTTGGATGCAATCGGATGCGTTTGTTGGAACGCTCGACCCAGGTAGAAGCAACGGTGTTCCTCACATATCGACAAAACAAGTGGCATCGATGGCGTTTCCACTGCCACCCCTGGCCGAACAATCCCGCATCGTCACCCGCGTCACCCAGCTGCGCCAGCTGTGCGCCGAGTTACGCACCCACCTGTCGGCCAGCCAATCCACCCAAGCCCACCTGGCCGAGGCGCTGATCGCTGATTTGCCAGCTTAGCCTTGCGATAGAGTTCCAAACATGAATCTTCATAACAGCCACAGTGTTATCACCCTAGAACTGCCTGAAATGGTGGGTGTGAAGCACATCGTCCCTCTGATGGCTGCATTGAGCCAGGTTCGAACTTCACCGGGAGACATTGAACTTGATTGCTCCAGGGTTAAGTTTTTGGATCCATTGGGTATCACAACGCTGGCTGCTGCGGTCAAAGAGGCCTTGGCGAAGGGTCGGCGGGTTTCTATGCCTTGGCTGGCGACAACGACCACCAGTTACTTGGAGCGGATGAATTTCTTTGTGGATATGGACATCGGAGCGGTCGATGTGCCCAAACATCGCAATCGCACGGATCAACGGGGCAATTTGCTGGAGATCACGCGGATTGTGGAGTCGGGGCAATCCGAAGCCGTGGCGGATCAACTGGCGGCAGCAATCGTGACCATGATCATTGGGCGCGGCCAAAAGCCGTTTAACTTCCAAGTGCCAGACACGGAGTATGACCAGTACTACCGTCCACTGCGCTATGCGCTGTCGGAGCTGATTGAGAACGCACTGACACATGCTAGGCGTAAGGGTGCATTCAATTCGTCAGTGTGGGTGGCCGCGCAGTATTACAAGGACGCCCACACCGGAGGAAGGGTTCACGTTGCGGTTGTCGATAACGGTTGCGGTTTCCTGGCAACGTTACAAAATCATCCGGCGTTGCCAGAAAAGACCCATGGTGCTGCGATTCGCACCGCACTAAAACCAAAAGTTAGTTGCAACCGCGACATTGGGCCTTTCGGAGAAATTGTCAACGAGGGAGTTGGCTTGACAACAACGGTCCTGATTTCCAAGGCAACCGGTGGTGACATCCACATCGTCAGCGGCAACGCTCTGCTTATGGAGGGTGGTTTGGCTTCGAAAAAGCGGCGGGATCAAGTGCGAACCTTACAAGGCGAATGGGGTGGTGTTGCTATTTCGGCAACTTTTCTGTGTCAAAACCTACCGTCGATCAACATTCCGAAGCTGCTGCCACCGGTGGAGCCCGAGAAACACGCAAAACCCCTTGTTGCATTGCGGTTCGACGACTGATACTATGATTTTTTTTGAATATCAAAAGCCCTCCTTAGCCTTATCAACTTGAGGACCGCCTTATGACCATGCAAATTGCACTTCAGCAGCACGCTTTGGGCCGCATGATTGGCATGCGTTCATCTGCAGTGCCGATACGCAAGTCGATTGAACAGGCACTCGACGATGGGCAAGATGTCGTCGTCAACTTCACGGGCGTGGAAGTTACTCAATCATTCGTAGATGAGTTGCTGGGCGCCCTGATTTTGCGAGAAGGCCCGGAAATCATGCAGCGCTTGATCCTTAAAGGTTGCTCAGACCAAACTCGAGGAATCGTCAGGTTTGTAGCTGCTGATCGCGCTGAGCAGTTCATGCTGGCTCCACACTGAGTTCCCCAAAAAGAAGCCTTGCTCCATGTAAGGCACGGCATTCTTTGATAGCCGCGTAGAGGTTTGCTGGAAAAATCCCAACAATAAAAACGGGATCGAACTGCTATAAAAGTTTTGGACTGGCAAAACTTTGCCTTCAGAACGGCAAAACTTTGCTATCACCGACAACAACATCAAATATCGATATTCCCCGCCCGCAGCGCATTGGTTTCGATGAACTCACGGCGGGGTTCCACCTCGTCGCCCATGAGCATGGTGAACACCTTGTCGGCCTCAATCGCGTCGTCAATCTGCACGCGCAGCAAGGTGCGCACGGCCGGGTCCATGGTGGTTTCCCAAAGCTGTTCGGGGTTCATTTCGCCCAGCCCTTTGTAGCGCTGGCGGCTGGTGCTGCGTTCGGCTTCTGAGATCAGCCAGTCCATGGCTTCGCGGAAGTCGTTGACTTTTTGCTCTTTCTGCCGCTCGCCTTCACCGCGTGTGACTTTGGCACCCGCGCCCAGCAGGCCCTTGAAGGTTTTTGCGGCCTCGGCCAGCGCACCGTAGTCGGCGCCGTGGACAAAGTCTTGGGTGAGCACACTGCTCTTGATGTTGCCGTGCAGGCGGCGGCTGATGCGCAGAATCGGTTTGTCGGTGCGCGCGTCAAACTCCCCGGCCACCTCGGCGTCGGGCAAGAAGGCTTGCATCGCGGCGGCGGAGATTTCGGCATCGGCCACGGTGTCGAGGTTGAGCGCCACGCCGTCGGCAATGGCGCGCAGGGCTGACACATCCATGAAGTTGCCCAGGCGGGCAATCACGGTCTGCGCCACCTGGTGTTTGCGAGCCAGCTCGGTCAGGGTGTCACCGGTCAGTGCGGCGTTGGCTTCGCCGCCCGTGTAAATGGTGGCATGGACCAGCGCAATACGCAGCAAAAAGTTGTCGAGGTCTGTCGGGCCTTGCAGGTACAGCTCTTCGCGCCCGGCCTTCACTTTGTACAGCGGCGGCTGGGCGATGTAGATGTGGCCACGCTCCACCAGCTCGGGCATTTGGCGGTAGAAGAAGGTCAGCAGCAGGGTGCGGATGTGGGCGCCGTCCACGTCGGCATCGGTCATGATGATGATGCGGTGGTAACGCAGCTTGGCCACGTCAAAGTCGTCGTTGCCGGTGCTGCCACCGGCTTTGCCGATGCCGGTGCCCAAAGCGGTGATCAGGGTCAGGATTTCGTTGCTGGTGAGCAGCTTTTCGTAGCGCGCTTTTTCCACGTTCAGGATCTTGCCGCGCAGCGGCAGGATTGCCTGGAACTTGCGGTCGCGCCCCTGTTTGGCCGAGCCACCGGCGGAGTCGCCCTCCACGATATAAATTTCGCAGCCTGCCGGGTCTTTTTCCTGGCAGTCGGCCAGTTTGCCGGGCAGGCCCATGCCGTCGAGCACGCCCTTGCGGCGCGTCATGTCGCGCGCCTTGCGGGCGGCTTCACGGGCGCGGGCGGCTTCGATGATCTTGCCAACGATGATTTTGGCGTCGGCCGGGCGCTCTTGCAGGTAGTCCCACAGCAGTTTGCTCACGATGTCTTCCACCGGGCCGCGCACCTCTGATGACACCAGTTTGTCCTTGGTCTGGCTGCTGAACTTGGGTTCGGGCACCTTGACGCTCAACACGCAGCACAGGCCTTCGCGCATGTCGTCGCCGCTGACTTCGACCTTGGCTTTCTTGGCCAGCTCGTTGTCGTCGATGTATTTGTTGATGATGCGGGTCATGGCAGCGCGCAGCCCGGTCAGGTGGGTGCCGCCGTCGCGCTGTGGAATGTTGTTGGTGAAACACAGCACCTGTTCGTTGTAGCCGCTGTTCCACTGCATCGCCACTTCCACACCGATGTTGGTGCCTTGGTCACTCTGGCGGTCACCCAGCGCGTGGAAGATATTGGGGTTGAGGATGGTTTTGCCTTTGTTGATGAAGTTGACAAAACCACGCACACCGTCCGCGCCGGAAAAGTCGTCTTCCTTGCCGCTGCGTTCGTCTTTCAGACGGATGCGTACGCCGTGGTTCAGAAAGCTCAGCTCGCGCAGGCGCTTGGCCAGCACTTCGTAGTGGAACTCGTTGTTTTCCTTGAAGATATCGGTGTCGGGCAAAAAGTGCACTTCGGTGCCGCGGCGTTCGGTATCGCCAATCACCTTCATGGGTGACACATCCACACCGTCCATGGCCTCGGTGATGCGGTTTTGCACAAACCCCCGGCTGAACTCCAGCACATGCACCTTGTGGTCCCGGCGCACGGTCAGGCGCAGCATCTTGGAGAGGGCGTTGACGCAGCTCACGCCCACGCCGTGCAGACCGCCCGAGACCTTGTAGCTGTTCTGGTTGAACTTGCCGCCAGCGTGCAACTCGGTCAAGGCAATTTCAGCGGCGCTGCGTTTGGGCTCATGCTTGTCGTCCATCTTCACGCCGGTCGGGATGCCGCGGCCGTTGTCGACCACACTCACCGAGTTGTCGGCGTGGATGGTGACCAGAATGTCGTCGCAATGACCGGCCAGCGACTCGTCAATCGAGTTGTCAACCACCTCAAACACCAGGTGGTGCAGGCCGGTGCCGTCCGATGTGTCGCCGATGTACATGCCGGGGCGCTTGCGCACGGCTTCCAGGCCTTCCAGGATCTGGATTGAGCCTTCGCCATAAGCCTCGGAGGCCCCGGCCTGGTGCGCGTCGATGGTGGGCTGAAAGTTGGAGCTGTCAGCGGCGCCCTCGCCCGTGTGAACCCCGTTGCCGATGGGTTCATTGGAGGGGATGGGCTGGTTTTCTTCGGTCATGACACACTCTTGGACAGGTTAGACAGGCTTTTGGATGAGGCCGTGTCGCAAAACTTCGTAAATCTGGCGGGGTCTGGAAACATCAAACCCGCAAAGAACAGCGTGCTCGTCGCGGGTTTGGTTGGGCTGCAGGCTTGCAACGTGGTGCCTAGATTCGCATCGGCATCACCACGTATTTGAACTGGTCGTTGTCGGGAATGGTCAGCAGCGCGGAGCTGTTGCCGTCAGACAGCTCGATCTTGATCATCTCTTGCGACATGTTGGCGAGGGCGTCTATCAGGTAAGTGACGTTGAAGCCGATCTCGATGCTGTCGCCGCCGTAGTCGATGTCGAGTTCGTCCACCGCCTCTTCCTGCTCGGCGTTGTTGGCGGCCACGCGCAGGGTGCCGGGGTCGATGTTCAGGCGCACACCCTTGAACTTGTCACTGGTCAGAATGGCGGTGCGCTGCAAGGTGGACAACAGCGCCGCACGGCCCAGAATGATGCTGTTTTGGTGGTTGCGCGGAATGACGCGGTTGTAATCCGGGAACTTGCCTTCCACCAGCTTGGTGACAAACTCCATGCCACCAAAGCTGAACTTGGCCTGGTTGTTGGCAAACTGCATGTCGATGGCGCCTTCGGCATCACTGAGCAGGCGCTGCAATTCCAGCACCGTTTTGCGCGGCAAGATCACCTCTTGCTTGGGCACTTCCACATCCAGCGTGGCGCTGGCAAAGGCCAGACGGTGGCCATCGGTGGACACCAGACTGAGTTGCTGGCCCTCGGCCACAAACAAGATACCGTTGAGGTAATAACGGATGTCATGCACCGCCATGGCAAACGACACCTGGCTCAGCAAGGCCTTCAGTGTTTTCTGCGGCACGCTGAACACCGGGCCAAAGTTGGCCGACTCCTGCACCAGCGGAAAGTCTTCGGCGGGCATGGATTGCAGCGTGAACTTGCTCTTGCCGCCTTTGAGGATCAGCTTGGTTGCGCTGGACTCCAGCGACACCACCTGATCGGCAGGCAGGCTGCGCAAGATGTCGATGAGTTTGCGCGCACCCACGGTGGTGGTGAAGTCGCCGGTGTCACCGCCCAGGTCGGCGGTGGTGCGGATCTGGATCTCCAGATCGCTGGTGGTGAGTTGCACGCTGGTGCCGGTCTTGCGGATCATGACGTTGGCCAGAATCGGCAGCGTGTGCCGCCGCTCGACGATGCCGGATACCGCTTGCAGCACGGAGAGCACTTTACTTTGGGTGTCTTTGATCACAATCATGAGGTCTTCTTCCGGTCACTGGTCAATGAATTGGTCGGTACGGCACAGGCTATTTTCCCACTCATTTGCTTCAGCCTTTGAGGGTTTGTTCCAGCACATGCAACTGTTGGTTGAGTTCCGTCAACTGTTGACGTTCTCCACCAATTTTTCGCACCGCATGCAGCACCGTGGTGTGGTCGCGGCCGCCAAATAACTCGCCAATTTCGGGCAGGCTTTTTTGCGTGAGTTCCTTGGCCAGGTACATGGCGATCTGGCGCGGCCGGGCGATGCTGGCCGGTCGCTTTTTGGAATACATGTCGGCGATCTTGATCTTGTAGTAGTCGGCCACCGTTTTTTGGATGTTCTCCACTGAAATTTGCCGATTCTGGATCGACAACAGGTCACGCAAGGCCTCACGCGCCAGCGCGATGGAAATCTCTTTCTGGTTGAAACGGGAATAAGCCAGGATCTTGCGTAGCGCGCCTTCGAGTTCGCGCACGTTCGAGCGCACATTTTTGGCGACAAAAAACGCCACCTCTTCGGGCATCACGATGCCTTCGGCGTGCGCCTTGTTGATCAAAATCGCCACGCGCATTTCCAGCTCGGGCGGCTCGATGGCCACCGTGAGGCCCGAATCAAAGCGGGAGACAAGGCGCTCGTGGATGTCGGCCAGACCCTTGGGGTAGGTGTCGCTGGTCATCACGATGTGGGATTTGCGCGCCAGCAGCGCCTCAAAGGCGTTGAAAAACTCCTCTTGGGTGCGTTCCTTGTTGGCAAAAAACTGCACGTCATCGATCAGCAGCAGGTCCAGCGAGTGGTACCGCTCCTTGAACTCATCAAAGGCTTTGCGCTGGTAAGCTTTCACCACATCAGTCACAAACTGTTCGGCGTGGATGTAGAGCACTTTCGCCGTCGGACGTTCGCTGATCAGCTGGTTACCCACAGCGTGCATCAAATGGGTTTTGCCCAAGCCAACTCCGCCATAAATGAACAGCGGGTTGTACAAATGGCCTGGCATGCCCGCCACGTGCATGGCGGCTGCACGCGCCATGCGGTTGGCGCTGCCTTCGACCAGCGTGTCAAAGGTCAGACCATTGTTCAGACGGTTTTTGAGCGGCTCGTTGGCCGATGTTTCCTGGCTGGTGCTTGACCCCTGAGGGTTCGGGCTGGCAGCCGCCAACACTGCGGGCGCACGCGGCACAGGCTCCCGCGCCGCCAGTGCCAACTCAATCGACACGGGTTGCCCGGTCAGGCGCTCCATCAGGGACGCCAGTCGGCCGCTGTATTGCGCCCGGATCCAGTCCAGCTTGAAGCGGTTGGCCACAAAGATGGTGACTTTGGAGAGGTCGTCAGAGACCTGGGCCGAGAGCGGCTTGATCCAGGTCTGGAACTGCTGGTCGGGTAATTCCTGCGCCAGCTGATCGATGCAGGTTTGCCAAAAATCGGGGTGGGCCAGCACGTCCGGTGTGTCTGGCCGGGGTGGAAGTCCCTGCGTCATGTCATGTCAGCTTTGTGTGGATAGTTTTAAATTGCTGGACCCGGCATTCTAATTTATCAAAGCCTTATCCACACCCCGGGCGAACCCGCAAATCGCATGCAAGGCAGGGGCTTGCAAGTCACTGTCCATGTGGGTGTGAAACGCTGGTCACAAAAATTTGCGATAATCTACGGTTCCCTGATGTTCTCAGGAGAAACCCGAACGTCGGTTGAACTGGTGCGGGCCCTGACCCGTGGCGCAGTCTGCTGCTTTAGCTTCTTAGGATTTCCAAAATGAAACGCACATACCAACCCTCCAAAATTCGTCGCGCCCGCACTCACGGCTTTTTGGTCCGCATGAAAACCCGTGGTGGCCGCGCAGTGATCAACGCTCGCCGCGCCAAGGGTCGCAAGCGCCTGGCTGTTTAATCAAGGCGGGATGGGCCAGCGGCTGATCAGCCTTCTTTTAGTGGCCTGACATTGCAGCGTCTCAAGAGCCGCCCACAGTTTCAGGCCGTGTTGGCTGGCTCCATTCTGGCGCGAACTTCTCACTTTGCCCTGCATCGCGTGGCCCTGCCCGCCCGTCGAGACGGTGATGCGTGTCAGACTCTTTTTGCAGTCGACGATGTGTGGCTGGGCGCCATGGTGCCCAAGCGCTGGGCCAGGCGCGCGGTGACGCGCAACACCATCAAACGCCAGGTCTACACCGTGAGCCAAGAGTTTGAGTCTTCCCTGTCGCACGCGGCCCATGTGGTGCGTCTGCGCAGCGGATTTGATCGCCAGCACTTTGTCAGCGCCACGTCCGATGCTTTGAAAGCTGCGGTGAGGGCTGAATTGCAGCAGCTGTTTGCCATGGCTGCGAAACGACCCATGTTGCACCCGGAGCAGGCATGATCGCGCGTTTGCTGATCGGGCTTGTCAAAGGCTACCGCCTGTTTCTGAGTCCGGCGCTGGGGTCGTCCTGCCGTTTCGAGCCCACCTGCTCGGCCTATGCTTTGCAGGCGCTGGAGACCCGTGGCGCGGCCATGGGCAGTTACTTGACGCTCAAGCGTATCGGGCGTTGTCATCCCTGGTGCGAAGGTGGTCTGGATGAGGTGCCGCTACCCAAGTCGGGCACTGCCAGCCCTATATTTTCCCGGTTGGTTTCAACTTCCTCTGAAAAGAAGTCTTCATGAACGATATTCGTCGCACGATGCTGTGGGTGGTTTTTGGCATGTCTTTGGTCATGCTGTGGGACCAATGGCAGATTTATAACGGTCGTCAGACGACTTTTTTCCCGTCCCCCACCCCGGTGGTGGCCGCGTCCGGTGCCGCAACGTCGGCCAGTGGCGTGCCCAGTGCGGTGCCGCAGGCAAGCACATCAGGCGCGGGTGGCGACGTGGCCAAGGCCAGCACCGATGCCGTGCCGCAGGGTGGCACGGCGCCGGTCGCGCACGAGCTGGTGGAGGTGAAGACCGACGTGCTCAAGCTCACGTTCGATACCGCGGGCGGTTCCGTGGTGCGCGCCGAGTTCCTCAAGCATGTGGACATGGCCGACAGCTCGCGCAACTTTGTCCTGCTCGACGACAGCAAGGAGCGGGTGTATCTGGCGCAGTCGGGGCTGATTTCAGCCAGCGGCGGCGCGGCCCTGCCGACCCACAAGGCGGTCATGACGCTGACCCCGGGTGAACGCACCCTGCAAGACGGCAGTGACACGCTGGAACTGCGTTTTGAGTCTCCCGAGGTGGGCGGTGTCAAGCTGATCAAGACCTACACCCTGACGCGTGGCAGCTACGCGCTGGCGGTCAAGCACGAAGTGCTCAACGTCGGCAGCACGCCCGTGTCACCGCAGTTGTACCTGCAACTGGTGCGCGATGGCAACAAGCCGCCGGGCGAGTCCAGTTTCTACTTCACCTTTACGGGGCCGGCGGTCTACACCGAGGCCAAGAAATACCAGAAGGTCGATTTTGAGGACATCGAGAAGAACAATGTCGATGTCGAAAAATCTGCCACCAACGGTTATGTGGCCATGGTGCAGCACTACTTTGCCAGCGCCTGGCTGCTGGGTGACGGCATCCAGCGTGACTTGTTCTTGCGCAAAGTCGATACCAATCTGTACTCGGTGGGCATGATCGCGCCGCTGGCCGAACTGGCGCCGGGTGCCAGCAAGACGCTGGACACCACCTTGTTTGCCGGTCCGCAAGAAGAAAAAGTGCTCGAAGCGCTGGCCCCGGGCCTGGAGCTGGTGAAAGACTATGGTTGGCTGACCATTCTGGCCAAACCTTTGTACTGGCTGCTGGACCAGTTGCATCAGATCATCAACAACTGGGGCTGGTCGATTGTGGCGCTGGTGGTGCTGCTGAAAATCGCGTTTTATTGGCTCAACGCCAAGGCCTACGCCAGCATGGCCAAGATGAAGGCGGTGAACCCCAAGATCACCGAGATGCGCGAGCGCCTGAAGGACAACCCGCAAAAGATGCAGATGGAGATGATGCGCATCTATCGCGAGGAAAAAGTCAACCCGATGGGTGGCTGCTTCCCGATCATGGTGCAGATTCCGGTGTTCATTGCGCTGTACTGGGTGCTGTTGTCGAGCGTGGAAATGCGCAACACGCCCTGGCTCGGCTGGATCCACGACCTCTCCAGCCCTGACCCGCTGTTCATCTTGCCGATCATCATGACGCTGACCACGGTGCTGCAGACCTCGCTGAACCCGGCGCCGCCAGACCCGTTGCAAGCCAAGATGATGTGGTTCATGCCGCTGGCCTTCAGCGTGATGTTCTTCTTCTTCCCGGCGGGCCTGGTGCTGTACTGGATCACTAACAACGTGCTGTCGATTGCTCAGCAGTGGGTCATCAACACCCGCATGGGCGTGCCGCCAAAGTTCCATTTTCCGAAGTTCTGATCGGTCGCCGGGCGGTTGAGCCATGACTTTGCCGCGCCATCAGGAGCCGATTGTGGCCATCGCCACCGCCCCGGGCCGCGGCGCGGTCGGCATCGTTCGGGTCAGCGGCCGCGGCCTGCAGGCTTTGACGCAAGCGCTGTGCGGCAAGGGGTTGACCCCGCGCGAAGCCACCTACACCGGTTTTCTGGACGCCCACGGCACCGCGATCGACCACGGCCTGGCGCTGTACTTTCCGGCACCCCATTCGTTCACCGGCGAAGACGTGCTGGAGCTGCAGGCGCACGGCGGCCCAGTGGTGTTGCAGCTGTTGCTGGCGCGCTGCCTGGAAGCCGCCGCGCAAGCGCAGCCGGGCGGTCAAGCCACGCTGGCCCATTTGCGGCTGGCCCTGCCGGGCGAATTTTCCGAGCGCGCGTTTCTCAATGACAAGATCGACCTGGTTCAGGCCGAGGCCATTGCCGACCTGATCGACGCCAGCACCGAGGCCGCCGCGCGCAGTGCCACCCGCTCGTTATCAGGCGCGTTCTCTCACGAGATTCATCAACTGCGTGAAGCGCTGATCCACCTGCGCATGCTGGTGGAGGCCACGCTGGACTTCCCCGAGGAAGAGATCGATTTCCTGCGCCAGTCGGACGCGCAGGGGCAACTGGCCAGGCTGCAGGACGGCGTGACGGCGGTGCTGGCCAAGGCGCGCCAGGGGGCGTTGTTGCGTGAAGGCATCAAGGTCGTGATTGCCGGCCAGCCCAATGCGGGCAAGTCCTCGCTGCTCAACGCGCTGGCGGGTGCCGAGCTGGCCATCGTCACCGCCGTGCCGGGCACCACCCGCGACAAGGTGCAGCAGACCATCCAGATCGAAGGGGTGCCGCTGCACGTGATCGATACCGCCGGCCTGCGCGACAGTGACGACGAGGTGGAAAAAATCGGCATCGAGCGCGCCTGGCATGCCATTGCTGAGGCTGATGCGGTGCTGTTTTTACATGACTTGACCCGCTCCCATGCTGCTGAATACAGAGCAGCAGATGACGCCATCGCCAGCGTCATGCGCCAGAAGCTGCCGCAGCACATCAGCGTTCTCGATATCTGGAACAAGGCCGATGCGGCCCCGGCTGCGGCACCCCTGCAAGGTGTGGTGCTGTCGGCCAAGACCGGCACCGGGCTCGATGCGCTGCGGCATCAGTTGCTGCTGCTGGCGGGTTGGCAGCCGGGCGCTGAAGGCGTGTTTGCCGCCCGGGCGCGCCATGTGGAGGCGCTGCGACACGTCCAAAGTCACCTGGACAGGGCGGCGTTGCACCTGACGCAACAGGCGCAGGCGCTCGACGTGTTGGCCGAAGAGTTGCGGCTGGCGCAAAATGCGATCAATGCCATCACCGGCGAGTTCAGCTCCGACGATTTGCTGGGTGTCATCTTTTCGAGTTTCTGTATCGGAAAATAAGCGTTCTCTGACGGGTGCCACAGCGGCCTGGCGGAGACTGTCCTGACGTATTGGCCCGACGGGTTTGAGAGGTTCACCATGTCTCTGTTCAGTTGGTTGTTTTCCAAGTCTGCACCACCGCCATCGTCCAGCTTGCCCGCCGACGCCACGAAGGGCGTGTCGCCCAAGGCGTCACCGCCGCCAAGCTCCGTGGACCCGTTGGCCGATCTCAAGCAGCAGCGCCATGAGCGGCGCGAGCATCTGTACGACGTGGTGCGCAGCGTGATGCTGCGCGCCGAGGTGCTGGCTTCGCACTACAAGTTCAAGGTGTTGTCGCTGGACGCCCGGGGTCGCCAGTTTCTGGTGATGGTGGATCTGCTGGGTGACGAGGTGCTGGCCCCGGACCGCTGGGCTGCCATTGAACAGCTGATGGCGATGACCGCCGCGCA
>Ga0075012_10002894_pt1 | contig 16626 bp, 20 predicted proteins | sample All_14_2_FD_71474 | JGI IMG/M metagenome (GOLD analysis project Ga0075012, IMG submission 71474) | Freshwater microbial communities in response to fracking from Pennsylvania, USA - Allegheny Zone_MetaG_DW_15 | ecosystem: Environmental > Aquatic > Deep subsurface > Groundwater > Drilled... | reverse complement strand
CGATCCTCGCAGATCGCCGCCGAGAGCCTGTTCTTCACGCTCGAGCTCAACGAACTGGACGACGCCGAGCTGGAGGCGGCGATGGAGGCGCACATCGGCGCCGCGCGCTGGCGGCCATGGATTCGCCGCCTGCGCCTCAGCCGGCCGCATGAGCTGTCCCCGGACCTGGAGCGACTGCTGATCGATCGGGCGCCGGCCGTGGCCAACTGGTCGCGCCTGTACGACGAGACCCTGGCCAGGCTGACCGCCAAGGTCGGCCGCGAATACCTGACCCTGCCCGAGGCGTTGAACCGCCTGTCGGATCCGGTCGCGGCCCGGCGCAAGGCGGCGGCGGGCGGCCTGGCCGAAGCGCTGCATGACCGCACCCCGACCATGGCGCTGGTGATGAACACCCTGGCTTTCGAGAAGCAGGTCGAGGATCGCTGGCGGAAATACGACTATCCGGCGCAGTCGCGGCACATCGGCAACGAGGTCGACGCCGAGGCGGTGAACGCCATGGCCGAGGCGGTCACCGAGGCCTACGCCGCCACCAGCCACCGCTACTACGCCGCCAAGGCGAAGGTCATGGGCCGCAAGACGCTCGACTACTGGGACCGCAACGCCCCGCTCGACGCGGCCACGCCGCGCCAGTACCGCTGGGACGAGGCGAAGGCCGTGGTTCTGGAAAGCTTCACCGCGCTGGCGCCGAAATTCGCCGACCACGCGCGGACCTTCTTCGCCAGTCCCTGGATCGACGCGCGGCCGCGTCCCGGCAAACAGTCGGGGGCCTACAGCCATCCGGTGACCGCCACCCGGCACCCCTATGTGTTCATGAACTTCATGGGCGAGCGGCGCGACGTGCTGACCCTGGCCCATGAGCTGGGCCACGCGGTGCACCAGACCCTGTGCGCCCCGCTCGGCACCCTGCTGGCCGACACGCCCCTGACGCTCGCCGAGACGGCCTCGATCTTCGGCGAGGGCCTGGTGTTCGAGCGGCTGCTGGCCGAGGCGACGCCCGCCGACCGCCGCGCCCTGCTGGCCGGGAAGATCGAGGACGGGCTGAACACCGTGGTGCGCCAGATCGCCTTCCACCAGTTCGAGACCCGCTTCCACGACGCCCGCAAGGACGGCGAACTGTCGCCCGACGAGATCGGCGCGCTGTGGCTCGAGGTGATGGGCGAAAGCCTGGGCCCGGCGATCAAACTGAACGACGGCTACGAGCACTACTGGGCCTATGTCAGCCACTTCGTGCACGCGCCGTTCTATGTCTACGCCTACGCCTTCGGCGATCTGCTGGTGCGTGCGCTGATGGAGAAGCGCCGGCAGGATCCGGTCGGCTTCGCGCCGCTCTACGAGGACCTGCTCGCCGCGGGCGGCACGAAAACCTATGTCGAGGCGCTCGCGCCGTTCGGCCTCGATCCGCGCAAGAAAGAGTTCTGGGCCGCCGGCTGCCGCGACATCGCCCGGCTGGTCGAGGAGTTCGAACGCCTGACCTGACGGGGACATGTACCGAAGGTACGTGTCCCCTAAACCGTGGCTGCTCGATTGGGGGACACGTACCTTCGGTACATGTCCCCATGCGTCGCTTCCCCCTCAGTCAAACGGTTGTTAGAGTCGCGGGATGTCCGACGATCTTACCGAAGCCCAGGCGGGCGATATTCCGGCGGGGTTCAAGCCGCTCAACTGGACCCGGGGCTTCGGCCGCCAGATCGGGCCCCTGTACGAGAAGTACGAGGACTTCGACTGCAGCCTCGGCTTCCGCGTCGAGGAGCACCACACCAACGGCATGGCCAACTGTCACGGCGGCATGCTGATGACGGTCGCCGACGTCGCCTGGGGCCGGGTGATCTCGGTGCACAAGTCGCACTTCTGGGTCACGGTCCGGCTGACCTGCGATTTCCTGTCGTCGGCGAAGCTCGGCGACTGGGTCGAGGGCACCTCGGAGATCATCTCCGAGGAGGACGACCTCTACACCGTGCGGGGCACGCTGTGGTCAGGCGACCGGGTGCTGATGACCGGGACGGCGGTCTACAAGGTGATCGGACCCCGCGCGCCCCGACCCGGCGAGAAGGCCTATGTCGAGGCCGCCCGTGGCTGACGACCAGCCCCCGCACAGGGACTTTCCCGCGCCGCTGCTGCCGTACAACGGCGAAAAGCCGCCCGCCCCCGCCTGGTTCGACGCGGCCATCGCCCGCGAACCCGAACGGTCGACCTTCGTGTTCGAGGGCGCGGCCATCGAGCTGCTCACCTGGGGCGACGTCGGCAAGCCCGGCCTGCTGCTGATGCACGGCAACGGCGCCAACGCCGACTGGTGGAGCTTCATCGCCCCCTTCTTCGCCGACGACTGGCGCGTGGCCGCCTTCAGCTGGAGCGGCATGGGCCGGTCCGACTGGCGCGACAGCTACAACGCCGACCAGTTCGCCCGCGAGTCGTTCGCCGCCGCCGAGGCCGCCGGACTCTACGCCGCCGGCAACCCGGTGTTCGTGGCGCACAGCTTCGGCGGCTTCCCGACCATGCTGGCGGCCAGCCGGTACGGCGACCGGATCGGGGCGGCGGTGCTGGTCGACTCGGTGGTTCGCCCGCCCGAGCGCGAATGGCGCGGGCCGCCCAAACGGGTCAGCCCCAACCGGGTCTACGCGACCCTGACAGAGGCGCTCGGCCGGTTCCGGCTGGCCCCGCCGCAGGGCTGCGAAAACCCCTATATCGCCGACTGGATCGCCCGGAACTCGATCAAGGAGACCGACGGCGGTTTCACCTGGCGGTTCGATCCCTTCATCTGGACGTCGTTCATGATGGAGGACCGGGGACCGCTGCTGCACAACGCCACCTGCCCGGTGGCCATGATGTGGGGCGACCGGTCCGGCCTCGTCGACGACGAGATTCTCGACTACATGCGCGGCCTGCTGCCGCCCGGTTCGCCGCAGATCCCGATCCCCGACGCCGACCACCATGTGATGATCGACCAGCCGCTGGCGTTCGTCGGCGCGCTGCGCGGGCTGCTGGCGGGGTGGCCTAGGCCTTAGGCAGGGGGCGTGGTTCGAGACGCTCGGCTGACGCCTCGCTCCTCACCATGACGGGCACTTCTGTTCGTCATCCTGAGGAGCGGACCCTCAGGTCCGCGTCTCGAAGGACGCACCCAAGCCCCCCCCTTGAGCCTTCGCGCCCGCCATAGTAATCCCGGCCCATCAGAGCGCAGGACATACCGATGGCTTCCGAATATCACCGCGGCGAGATGGACATCTCGGAGCAGACCTCGACCTACCATGCCGTGATGGGCCTGACGAAGTGGGGTTCGCTGGCGGTCATCGTCGCGGTTCTCATGCTGACCCTGTGGTTCTGCACCCCGGCCGGCTTCCTCGGCGGCCTGATTCCGGGCGTGCTCGTCGCGGCGATCGGCATGCTGGTGCTGCGCGACAAGAAGGGCGGCGGGCACTAAACCCCGCCCTGGATGCTGCGGCGCGGCATAGTTTTTCGCGGCGCACCATCGGCAGGCTCGACAACGGGCAATATCTTCCCCTAAACAGGCTCCCTAAGGGGGCGCGACTCAAACCGCGCCCGGATGGGGAGTTCCATGCCAGTCATCGCCGTCACCCGCGAACGTCGCGCCGGTGAAACCCGGGTCGCCGCGACTCCCGAGACGGTCAAGAAGCTGATCGCCGCCGGCTGGTCCCTGACCGTCGAGTCGGGCGCCGGAACCACGGCCAGCTTTCCTGACGCCGACTACGCCGCCGCCGGCGCCACCATCGCCAAATCGCTGAAGGACGCCGTCGGCAAGGCCGACGTGCTGTTCAAGGTGCGCGGGCCGGAGGCCGACGAGATCGCCGCGCTGAAGCCCGGCGCCATGGTCGTCGCCACGCTCAATCCCTACCAGGACCGCGCCACGCTCGAGGCGCTGGCCAAGGCGAAAGCCTCGGCCTTCGCCATGGAGTTCGTGCCGCGGATCACCCGGGCCCAGGTGATGGACGTGCTGTCGTCCCAGGCCAACCTCGCCGGCTATCGCGCCGTGATCGAGGGGGCCGAGGCCTACGGCCGGGCCATGCCGATGATGATGACCGCCGCCGGCACCGTCGCCGCGGCCAAGGTGTTCGTCATGGGCGTCGGCGTCGCCGGCCTGCAGGCCATCGCCACCGCCCGCCGCCTCGGCGCGGTCGTGACCGCCACCGACGTGCGTCCCGCCACCAAGGAACAGGTCGAGTCGCTCGGCGCCAAGTTCCTCGCCGTCGAGGACGAGGAGTTCAAGAACGCCCAGACGGCCGGCGGCTACGCCAAGGAGATGAGCAAGGAGTACCAGGCCAAGCAGGCCGAGCTGGTCTCCAGCCACATCGCCAAACAGGACATCGTCATCACCACGGCCCTGATTCCGGGCCGGCCGGCGCCGCGCCTCGTCACGGCCGCCCAGGTCGCGTCGATGAAGCCGGGCTCGGTCGTCGTCGACCTGGCCGTCGAACAGGGCGGCAACGTCGAGGGCGTCAAGCTCGGCCAGGTGTTCGAGACGCCGAACGGCGTGAAGATCCTCGGCATTCCCAACCTGCCCGGCCGCATCGCCGCCGACGCCAGCGCGCTCTATTCCCGCAACCTGATGGCCTTCGCCGTCCTGCTGCTGGACAAGGAAGGCAAGCTGGCCCCGGACCTGGAGGACGAGATCCTCAAGGCCGCGCTGGTGACGAAGGACGGCGCCATCGTCCACGAGCAGCTGAAGACCGCGCCCGCCGCCGCCAAGGCGGCCGCGCCTGCAACGACCCCGAAGGCCGCGGCCGGGTCCGTCGCGAAAGCGCCGGCCAAGGCTCCCGCGAAACCGGCGTCGAAACCCGCCGCGAAGGCGCCGGCCAGGTCCGTCGCCAAGCCTGCGGCCCCGAAGGCGGCGCCCAAGCCCGCCGCAAAGCCCGTTGCGAAGCCCAAGGCCTCCAAGCCGGCCCCCAGGAAGACCTAGGAGACCACCGGACTTGCGCTCGACCGTCACCATTGTCGCCATCGGCGTCACCCTGTCTCTGGCCTCCGCGGCCGGAGCCAGGGCCGAAATGGTTGCGCGCTCCGAGCACGGGGTGGTGCCGCTGGTCGTCGTGAAGGTCGAGGGTCTGGAAACGCCGGTCGTGGTCGCGCGCGGCCAGGTGGCGTGGCGGGTCGACTATCGGCCGGCGCTGAACGTTCGCCTCGAGGAAGACACGCCGCTCCGCATCCGGCCTGGCCGGACGCCGGGGGTTCCGGCGGGCACGGTGCTGTTCGGCTATCAGTTGTCGACCGGTGTCGCCTACTGCCAGCCGATGGACTACCGGTCCGGCGTCTCCCAGGTTCAGTGTTTCCGCGACTTCGACGGGGACGGGACCTTCGACGGCCGCTATGTGACGCTGCTCGGCAACGCGCGGACCAGCGTCCTTGCGACGAAAGTTCATGGTCTCGAGCCGATGGCCAAAGTCCGCTACAGCCCACTCCCAACCTCTGCCGGCCATATCATCCCCACCGCCGTCGTCTACGAGGGCCGGAAGGGGGAGGGCTACCGGTTCAGCACCCGACTGGAGCGTGGCGCATTGTCCGATCTGCAGCTGACCTGCACGCCCGGGACCGGAGACCGCTGCAAGGTGCTCGGCATGACCCTGGCCATCCGGCCGGTCGGCGACGCCATCTCTATAACCCTGATCGAAGAAGCCGCGCCGGATTACAGTCCGACGCTCGTCGCCGCCCTGTCGGTCGCGGCCGGCTAGAAGGAATTCGTCCATGGATGCCGTCGACCCCACCGTCTTCCGCCTGGCCATCTTCGTGCTGGCCATCTTCGTCGGCTACTACGTGGTCTGGAGCGTCACGCCGGCGCTGCACACGCCGCTGATGGCCGTGACCAACGCCATCTCCTCGGTGATCATCGTGGGGGCCCTGCTGGCCGCCGCGGCCCATCCGGCTGGCGCGGACCTGTCCGGTGGCGCGGCGATCCCGACCAACGTGTGGATATCCAAGGGCGCCGGCGCCCTGGCCGCCGCCTTCGCCGCGGTGAACATCTTCGGCGGCTTCCTCGTCACCCAGCGCATGCTGGCCATGTACAAGAAGAAGGACAAGGCGAAGTGAGCGAGCCCTTCGGCGTCGTTCTAGCCATACTCGCCATCGCGGCGGGGTTTGCGGGCGTCCTTCTTCTTTTCCTCTGGGCCATGAGGAAGAGTGGACGGATTTCCGTCCAGGCACGCCGCCGCATACAGCTCGCGCTGATCCTGTTCTGGGGCGCGGGCGGAAGCGCCTTGATGGCGTTCCTCGCCCTTCTGGCCAGCCGGGAAGAGAATCAACGCGAACTGATGTCCTCCGCACTCCTCGCCGTGTTCATAGCCGGTCAGGGGCTTTGGCTACTGAAAAAGCATCGGGACGCTGAGCCCGGAAGCACCAATCCCCCATCGCCGGGAACCTCCGCATGAACGCCAACTTCGCCGCCATCGCCTACATCATCTCGGGCGTGCTCTTCATTCTGGCGCTGCGCGGGCTGTCGAGCCCCGAGACCAGCCAGGCCGGCAACCGCAACGGCATGATCGGCATGGCCATCGCCGTCGGCGTGACCCTGCTGACGCTGTTCAGTCAGGGCGTGCTCGACGCCATCACGCTCGGCCTGATCGGCGCGGGCGTCGCCGTCGGCGGCGTCATCGGAGCGATCATCGCCCGCCGCGTGGCCATGACCTCGATGCCGCAGCTGGTCGCCGCCTTCCACAGCCTGGTCGGCATGGCCGCCTGCCTCGTGGCCGTTGCCGCCATCTACACGCCCGCCGCCTACGGCATCGCCGAGCCGGACGGGACCATCCACCTGCAGTCGCTGATCGAGCTGTCGCTCGGTCTGGCGATCGGCGCGATCACCTTCACCGGTTCGGTCATCGCCTTCGCCAAGCTGAACGGCAACATGAGCGGCGCCCCGATCCTGCTGCCCGCCCGCCACCTGCTGAACCTGGCCATCGCGGTCGCCATCGTCGGCCTGATCGTGGTGCTGGTGATGAGCGGCGGCGCGGCCACCTGGGCCTTCTGGGCGATCTTCGCCCTGGCCCTGCTGGTCGGCGTGACCCTGATCATCCCCATCGGCGGCGCGGACATGCCGGTCGTGGTGTCGATGCTCAACAGCTACTCCGGCTGGGCCGCGGCGGCGCTGGGCTTCACCCTGCAGAACGTGACGCTGATCATCACCGGCGCCCTGGTGGGCAGCTCGGGCGCCATCCTCAGCTACATCATGTGCAAGGCGATGAACCGCAGCTTCATCTCCGTGATCCTCGGCGGCTTCGGCGCCGAGGACAGCGCGGCCGCCGCCGGCGGCAAGATCGAGACCCGCCCCGTGAAACAGGGCAGCGCCGAGGACGCGGCCTTCATCATGAAGAACGCGTCGAAGGTGATCATCGTCCCCGGCTACGGCATGGCCGTCAGCCAGGCGCAGCACGCCCTGCGCGAAATGGCCGACAAGCTGAAGGAAGAGGGCGTGGAGGTGAAGTACGCCATCCACCCCGTCGCCGGCCGCATGCCGGGCCACATGAACGTGCTGCTGGCCGAGGCCAACGTCCCCTATGACGAGGTGTTCGAGCTGGAGGACATCAACGCCGAGTTCCCGACCGCCGACGTGGCCTTCGTCATCGGGGCCAACGACGTGACCAACCCGGCCGCCAAGACCGACCCGACCAGCGCCATCTACGGCATGCCGATCCTGGATGTGGAGAAGGCGCGGACGGTGCTGTTCGTGAAGCGCGGGATGAGCTCGGGGTACGCCGGCGTGGAGAACGAACTGTTCTTCCGCGACAACACCATGATGCTGTTCGCCGACGCCAAGAAGATGGTCGAGGGGATCGTGAAGAACCTCTAGGGGGCGCGAATGTCGGGACGGGCTCAAAGGCTGGTCCTATTCACCCTGGCGGCGGGAGCCCTTCTGGCGCTCTCCGCCTGTGCGAGCCAGCCACCGGGCCACCCTGGATCGCCCGCGTTCTGGTCAGGCCTCTGGCATGGCTTCGTTGCGCCGATCGCGTTCATCTGCAGCCTCTTCAACGAGGACATTCGCATGTACGCCTTTCCGAATGCGGGCAGGTGGTATGACTTCGGATTCCTGATCGGACTGTCGGCCTGGGGCGGGGGAGCGGCGGCAAGTCGCTAGGCTGCGAAAGCCCCGTCCCTCGCGCGAAGGAGGCTTCCATGACCCCGCTCCGCATTCAGCGCCTGATCGCCACCGTCTTCCTGGTGCTCGGGGGCTGGTGCCTGGTGGCGCCCACGATGGCGCCGATCTCAGCCTGACGCCGGCCTGGCGCGCTCCGGACGCGCCGGTCGTGCCGATCATCGTCGGCTGCTTCGGGGCCCAGGCGGTGCTGGCGGGGCTGTTCGCCTGGTTCTCGCGCTTCACCCGGGCGACCTTCGTGGCCTACGCGATCGCCCTGCTGCCGTTCTTCGTCTTCGACTACTGGTTCTACGCGGTGACGCCGGTGTTCAACGGCTTCATCCTGCTGGACGCGGCCGGGAACCTGATCATGCTGGCCCTGTGCATTCTCGGCTGGCGCAGAGCAACGCCGGCCTGAGCAGAGTCTATCCGCGCCCTCCGGGGTTGCCTCGCGGGCGTTCAAAGAATAAACCCCGCGCCGTCCGGACATAATCTCGCCGGGTTGGGCCAGCATATCGCCGGCCTCAAGTTCTCATGAACGTCGAAGCTGGTGCGTCAGACCTCGTCGCGCCGTGCGTATAGCTCGACATGAACCACGAGGCCGATTCTTGTTACGTGAATTGCTTACCCGCGAGAGCCGCTTTCCGCCCCTGCTGGGCACCGGGCTCGCCGCCGTCCTGATGGGCGCCGTCGCCGTCGTGTCCGCCCACGCCAGCCTGCCATCCCGCGAGGAGGCCGCCGCGCGGTTGACCCCGGCCGTGGCGCCGGCCGTCGTGGCCAACCATCCCTCGATTGACCAGGCCAAGTTCGTGTTCGCCGCGCCGCTGACCGGCTTCGCCATCAATTCTCCCTTCGGTCTGCGCAAGATGCCCTGGGAAGAGGGCGGTCGCCTGCACGAGGGGGTCGACATCGCCGCCCCGAACGGCACGCCGATCCGCGTGACCCTGGCCGGGACCGTCCTGCGCACCGGCGTTGACGGCGGCTACGGCCGGTTCGTCGAAGTGGCCCACGGCGACGGCCTGACCTCGCTCTACGCCCACCTCGGCCGCACGGCGCCGGGCCTCAAGGCCGGCACGCCGCTGCCGACCGGAGCCATTGTCGCCTATGTCGGCGACACGGGTCGCTCGACCGGCGCGCACCTGCATTTCGAGATCCGCGAAGCCGGCCGTCCGCTCAATCCGGCCGCCTTCATCGGTCGGACCTTCGCCACGGCCGCTGACCTGCCGCTGCGCGACGCCGCGCGCGTGCCGCGGCTGGTGCGCATCGCCCAGGTCTCCGACTGGCCCAGGGGAGTCGCCGCTCGTCCCCGGGCGGCCGATCGTGTCGTGGTCCGCGCCGCGACCGCCGAGGGTCGCGTCCGCGCCACCATCCTGCCGCCGGACGACTCGGGAAAGATGCCGGCGCGGGCCAAGGTCGCGCCGCCGACCCTTCCGGCGGCGCCGTCGACGTCGCCGGCCCTGCCCGCGTTCGACCCCCGCGCCGGCGACCTGCCGATCGGCCGCGCGGCGGTCAGCGGCTAGGCCGCCGTCCGTTCACCGCCCAGCCGGGCGCCGAGCCAGGCGCCGGTCATCGCCAGCACCACCGACGCCACGGCGAACCAGACCGGGTGCGGAATGGCGATCACATTGAAGATCGTCGCCGCCACGATGAAGCCGCCGGCGATCCATCCGGCCATCCGGCGGCGCCCCGCGATCACCGCGGCCACCGCGGCGGCGTCCAGCGCGCCCAGGGTCATCGCCGTCAGGACGAGCGCGAACGCGCCCGCCGGCAGGCCGGCGATCCAGGCCTTCATGCCCTCGGCGTTGGTCGGATCCAGCCCGGCGGGCATGGGATAGAGCTTTCCGGAAATCGCCTCGATCAGGAAGACGGTCACGAATCCGGCCACGACGCCGGCCAGGATTCCCAGCACGAGTTTCAGCATTCCAGCCTCCAGGCCCTTCCTGTCGGGGCAGAGTTCCCTAGATTGGGAGGATGCTCAAGTTCGCCGGTCGGGGCGCGGCGGGTCTGGCGCTCGCGTTGCTCATGTTCATCGCCTTCGGAGGCCTCATGTCCGCCGCCAGTTCAACGCTCCTGCGCGGCAGGATGATCGACATCGGCGGGCGGTCCCTGCACATGGTTTGCGCCGGCCCGACGGACGGCCGGCCCGTCGTGGTCATGGAGGCCGGGGCCTTTGGCCTGTCGGCGGACTGGGGCGCGGTGCAGGCCAAGCTGGCCACCCACGGCGTGCGCTCCTGCGCCTATGACCGCGCCGGCCTCGGCCAGTCGGACCCCGGCCCCCGTCCGCGCGACGGCCTGGCCGTCGCCGGCGACTTCGAGAAGATGCTGGCCGCCTCGGGCGAACGGGGCCCCTACATCTACGTCGGCCATTCGATGGCCGGCCTCTACGCGCGGCTGTTCGCGGGCCGCAACCCGGACAAGGTCGCCGGCCTGGTGCTGGTCGACGCCGCGACGCCGGAAGCCGCCGATCTGCCGCGGGCGCGCCAGTTCATCAGCCGGTTCGGCGCGGTCTCGCGCATGGCCGGCTGGGGCGCGTCGGCGGGTCTGTTCAAGCCGGTCTCGCCGTGGATGGGCGACCGCATCGGCCTGCCGCCCGAGGCCGCCGTCGACAAGCGCCGCGCCTTCGCCTCCGGGCCGCACAATCGCTGGGCCGCCGAGGAAGTCACGCAGTGGATGGCCGCCTCCGACCAGGCCGCCGCCCTGCCCCCCTACAGGCCTGACTGGCCGGTGGCGGTCGTGACGGCCGGGCCGTCGGCCGGACGCGAGGCCTGGAAGACGTTCCAGACCGCGCCGGCCCGCGGCTCGTCCCGGCCCTATGTCGCCAATATCGACGCCGCCGGCCACGCCACCCTGCTCGGCGAGGGCTTCGCCGACGAGATCGTGAAGGCCGTGCTGTTCGTCCGCGACGCGGCTCAGGTTACGCAGTAGGCCACGGTTTCGATTTGCGGGGCTTCATGGACGCGGCGCTTGAACTGACCGGGGTGACCAAGCGCTACGGCGACTTCACTGCGGTGAACGATCTGTCGTTCAGCGCCCGCCGCGGCAGGATCCTCGGCTTTCTCGGCCCGAACGGCGCGGGCAAGACTTCCACCCTGCGCATGGTGCTGGGCCTCGTCGCGCCCTCGGCCGGAACCATCAATGTGCTGGGGGCGACCGACGCCCGGGCGGTGCGCGAGCGGATCGGCTTCCTGCCCGAGGAGCGCGGCCTCTATCGCCGCATGACCCCGATCGACGCCATCGCCTTTCTCGGCGGGCTCAAGGGTCTTGCGACCGGCGAGGCGAGGCGGCGCGCGGCCGTGCTGCTCGAGGCCCAGGGTCTGGGCCATGCCGCGAAGCGCCAGATCCGCCACCTGTCCAAGGGCATGGCCCAGAAGGTCCAGCTGATCAGCGCCATTGTCCATGAGCCGGAACTGGTCATCCTCGACGAGCCGTTCAGCGGCCTTGATCCGGTCAACCAGCAGGCGCTCGAGGCGGTGATCCGCGGCCTGGCGGACCGGGGCGCGACGGTGGTCTTCTCGACCCACGTCATGCAGCACGCCGAGCGGCTGTGCGACCATGTGGTCCTGCTGGCGCGGGGCGCAAAGGTGTTCGATGGCTCCGTGGCCGAGGCGCGGGGTCACGCACCTCGCGCCCTGGTGCTGGAGGGCGCGCTCGACGCCGCGGTGGTCGCGGCCCTGCCGGGCGTCGAGTCCGTCGCCACCGAGGTCCTCGACGACGGCGGAACCCGCTATACCGCCGCCCTGGCCAGGGGCGCGTCGGGCCAGGACGCCCTGCGCGCGGCCCTGTCCGGCGGCCACGACATCACCCGTTTCGACATGCGCGAGCCCAGTCTGCATGACGCCTTCATTGCGCTGACCGGCGGGGAGACGAGCCAATGATCCGCCTTCTGCGCATCGCCGCGCGCGAATACGGCGCCTATGTCCGCACCGTCGGCTTCTGGCTGTCGATGCTGATGATGCCGGCCGTGGGGGCCATCTCGTTCGGCGCCCCCGCCTGGTTCGAGAAGTCGGCCCCGGCGCCGGTCCTGGCGATCATCGACCACAGCGGCGGCGGCTATGCCGGGCCGGTCGGGCGTCAGCTCGAGACCTCCGGGTCGGGGCCGTCGAAAATCACCGTCCTGCCTCCGCCGGCCGTGACCGAAGGGGCCGAGGACGCCGCGATCCGCCGCTGGATGACCCAGGGGGTGTCCGGGCCCGACAGTCGCAAGCTGACCGCCGTGGCGGTGATCCGCGGCGCCGGCGACGCCATCAGCCTGGACTTCTGGAGCAACAACCTCGCCGACCGGTCGCTCGAACGCCAGGTCAGTACGGCGTTGGCCGACGAAATGCAGGCGCGGCGGCTGGCGACGCTGGGCGTCGACCAGACCGCGCTCAAGGCGGCCCAGGCGCTCAAACCGACGGTGGCGTCCTTCTCCCCGAAGGCCGGATCGGACGGCAAGGTCGGCCTGCGCGACCGTCTGCCGGGCATCGTCGGCTTCGGTGCGGCCATGCTGCTGTGGATGATGATCTTCACCGGCGCGGGCATCCTGCTGAACAGCGTGATCGAGGAGAAGTCGAGCCGGGTTCTCGAGGTGCTGCTGGCCTCGGCGTCGGTGCCCGAGATCATGTTCGGCAAGATCCTCGGCGTGGCCGGGGTGACCCTGACGGTGCTGGCCGTCTGGGCCAGCGTCGGCGGGACGATTCTCGTCACCGTGAACCCGGGCGTGGCCGCGGACGTGTTCTCGGTCCTGACCTCGCACGGCCTGATCTTCTACTTCCTGTTCTATCTGGTCGGCGGCTACCTGATGTACGCGGCGATCTTCACCGCCATCGGCTCCTTCTGCGAGACGACGCGCGAGGCCCAGACGCTGCTCGGCCCGATCATGGCCCTGCTGACCATCCCGGTGCTGTTCCTGCCGCAGGCGATCAAGCGGCCGGACGCGCCGCTGCTGGAGACCCTGTCCTGGTTCCCGCCGTTCACGCCCTTCCTGATGACCGCCCGCGCCGCCAGCGCCCCGCCGCTGTGGCAGGTGCTGGGCACGGGCCTGCTGATGGCGGCCACGGTGGCCGTGGTGGTGTGGATCGCCGGCCGGGCCTTCCGCGCCGGGGCGCTGTCGACCGGCAAGATCGACCTGAAGGGTCTGGTGATGCGGATAAGGGGTGGGGCTTAGCTCCCCAAAACCCGTCATGGCCCGGCTTGTCCGGGCCACCCATGAACACGGTGGGTATCGCCAGGGCGGCATGGAGCAACCGCGCCCTTAAGGCTGGCGGATCACGCTTGGGTGGCCCGGACAAGCCGGGCCATGACGGCCGTGTTGATGACAAAAGGGCCGCCCGGTTTCCCGGACGGCCCTTTCGAATCTCGATGTCGAAGGCCTACCCGCGCGGGGCGGGCTTCTTCGGGGCGGCGATGAGGCCTTCACGCTGCAGGCGCTTGCGGGCCAGCTTGCGGGCGCGGCGAACCGCTTCGGCCTTTTGACGCGCGCGCTTTTCCGAGGGCTTCTCGTAAGCCACGTGCCGCTTCATTTCGCGGAACGAGCCTTCGCGCTGCATCTTCTTTTTCAGGGCTTTAAGCGCCTGGTCGACATTGTTGTCGCGGACGAAAATCTGAACCAGGGGACTCTCTCCTTCGTACGGCCCGCCGCTAGCCGTGCGGCGTGGCGGACGAAATGAAATTGATAGGGCCACCGGAGAACCCTCCCGTGGCGAGGCGCGCGAGATAGCAGAGGCGGCGAGGCTTGTCTATCGGCGACGGCGCGCGCGCGGCGGTGTAATGTAAGGCCATGATCGCATCTGACGACTGGGCCGTCCGCACCGAGCAACAGGTTCTGGACCAGGTCCTCACGCTGGCGCCCACGCGAGGCTGGGGGCAGGCGACCTTGCTGGCGGCCGCGAAGGCCTGTGGACTGTCGGTCGGCGACGCCGAACTGCTGTTTCCCAATGGCGCGAAGGACCTGGCCGCGCTGCTGTCGCGCCGGCATGACGCGGCGGCGCTGGCGGCCCTGCCCGATCCGGCGACGCTGAAGATTCGCGAACGCATCCGCGCCGCCGTCATCGCCCGTCTGGACGCGGTCCAGGCCGACCGCGAGGCCGCCCGCCGCTGGGCCGGCTTCCTCGCCCTGCCGACCAACCTGCCACTGGCCCTGCGCCTGCTGTGGGAGAGCGCCGACAGCCTGTGGCGCTGGGCCGGCGACACGGCGACCGACGAGAACCACTACACCAAGCGCGCGATCCTCTCGGGCATCCTGATCCAGGTGACGGCCCTCGACCTGCAGCTCGGCCGCGTCGAGGCCCTGGCCGCCCTCGACGCCCGCATCCAGAACGTCATGGACTTCGAGAAGTGGAAGGCCGGCTTCAGGCCGTCGGACCTGGCCAAGGATTTCGTCGGGGCCCTGGCAAGGGTGCGGTTCGGGTAGAGAGCAGCCCTGCGTGGTTCGAGACGCTCGGCTGGGGCCTCGCTCCTCACCATGACGAATACCTTTGCGGCCCAACCCTCTACGTCATCCTGAGGAGCGATCCCTCAGGATCGCGTCTCGAAGGACGCACCCGCCCTAAAGCCCCTTCACCCGGTTCACATGCCCCATCTTCCGGCCCGGGCGCGGCTCGCCCTTGCCGTAGAGGTGCAGGCGCGCGTCGGGATCGGCGGCCAGCGCCGCCCAGTCCAGCACCTCGTCGCCGAGCAGGTTGGTCATCTCGACCGACACCGCCGGGGTGGTGTCGCCCAGCGGCCAGCCGGCCACGGCGCGGATGTGCTGCTCGAACTGGTCGACCTCGCAGCCGTCCTGGGTCCAGTGGCCGGTGTTGTGCACCCGGGGGGCGATCTCGTTGACCAGCAGCGTCCCGTCGCCGAGGTCGAACAGCTCGATGCCCATGACCCCGACATAGTCGAGGCGGCCCAGCACCTCGCCGGCGATGCGCTCGGCCTCGGCCTGCAGGGCGGGGGTGACCTTCGCCGGGGCGTAGGTCGTGCGCAGCACGCCGCCCTCGTGGACGTTTTCCGACAGCGGATAGAAGGCGGTCTGGCCATCCCGGCCCCGCGCGGCGATGATCGACAGCTCGCGCGTGAAGGCGGCCCGGGCCTCGAGGATCGAGGGCGCGCCGCCGACGGAGGCCAGCGCTTCGGCCGCCGCGCCCGCGTCGCGGATCCAGGCCTGGCCCTTGCCGTCGTAGCCCTCGCGCCGGGTCTTCAGCAGGGCCGGCAGGCCGATGCGGGGCAGGGCGGCCTCGATGTCGGCCGCGCTGTCGACCGGTGCGAAGGCCACGGTCGGGGCATGGGCGGCGTTGAGGAAGGTCTTCTCCTCGACCCGGTCCTGGGCCACGGCCAGGGCTAGCGGGCCCGGCGCGGTGGGGACTCCCAGGCGGTTCAGCGCCGCGACCGTCGCGGCCGGAACGTTCTCGAACTCGTAGGTCACCACGTCGGCCAGGGCCGCCAGCCGGCCGAGGGCCGCATCGTCGTCATAGGCCGCGACGATGGTCTCGCGGCTGACGCGGGAGGCCGGCGAGCCTTCGTCGGGCGTCAGGATGACCACGTCCAGCCCCAGCCGGGCGGCGGACAGCGCCAGCATCCGGCCCAGCTGGCCGCCGCCGAGAATGCCGATGGTCGAACCAGGGGGCAGCGGAAAGGGCATCAGTCCTCGACGGTCTCGGCCACGGCCTCGGTCTGGCTGGCGGCGTAGGCCGCGACCCGCCCGGCCAGCGCCGGATCGGACAGGGCCAGGATGCGGGCGGCCAGCAGGCCGGCGTTCTTGGCCCCCGCCGCGCCCACGGCCAGGGTGCCGACGGGAATGCCGCCCGGCATCTGGACGATCGACAGCAGCGAATCGAGGCCGTTCTGCAGCTTGCTCTCCACCGGCACGCCCAGCACCGGCAGGTCGGTCATCGAGGCGGTCATGCCCGGCAGGTGCGCCGCGCCCCCGGCCCCGGCGATGATCACCTTGAAGCCGGCGTCCCGGGCCCCGCGCGCGAAGGCGAACATCCGGTCCGGCGTGCGGTGGGCCGAGACGATCTTCGTCTCATAGGCGACGCCCAGCGCGTCCAGGCTGTCGGCCGCGTGCTTCATCGTCGGCCAGTCAGAGCGGCTGCCCATGATGATGGCGACCGGCGGGCTTGCGCTCATTTTGATGTCTTCCCCTGTCCAGCGGCCGGAAATCCCTTGGCTGGAAGGCCGCGGAGTATAGGCGCCGCTTGTGACGCCGCAACCGATGCGTCAGATTCCCGTACGGGTGGGTAACAGGGTATGATTCTCAGATGAAGATCGGCGGCGCACGGGCAGAGTCTTTCTCCGCGATCCGCAAGCGCGCGCTGGCGCAGGCGGGCGCCCAGGCGACGGCGTCGTCCGCCGCCCCGGCGGACAAGACCGCCTTCCTCGGCCTGAGCGAAGCGGACCTGACGCCGGCGGTGCAGGGGGCGATCAAGACCCTGCTGACCGAGGTCGATGACCTGCGCGGCGAGGTTTCGCGCCTCAAGGGCCGGCTGGCCGAGGTCGAAACCCTGGCCGACCGCGACGTCCTGACCCCGTTGCTCAACCGGCGCGCCTTCGTGCGCGAACTGCACCGCGTCGGCGCCTTCTCCGCCCGCTACGGC
>Ga0075012_10002888_pt1 | contig 16631 bp, 11 predicted proteins | sample All_14_2_FD_71474 | JGI IMG/M metagenome (GOLD analysis project Ga0075012, IMG submission 71474) | Freshwater microbial communities in response to fracking from Pennsylvania, USA - Allegheny Zone_MetaG_DW_15 | ecosystem: Environmental > Aquatic > Deep subsurface > Groundwater > Drilled... | reverse complement strand
ACATAGAAACTTTCCGATCAAAAGCAAAATCAGTTCTCAACAATAAGAACTTTGTTGAAACAAATGAATATATTTTACAATTAGAAGGCCTTTTAAATGAAGTCCTTTCAGGAGGACCGGGATTTGAAAAGGCTGAAAAAGAACAAAATCCTGAGAACGTTGAAAACTATAAGGAGATGTACCAACTCCTGAGGATGATGTGCGATAATGTTCCGGATATGATTTGGGCTAAAAACCTGAATAACGAATATATTTTTACCAACAAGGCAATCAGCGAAGGGCTTTTACTTGCTTCGGATACCACCGAACCTATCGGAAAAACCGATATGTTTTTCGCGCAGAGAGCCAGGCAACTTTTTCCCGAAAATCACGAATGGCATACCTTTGGTGAAATTTGCCGCGATACGGATACTATTGTTTTGCAGAACAAGGCGCCACAACGTTTTAATGAATATGGCAATATCAAAGGTAAGTTCCTTTATCTTGATGTAATTAAAGCACCTTTTTACGATAGTGAAGGAAATATTATAGGCACGGTTGGTTCAGGCAGAAACATCACTCACGAGCACCAGTTGCAGATTCAACACGATCAGGCTCTTGAATCGCTAAAAACTCAAACTGCCCGACTGGATGCCGTGGTGAGTGTACTTCCCGATTTGTTGTTTATTGTAAATACAAACGGTGATTTTGTTGATTTTTTTACATCCGATCCAGCCCGGCTCGCGCTTGATCCTAAGCATATTAAAGAGCTAAACTTAAGTCATTTGTTCGAGCCCGATGAGGTTAAAAGGCATCTTGAAATTTATCGCAAATGCATTGAAACCAACAGCATTCAATTGTTTGACTATACAATTTCTGATAACAACAACCTGATGTACTACGAAACCCGTACAGCTCCGCTTAGTGAGAATACTGTGCTGGCCATTGTCCGCGATATTACTGAAATAAAAAAAACAGAATTGCAGCTCGAATCATACACAAAAGAGCTTCTGGCTGCAAAGGAAAAAGCAGAAAAAAGCGATCAGCTAAAATCAGCTTTCCTTGCAAATATGAGCCACGAAATCCGCACACCGATGAACTCGATCATGGGCTTTGCAGAGCTACTCAACGATCCTGACCTTGAACCCGACATCAGGCGCGAATTTACAGGCATAATCATTGAACGGTCGGCTGATCTGCTCCAGATAATAAATGATGTGCTCGATATTTCACGCATCGAATCAGGAAATGCATCGGTTCGCGAAAATGATTGTGATTTGAATAAACTGCTCGATCAGTTACAGCTGACATTTTTATCAAAACTTCAGCTAAAACCTGAATCGCGGATAAGGTTAGTATGCGATAAAGCTTTAAGCATAGGACAATTAATCTTCAGAACGGATGAATTAAAACTCAAACAGATTTTTGTTAACCTGCTCGATAACGCAATAAAATTTACAGGGCAGGGAACTATCCGCTTCGGATTCATGATGCCCAAAAACGGAACCATAACCTGTTTCGTTTCCGATACAGGAATTGGAATTGACCCAAAGTATTCCGAAATTATTTTCGAACGCTTCAGACAAGCCGAAATACCTGATCGCAATAAATATAAAGGAACAGGCCTTGGACTTGCCATGTGCAAAGGAAATGCCGAATTACTGGGCGGCCGCATATGGGTTGAATCGGAACCCGGAAACGGAAGTACTTTCTTTTTCCAAATTCCGTTTATTCAGATCCTCGACGATGGAAGCGAAAACATTGCTCACGAACTGATTTCGGGTTACAACTGGAAAGATAAAAATATTGTGATCGTTGAGGACGATTATCAAAGTGTTACATTTCTGCAAACTATACTTCGCAAAACAGGTGTAAGCATTTTTATTGCCCAAAACGGAACTTCTTTCCGGCAAATTCTTGCAGAAAGTACTGATATACACCTGATTTTGATGGATATCCAATTACCCGACGAGGATGGATGGATGCTCACAGAATATAGCAAGTCGGTGCGCAGCGATATACCGGTTATCGTACAAACGGCTTTCGGAATGGAATCGGACAGGCTGAAAAGCTTTGAGGCCGGCTGCGATAGCTTTATCACAAAACCTATTTCACATGAAGAGCTGTTTAAGGCAATAGCCCTGTACCTGGATAAATAGCATTCGGAAAAACTATATTTCAAACTCACAATACCCGACTGATTTCCTGTAAGGGGCAATCATTTTTCATCTTCCTCTGTTAATAATATGTTAAGCCCTGTCCGGTGTTTCGTATAACTTCCTAATTTTGAAATGTGAAGAAAAAAACATTTTTAATTATTGTAACTATTACCGGAATTGCTCTTGCTGGCATCATCTTCATTCAGTTTTACTGGATCAGGAATGCTATATTATTGCATAGCGAGCAATTCGACAACAGGGTAAAACTTGCTCTTAAAGGCGCTGTAAACCAGATGTATGAGTGCAAATCGGACACATGCACCGACGGGCTTTTTTGCAGGGAATCATGCATCAACAAGCAAAGCACTGTTGTTGGCGGCCTTAACATCACAGTGCTTAAATCAATGATTAAAACCGAATTCGACGAGGTAGGCCTGCATGGACCATACACCTTTGGTATTTACAATCCGGGAACCAGAGTTATTTCCTATATTTCGAAAAAAGGTCATGAAACCGAATTAATACAGTCGAAACATACAGCATCGTTATCATGCATATACAAAGACAACTCAATGGTGCTGAGTGCATGGTTCCCCGAAGAAAAGAATCTTGCGCTGCAAAGCATTTTCTGGTGGCTGGTATTATGCTTTATACTTCTAACATTGCTTGTTCTCGGATTCATCTTTAATATTTATTCGTTTCTGCGGCAGAAGAAAATTTCGGAAATGAAAAGCGATTTCGTTAACAATATTACACACGAGTTTAAAACACCTATTGCCACTATTTCATTAGCCAGCGAAATGCTTTTAAAACCATCGGTACTTGCCAGCGAAACCAAAGCCCGTAAGTATGCAGCTATTATATACGATGAAAATATACGGCTAAAAAACCAGGTTGAACAGGTTTTACAGTTAGCAGTGCTCGATCGGGGAACCTACCGGCTAAAATATGAGCCATTCGATCTGCATCAGCTCATTGAAAAGATTTCGGGCAACTTCCAGCTCATTGTTAAAGAACGAAAAGGAACGGTTAAACTGAAGCTTGATGCAAAAAATCACTGTGTGTATGCCGATACTATGCATATTGAAAATGTGATAACCAACCTGTTGGATAATGCAAACAAATACTCGCCCGAAAAACCCGAAATAACACTGAGTACTTTTAACCGCAATGATCATATCGTTATTGCCGTTGAAGATAAAGGCATAGGAATAAATGTTGAAAACCAGAAGCACATTTTTCGAAAAATGTTCCGGGTTCATACCGGTAACCTGCACGATGTTAAAGGCTTCGGACTTGGTCTTTATTATGTTAAAAGCCTGATTGAAGCCCATAACGGTGCTATCAACCTGCACAGCGAACCAGGAAAAGGAAGCCGGTTTGAAATTTCGCTGCCACTTGATTTCCTGAATTATGTTTCACAAATTCAAAAGCCACATGAAAGCAAAAATATTACTGGTTGAAGACGATATAAATTTAGGCGACGTACTGCGCGATTACCTCGAACTTCAGGAATATGAAGTTACCAGGGCCATGGACGGCGTTGAAGGATTAGATGCGTTTAAACAGAATGCCTTCGACCTGCTTATTCTCGATGTTATGCTGCCTCGAAAGGACGGGTTTACACTCGCCGCCGAAATCCGTGAAATCGACCAACAAATACCCGTTATTTTTCTTACTGCCCGTGGGCAGATGGAGGATCGTGTTACCGGGTTTAAAACGGGTTGCGACGATTACATCTCAAAGCCATTCGTAAGCGAAGAACTCGAACTCCGGATCGGTGCCATTTTACGCAGATGCCGGCAGGGAGATACAAACGGACAGCAGGAAGAAAACTACTCACAGGGAATTTACACTTTGGGAAAATATACTTTCGACTCTTCAAACCACGAGTTACGACTTGACGGTAAGCGTATAAGTTTAACTACCAAGGAAGTTGAGCTCCTACGGGTTTTATATAGCCATAAAAATCAGCTTATTACCCGCGAAAAAACACTTAAAACCGTGTGGGGCAGCGATAACTATTTCATTGGCCGCAGCATGGATGTTTTTATCACAAAACTCCGCAAATACCTTAAGGACGATCCGGATATATCGATTGTTAATGTGCACGGCACCGGTTTCAGACTTGAGGTAAAAGAATAATCTCCCGGATATAAATCCAATACGCTGAATACTATATCCTACAAAACATCAGTAAAAACATGACTTTAGAACAACTTCAGAAAACTGTCGATCAATGGATTAACACAACCGGTGTGAGGTATTTTAACGAACTCACCAACACCGCCGTTTTGATGGAAGAGGTTGGAGAGGTTGCCCGCATCATGGCGCGCAGGTATGGCGAACAAAGCGAGAAAGAATCGGATAAACAGGCCGACCTGGCTGACGAAATGGCCGATGTACTTTTTGTACTTGTTTGCCTTGCCAATCAAACCGGCATCGACCTTACAACTGCTGTTGAGAAAAACCTGCAAAAGAAAACCTTACGCGATAAGGACCGTCACCGTCTGAATCCAAAGCTTTAAACAATCTTCGGACTGAAATTTATCCTGGCCTTCTCCCCTAACGATTATCCAAGTAATTTTGTTTTCACAATCAGGCATGCTTTCTCGTATGCTTCACCGAGCGATGTTTGACTGAATTCTGCCAATCCATTATATTTTAGCAATATAACGTCATCGTTATCTTTAAGCTTCTTCACGAAACGCTCTATAAATTCGATCCGAATCAGGTTATCGTGCCAGTTGCCAACCGCGTTTTCAATTTCCTTTAATGTTTCAACAGTGATCTTCGGATACTCAAAATCAGGATAAATGCCTGTGAGAATAGCAATTATATAGCGCATCTGTTTGGTAATTTTCCTGATCTCATGAAGATTTTCATTTCCAATGCTGCCTGTTGCCAGTTTCTGGGTTTTCAGGTGCATTTCGCCGAGTAAAATCTGAGCTGACGAAAGAATTGCGTTTTTTTCAGGAAGCAGAACGTTAATGGCTCCAGAGTTACTAATATTACCTGATTCTGAATCAATTGATGATTTAAAATTACTACTGCATAATTGCGAAATCTTTCTTTTTTCGCGTTTTAGCAGCCATTTATGAAACATCGTATAGGCAACCCCTGTTTGTTCTTTACAGGAAGCCAGCATATAAATCTGCACCTGAGTATCGCGGATTTGACCGGCGAGTTTAAACATCTTTTTCACTCCGTCAATCAGTTGCTGATAGTCATCAATGTCCGATATTTCAAGTCGGTCAGCTAACAGCTTAAATGCTCTTAATTTCTTGATACTGAGGCGAAGCTGATGCACCAATTCGGGTTCGGCATGCACTTTACATTGTTCTAAATAGCTCCCGCAATTCGATAGCTGATGCAAATAATAATCATATATCGATTCAAATACTGCCATACCATTCGAATATTGGGTTCATTTCGTGGATTAGGAAATTTTAACGCCTGATCTTTCTTTAATCAAAGTTACTGCTTTTTACTTAATTGGTTCAATAATTTATCTGGCGTATTTTTAGGGTTAACCCAACTGAACGGAGCAGTCAGGCTTAGTTTGCCGTATCAGAATTCGTGTTAAAGTTATATCAGGAATTTTCGTTGTATTATTCCTTTGCCTAATTTAGCGGCTGTTTGCAAAAATCATTTATGCAAGGTATTCTTAAAGCGTTTTCATTTCATTTTTTCCTGTTTTGCATCGGTATTCTGCAGTCGGTTGCACAGCCTGTTCTGATTAAGGGCAGGGTTATCGATTATGATAACCGCGATCCTCTTGCCTTCGTTAATATAAGGATCAATGATGGACCTGAAGGAGTTATTTCGGATATCGACGGGAAATTTACCGTTAAAACATCGGAACCCGTTACGAAACTAATATTCAGCTATATAGGATACGAAGAGCTTCAATATATCCCTGAAAACGATGCAAAAGAAGTAGTAATCCGGCTTAAGAAAACCGCTTACGAACTTTCGGAAATCCTGATAAAACCAGGCATTAATCCGGCAAACCGTATTATAAGTGAAGTAATAGCGAACAGGTTTATCAACGACCATGAGCGCTTGCCGTCGTTCACCTATACGTCCTACGAAAAAATGGTTTTTGGACCGGAGTCGGACAGCATTCCGCATATCGACAGTCTGGCAGCTGATTCATCCTACATAAGAGCTAAGGATTTCTTTAACAAACAGCATCTTTTTATCATGGAAAGTGTTGTAAAAAGAAATTTCCGTTTCCCTGCCGACAATTACAATAAAGTTATAGCGAGCCGTGTTTCGGGATTGAGCGATCCGTTGTTTGTGTTTCTGATTTCGCAACTTCAATCCACAACATTTTATAAGGAAGTGTTGAAAATTATCGATAAAGATTATATTAATCCCATATCCAACGGATGTTTCAGCAAATATTACTTCGAAATTCAGGATACCATTATTGAGCCTCATCCTTATGATACCACTTATATAATATCGTACCGGCCTTTACTGAACACGAATTTCAACGGGCTTAAAGGAACAGTATCAATCAGTACCAACGGTTTTGCAATCCGAAATGTAATAGCAATACCTGCGCGTGAAGAAGGCATGTTCTCGATAAAAATACAGCAGCTGTATGATTTTATCGACAGTACTCACTGGTTTCCGGTTCAGTTAAATACTGACCTGATAATAAAAAATGCTTCAATTGCAATTGATTCCACATCCAAAACCCAATTAAAAATGATGGGCCGGGGAAAAAGTTATATCTCCGAAATCAATCTGAAACCGGATCTGAAACGCAGTCAGTTCGGAGCTGTAGAAATTGATGTACTGCCTGATGCATATTCACAAACCGATGACCTATGGAACAGGTATCGTATTGACTCACTTACCCAACGCGATCAGCGAACGTATCGTGTAATTGACAGTATAGGGAAAGCCAATAATTTCGACAGGTTAACCCGGCGACTCGATGCTATGATGAATGGCAAGGTAACTCTCGGATACATTGATCTTTACATGGATAACCTTTTCAAAGTAAACCATCATGAAGGTCTCCGCCTCGGATTAAAACTTTCTACTTCTGATAAAGTGAGTACGTGGTTTAAGGTTGGTGGTTATGGCGGATACGGTTTCAAGGACAAGGAATTTAAATATGGTGCTGATGGAAAAATCATCTTCGATCGTTTCCGGGATTTCAGTCTATCGGCTGCATATTTTAATGATGTTGACGAAGCCGGTGCCGATCCGAAATTTGATCAATCGCGTAACCTTCTTAATCCCGAAAGATTCCGCGACATTATGGTCGAACGTATGGATCAAACCCGAAGTTATGATGCCAGACTAAATTCCCGCCTTTTCAAATACCTTACTGCCGCAGTCGCATTTTCGACCTATGAACGTATTCCGCTATACGATTACAGTTATGTGAACGCTTCCTCCGAGAATATTAAAGTTAGTTCCTCCGAGTTTCATTTTACCGAAGCATCAATCATTTTGCGCTATGCCTATGGCGAAAAATACATGAAAAACTCGCAGACTGCTATTTCGTTAGGAACAAATTATCCAATCATTCAGTTTCATGCAACTCATGGTTTCAACGATGTACTCGGAGGGCAATACGAATATAACCGCTTTGATCTCAAAATAAGCAAATCGATGTTTACCAAGTATTTAGGAACTACTTCAGTAACTCTAATGGCAGGGTTGATTGACCGGGATATACCATATGTAAACCTATACAACGCCAGAGCTTCTTACAGGCCTTTCACTTTTCATTCGCCAGGCAGTTTTGCAACCATGCGTATGGACGAATATACTGCCGACCGCTATGCAGCTTTTTTCATCTCACACAATTTCGGGAAACTGCTTTTCCGCTCCAAATATTTCAGTCCCGAACCCGAGCTGGTAACTAACCTTGGAATAGGGTCGCTCAGTAATCCTGAAAACCATTTAAAAGAAGGTATAAAAAGTTACGAAAAAGGGTATTACGAGTCGGGGGTGGTAATTAATAAAATACTCCGGTTAGGACTAACAGATGTAGGATTGGCGTGGTTTTACCGCTACGGCCCGTATGCTTTACCCACCGCAAAAGAGAATATGGCCTGGAAAATCGCATTTCAGTTTGTATTATAACACAAACTCTTTTCAGGAATATTAATGTAATTTTGCCTTGGTTTTCACCTAATATTTCACAGAAAACATTACCAAGATACTATGAACCTGAACGAATTTCAATCGGCGATAAAACAGGGAATCCCCGGCACATTGCCCGAGCCAAAGCCTTACAATCCTGAAGTTAATCACGCTCCGGTACGGAAAGATATTTTATCCGAGACAGAAAAAAAACTTGCCATCCGCAATGCACTGCGGTATTTCGAGCCGCAGCATCACGCCATACTGGCCATGGAATTTGCCGAAGAGCTTAAAAAATACGGACGTATATATATGTTCAGGTTCCGGCCTGATTATGAAATGTATGCCCGCCCTGTGGATCAGTATCCTGCAAAATGCACACAGGCTGCAGCCATCATGTTAATGATTCAGAATAATCTTGACCCTGCAGTGGCCCAGCACCCACACGAACTTATCACATATGGCGGTAATGGCGCTGTTTTCCAGAACTGGGCACAGTATCAGCTTACTATGAAATATCTGTCGGAAATGACAGATGAGCAAACGTTAGTCATGTATTCAGGTCACCCAATGGGCTTGTATCCTTCGCATAAAGAAGCGCCCCGGGTAGTGGTTACCAATGGAATGATGATACCGAATTATTCGAAACCCGATGACTGGGAAAAATTCAATGCGCTGGGCGTTACTCAATACGGGCAAATGACTGCCGGATCATATATGTACATTGGTCCGCAGGGAATTGTACATGGCACAACATTAACCGTTCTGAATGCCGGTCGTAAAGTTCAGAAATCAGGCGAAGGCCTTGCCGGAAAACTTTTTGTTACCTCCGGACTCGGCGGCATGTCAGGGGCACAACCCAAAGCCGCTGTTATTGCCGGAGCAATAGGAATTGTAGCCGAAATAAATCCGAAAGCTGTCCACACCCGTTTTTCACAAGGATGGGTCGATGAAGTGTATGACGATCTCGATAAAATTATAGCAAGAATTTCTGCTGCTCAAGCTGGCAAAGAAGCAGTTTCCATTGCTTACCAGGGAAATATTGTCGATTTGTGGGAGAAACTTGCCGATTCAGGAATTAAGGTTGATATGGGTTCCGACCAAACATCGCTTCACAATCCGTGGGCCGGAGGCTATTACCCGGCCGGGCTTACGCTGGAAGAATCGAACCAGCTTATGGCTTTTGAACCTGAAAAATTTAAACTCAAAGTACAGGAATCGTTGCGCAGGCATGTGGCAGCTATTAACCGCCTGACAGCTGACGGAATGTATTTTTTCGATTATGGAAATGCTTTTCTTCTTGAAGCTTCACGCGCAGGAGCTGATATCATGAAACCGGATGGATTATCCTTCCGCTACCCTTCGTATGTTCAGGATATTATGGGGCCGATGTGTTTCGATTATGGATTTGGACCTTTCAGATGGGTTTGCACTTCGGGCGATCCATCCGATCTGGACGCTACGGATCATATTGCCATGCAAGTACTCGAAAAACTTGCCGCTGAATCGCCAGAAGAAATCATGCAGCAGATGCATGATAACATTCGCTGGATCAGAGAAGCAAAACAAAATAAACTGGTTGTAGGTTCGCAGGCCCGCATCCTGTATGCTGATTGCGAAGGACGTACACGAATTGCTGCTGCATTTAACGAAGCCATCAGGCAAGGGAAACTGAAAGGTCCTGTTGTGCTCGGCCGCGATCATCACGATGTTTCAGGAACAGATTCCCCTTACCGCGAAACGTCAAATATCTACGATGGATCGAGTTTTACTGCTGATATGGCTGTTCAGAATTTTGTTGGCGACAGTTTCCGTGGAGCAACCTGGGTAAGTTTGCACAACGGCGGTGGTGTCGGCTGGGGTGAAGTGATAAACGGAGGTTTCGGAATGCTGCTCGATGGCAGTGCCGAATGCGACCGCAGACTTAGGATGATGCTGCACTGGGATGTAAACAACGGGATTTCGCGCCGAAGCTGGGCACGGAACAATGGTGCAGTTTCGAGCATCAAAAGAGCCATGGAAAAAGAGCCTTTGCTTAAAGTAACCTTACCACAAATGGTTGATGACAAATTATTGGACAAACTCTTCTAAAATCCAATATACCTGCATAATACAACAAAAGCCCGGATCAATCCGGGCTTTTGTTATTTTCTGAAGACGTTCAATTTTCGACTTTTATTTACTAATTGTCAGTTTCTGATTGAATGCTTTACTTCCGGCAGTAAGCCTGATGTTATAAACACCGGTTTTCAGACTGCTGCAATCCAGCATAATTTCATGTTGACCGCTTACATAATCTTTTACAGGAAGGTTCAAAACTACAGCACCCTGCATATTGAAAACCTGCACCGTAACCTGCTCTTTCACTGCATTGGTAAACGAAATAGTTGTTTGCCGGGCAGCAGGATTGGGATAAACCGCGAATGAAGCTGCATCAGGAGTTTCACCAACACCAACACCTGAAAGTGAGTAAAACTGACTTACCACTGAGCTTCCGAAAGTATTACCCTGACTTATGGTTGTATTCCCATTATACACTTTAAAGAAACCGGTTCCGTTAGTACAGCACATCCCGTTACCACCGGCATCATTTATGGTGAACTCGTAGCAAGTTCCGAAACCAAGCTCAACAACCGACGAATAAATCTTCTTTGGCTCAGCATACGGACCGCCGATAGCAAGTGTATTTCCAGCAATATCCTTAATCACCCAGGTAGTTTCCTGAGGATTATTATCCGTTTTCAAATACACTGTAACTTGCGATCCTGCCAGAGGAGCAGCCGTAAAATTATATTTAACAGTATCATTCTTAGGATATTCGTCATTAACACCATTAACTGAAACACCAAAAATCCGCAGCACATTTGCAGGCTGAACGGCATACTCGGTTAGTGGAAGCGTGATTGTAGTTTTCTGCAAAAAATCAAGATTTCCTGTCCATTGGTAAGTTAATTCAGGTTCGTTATTGATCTGATACTTAATTTCAGCCGAAGTCAGCGGAAGTGAACCATTGTTCTGCAATTCAAAAGTTGGTTCAAGGGTAGGCTCGCAATAAGATGCTAACATATTTCCCGGATTCATAATGGTGAGGTCATTCTGAAAAGGGCCTGAAATGGGAGTATCTGAAGTGTTGGCAGCCTGATGAACTGTTTTTGTTTGCGAATTCTGGATAAATCCTACTACACTTAATTCGCTTATTGAATATACGTTAGCCAATTTCCAGGCAAACTGAAGCACAAAATAATCACCTGTTTCATAAGAGTTTGCCAAAGAAGTGCCAGAAGCAGCCGGCAGCATTTTTTTCATCACATTATAAAAATCCTTTTCTCCATTTGATCCGGGAGGAGTATTGAAATGGATATGTTTTTCGATAACTGCACAATGTGCAACCAGTGATCCTGATACCGGAGCTGTTGCCCGTCCGAGCATGGTAACATATATAGTATCATTGCCCGGGCTTAGTCGCTGATTAATTGAAAGTTCGAAAGGAGAAGGAACTGCATACTCAGTGTTGATTTTGGTTTGGTTAACCCCGGATGGAGAACCATGGTATGCATTTCCATCCATAAGAACATCAGGAACACCAGAAACATTATAATAACTTACACGATTCGCTACATCGGTAGGATTATGCAGGTTCATAGGATCGTAACCCGGCCAGCTTGTCTGATATTTAATGGAAGTACATTTGGTAGGATTTGCGCTTAACAATGCATTAAACGCGGGGTTCTGACTTGCACAGGGAGGACAGCTTGCCTGAGTAAATTCTTCAAAAAGGACGAAACGTTGTGATTGTCCGTATGACAGAAGCGACACTGTAAACAGCAAACTAAAAATAAGGTAGGTTTTTTTCATAAGGGTTGGGATTGTTATTTAAGAATACAAATATCTGCATAATATTGGTTCCTTTTATAGTTAGCGGAGTCATAGATAAAACTTTATGAGAAATTTTGCAAAGAATGCAGATCGGACTTAAATTGAATATATCTTTGTAAACCAATTAGACACCGTTTATTTTAAACAAAAACGCATCGCATGAAAAAACTTATACTCTTTACTTTCTCAGTTTTGTTGTTTTCGGCCGTGTTAGCGCGACCGCTCACAACCGAAAACCTTTTAAAGGGCCTGAATTCACTCAGCGCAACAGATACACTGGAGTTGTATGATAACTTTGGCAACAAAATAAACAACGCAACTATTAAAGTTACTGGCTCTGACCCTAACGTAGATGCGCTTGTAGGTTACATCTGGCTTAAAAATACCACAAGCACCGAAATGCCGAATGTATATGTTCGCCGTACCATGAATCAGGAAGTTGCAAACACTACCAATTCCTTCTGTTTCGGAGTTAACTGTTATCCTCCCTGGGTGAACGAATCGGCAATTGCCGACACTGCTAAGGTTGGTATTATCAACAAATCCTTTTATGCTGATTATTATCCTGATGGCAATGGCGGTCTTACTTCCATTACTTTTGAGTTTTTCGATAATATTACTTTCGGCACACCGGTTAGTGCCAAAGCAACCATCGAATTCCATATCAGTGCTAACAGCATGAAGGAAGATAAACTGGTTTTCAAAGGCCCATATCCAAATCCTGCATCGCAAATCACGAGCTTTGAATATAACCTGCCTTCATCAACCAATAATGCCAGGCTTATAATCCGAAATTCTTTAGGTGTTGAAGTAGAAAACAGTTTACTCGACAACCAGTCAGGTAAAAAATCGATCAATGTAAGCAGTTATCCATCAGGAATTTATTTCTATACTCTTATAGTTGATGGAAAAACAATTCAATCGAAAAAGATAATTGTAAAGCACTAATTTCTGTTATCGAAAATAAAAAAAAGCAGTGTATGAATATTACACTGCTTTTTTTATTTGTCTCCGGAACTCTTTTACAGTCCGAATTCTTTCTTAATCTTATCAACGCTATCTACTTTTTCCCAACCGAAGAATTCCACTTCTTTAAAGTAAACTTCTTTCCCGTTCACTTTTTCGGTTCGAGTGCTGCCATTTTTATAATACACTTCAACTTCTGCTTTATAATGGTCGCGGCCAAAATGCCCATAAGAAGCGGTGCGTTCAAAAATAGGGTTCTTCAATCCGAAGCGCTGCACAATTGCATATGGACGCAGATCGAACATTTTACTAACTTTTTCGGCTATCTGGCCATCAGTAAGTTTTTTACCTTCAGCATCTTTAACCTTTGCAGTTTTGTAGGTATTTACATAAACGCCAACAGGTTCAGCTATTCCGATAGCATAAGCAACCTGTACAAGCACTTCGTCGGCTACGCCGGCAGCAACCAGGTTTTTTGCAATGTGGCGTGCAGCATAAGCAGCCGAACGATCTACTTTTGATGAATCCTTTCCTGAAAAAGCGCCTCCGCCGTGAGCGCCTTTGCCGCCATAGGTATCAACAATAATTTTACGACCTGTTAAGCCGGTATCGCCATGCGGACCGCCTATCACGAACTTGCCGGTTGGGTTAACAAAATACTTTACATCGTCGCCAAAAAGTTTTCGTACACGTGCCGGCAAAGTCCTTTTTACGCGTGGCAGCAATATATTTTTTACATCATCCGCAATTTGATCCTGCATTGCTTTTTCGGCAACTCTGGCAGCTTCGCGCGATGAATCAGCAGGAAGGATAAATTCGTCGTGCTGAGTTGAAACAACTATGGTATCGATTCGTACTGGCCTGTTACGTTCATCATATTCCACGGTAACCTGCGATTTGCTGTCGGGGCGCAGATACTTCATCTTCTTACCTTCGCGGCGAATGGCAGCCATTTCCTGTAACATAATATGCGACAATTCAACAGGCATGGGCATAAGGTTGTCCATTTCGTTACTGGCATAGCCGAACATCATTCCCTGGTCGCCGGCACCCTGATCTTCGGGATTGGCATGATCAACACCCATGTAAATATCATCTGATTGCTCATGAATGGTCGAAATAACACCACACGAATTATTATCGAAACGGTATTCAGCTTTTGTATAGCCGATGCGCTCGATGGTTCCACGAACTATTTTCTGTATATCGACATAACCGGTTGTACGTACTTCGCCGCTGCACACTGCAAGGCCTGTGGTTACAAGGGTTTCGCAAGCCACTTTGCTTTGAGGGTCGAAGCGCAAAAACTCATCGAGTAAAGCATCTGATATCTGGTCTGCAACTTTGTCGGGATGTCCTTCCGACACACTTTCTGATGTAAATAAATATCCCATCTCTATAGGATTAAGAGGTTAAAAAATTTAAAATGGCGTGGGATTTAAATGCTGCTTGCGGAAGTATGTTTTAGCATTTTTTTCCGTGGTTGCAAGCAATCAAATTTTTCCACGCGACTGAGCGACAAAGGTAGAAATTTTAATCATCCGTTTTCAAAAAAGCCCGTCGTGCTCAAAAAAAATAATAAGGCTGCCATATCAGTAGCAGCCTAAATGAGAAGAGTTAAGAATATAATTACCTGACAATTAGTTTACGTGTTTGTTGTATCCCATCCACTTCAACTGTACAGAAATAGATACCCGACAGGAAATCCGAAACATCAAGGGTAAGGATTCCGGTACCGGCATTCATTACCTTCTGTATTTGGCGTGTAACAATTCGGCCAGATATATCGGTTACTTTGAGCGAAACCGGAGAAGGATTTGCAAGTTTTACAGCAAGATGAGCAGAATTGCTGGCAGGATTCGGGTAACAGGATGAGACCTCAAAGTTTCCAGGTTTTTGAAAATCTTTTGCGCTGCTGTTAAAAAGAATCACACTTAGGAACGTCAGATAATTCTCTTCACCCAACCCAAATCCGGTGCCTGTACCGGGTGTAAAATCTTCCTGACACAGCACGTAAAGATGTCCACCGTCATATATTGGTGCCACTGCCGGATAAACGCATTCCGAATACGAAAATTCGATATCGTTGTTCAGGGAGTAAGGATCACTCCAGGTAGCACCGCCATCCGATGACCGGGTAAAATACAAATGCCGGTAATAAATATCCTCCAGTTTGTTTTCGGGTGAAACAGCGCCGTAAACCAGGCTTATTTCATCGTTGGCGCTGATGCTGAGTTGAGGATGCGACGTGAGTCCTACTCCGTAATTAGGCTGTTCGTTAACAATGGTAACATCATCGGTGATCCAGCCTACCAGATTTCCTGCATTATAAAGATTTTCGAGTGTGTATGTACTGATAATAGAAGTATCGAGTGCCGGCATGGTTTCGTTCCAATAGATAATACCTTCGGATCCCAAAGGCGAATAATACCAGGTCGCATTCTCATACGAATGCATCATTCTGCTGAAAACAATATGTGCATTACCCTGCGAATCCAGCGCTATTGCAGATGTTCCATCACCGCCACCATATGTTTCGATAGAGGAAGGAATGTTTAACGGATCAAAAGGTGAATCATAAACAATTGTTTTCTGCCATGTGTTACCATTATCGATTGATTTAAAAAGTAGTCCGTCGAAAGCGTTAAAGCCGTAGGTAAACGCTATTGTGTTACCTACAGGTTGTGCCCACGAATATGCTAAACCTGACATTCCTGCAAAGAAATCAGCACCTAATCCATCAATAACAACCCCGTTAATATCCCATGTAACACCACCGTCGGGAGAGCGGTAATAAAGCAAAGCATCTTCCTGCCCGAGGTAAGGATCATCATATACCAACGCCAGAAGATGCACAAATTCGTGGTTAGGTCCGCTGGTAATCATCGACTGCCAAACCAGGGAATAATTACCGGCAGGCGGCTGCAGGACGCTTTCCTGCCATTCGCCAACTCCTTTGGTAGCGCGGCGAAGTAGCTTTATTGGACCTTCGCCTGCAACATATTTGTAATTCGAAATTATTTCCCCATTAGGCCCCCAGGGAGCATAACTTGGAAATCCGGTTCTGGCATCGTTGCCCAGGTGCGGATTTTGTGTCCCCCATTCTGTTCCATCGAAATAATTGTACGCAGTTCCCCGGTCCGGTGTTCCGCCTTCGCCAATATGCATCCAGGTTGCACCAATAGTTCCATCCGCGAAAGTAAAAATTCGGTTCATCAGATTCCCGGAATTGGTTTGTGTATCAAAATAAGTATTCCCAATCACTGTTGGCCAAACAGGATAATCCCTGTTTCCAGGGAAAAAATCAATTAAACTGGCAGATACTCCGTCAGGTTTTATTACAGGTGCCACTTCTATCATGTTGACAGGTAGTTTAATACCAGAAACAATTGGATGCTGAGCAAAACCTGATGTTAGTAAGAGAAAAAGCACTACGGAAGATAGATTTTTTTTCATAAAAAAATGTTTTTTGGGTAAAATCGGATGAACTATCTGTCAAAAAAAAATTTGCACTATGTAAATGTATAAAAACTCAAT